>OCHI01002141.1_pt1 | contig 11855 bp, 7 predicted proteins | sample 1538691 | NCBI WGS metagenome assembly OCHI01 (sample SAMN04571718, study PRJEB22368) | human gut metagenome | biome: human gut; material: stool | host: Homo sapiens | place: Luxembourg | collected 2012-09-21 | reverse complement strand
CGAAGGTGGTAGTATCGAGCATGGGAGCCCCTTCCATGAATGCGGCGTGGCCGCCGCGGCTGAATTAGACACTCACCATTGTCGGCCTAATCCGTGGTCTTTCATGCAGCAGGGGCTCTCAATGTTTTTATGTCCTGCTCATATCGTCTGTAATCGGAACAGGTACGATTCTGCAAGCGTACCGGCATTTCAACGATTGCAGTATAAACGAAAAACCGCAGGTTGTAGACGAGTTTGGCGTGTTTCAAGGGCGCGGTAAGCATTTGCCGTTCCAAGCGATGTTGCGAACGCAGACTGGTGATTGCTTGCTGGCTTGTGGTGGTGTTTGGGTTGCTAAGCGAGGGCTGCTTGTTGCGTGGGTTGGTTTTATTGGTGTGGGTTTGGACACTGTATGGAGATGACGATGGCTGGAGCGGGGTAGGGAGTTGTGACGCGGATTGGGGATGCTGGGTGGCTGGCCGATTGCGTGCAACGGCCTAACGCGTTGTTTGCGGTGCACGGCCAATAGATCTCTGTAGGGGGCCTACCCAACGTAAGGCGTCTGAAGGCATTTCCCTGGAAGCTCGGGCTTCCTGGATATCTTGGCGATTAAGATGCGCCCCATGCTCAGCCGGCATATAGAATGGACTGTGGACGTGACGATTGCCTGCTGCTGACATGTTGGTTAATCGACGATGATGGCAGCGACGGAGATTGATTGGGGCAGTCGGCATGTTCGCGAGCGAAAAGGCGGCCCTGCTCGGCGATGTGCCGACTTTTATTGTAGCGAAGGCGTTGGTGACGCCGAGAGGCGGCAAGGCCGACAAAACTATTGCGAAGGCAAGGGATCAACATGGCATTTGAAGCACGTCAGAGTACGGTTGGAAAGCTGCTTAATGACTCAATCTATAGAATCCCTCGCAATCAGCGCGCTTACGTGTGGGATGAGCATAACTGGAAAGATCTATTCGAAGACATCAAGCTTGTGACAGAGGAAGTTGCTACGTCGCATTTCATCGGTTCGATAGTGCTGATGGAGGAAGAAGAAGAAGACAGCCTCGGGGTTTTTACAATAATTGATGGTCAACAAAGAGTTATTACCCTAACGCTCTTGCTGTCTAGCCTCATGTTCGCTTTCAAGAAAAGGAATATGATTAACCACGCTAATGGCACAAAAAAATATCTAGTGGCGATAGATACTAAGGATGTTGAGCACGCGATCGTCGCTCCGGAGAATCATTTATCATTAACGAGGATCGTCGAAGGAGTAATTGCTATCTCTCCTGAAGATGCGGCTGCCATGTCTGCTGTGGCTTTCTCGAAGAGCAAACGCGCGTCCGGATCAAAAGACGAACTGATCGTTAAAGCCTTCCAATATTTCAGTGCAAGTTTTGCCAAGATGAAGGATGAGGAGTTGCTGGCCTTCAGGGATGCGGTCATTTCTGTCGCATATGTAAACATCAAATCATCGTCTGAGGAAGATTCGTACACAATATTCGAAATATTGAATGCGCGAGGTATCGAGCTTGAGGACCATGAGCTTCTGAAGAACTATATTATGCGCTATATCCATCCTATAGAAAAGCGCGATGATGCAAAACAGGTATGGTCGGAAATTGAAGCAACAGTCGGCTCGAACATGAAAGCTTTTTTGCGTCACTACGCAATTCAAAAATATCGCCTAGGTCAAGGCGACAAGGATGGAGCATATAAGAAAATAAGGGATTTTACGGATCCAAAGAAGGCTGCTGATCTTCTCTATGATTTAAGGCTAAAAGCCGGATATTATGCAGAGATTGTCGAGCCAACCAGCGATGACAGAAATGCGGAAATCTTGAGTTTCTTAAGAACACACAATGTCCGCGTCTTCAGGCCGCTTCTTATGAGTTTAATGCACGCTCGCGAAATAGAGCAGCTAACGAGCGAGCAGTATGATGATGCGATTGGATTTATTTACCGGTTCTATATTTGCTATAAGATAATCGGGGGAATGGAGTCGAACCACCTATCGGATTCGATCGTGAAACACTCATACGCAATCGAGTTGAACTGCACCCAGCAAGTGTTAGATGAGTGGAAAAATAGTTTTAACGAAAAACTGCCTTCAGAAGAAACATTTCGAATTAATCTCCTTTCGCTTGGATGGTCTCATTCGTGGCCGTTGTATAGCGAAACAAAGTTGAAGGATCGCTGCAAGTTGGTCCTTGCCTTGCTCGAGGAGCTTAAGTCTGGTGTTAGGGTTTCTGAGGCATTTACAATAGAGCACATTCTTCCGGATTCGCAGGCTCAGGAAAACTCGATTATTGGGAACTTGCTCATGCTAGAAGAGCGACTTAACGCGAAATGTAAAGACAAATCGCTTAAGGAAAAGCTGCCCATATACGCTGAATCGCGTTATGCCACTACAAGAGCTTTTGCTAAACGCTATGCGAATGGTTGTTTTGACGTTAAGAAGCGCGTTGATTTTATCGCGAAAGATTTGTTTGAAATGGTCATCCACTAGCTTGCACCGCGCGGCCGCGGCGCTTGAGCTCGTCAAGAAGTGCATCGACCCGGCGATAAGGCGGCAGGCCGAAGGGTTCGAATGGGATCCGAAAGCGCTGGAGTAGGCTCTCGCCTGGCCATAGGAAAGGTAAGGGTGGAAACCGATGGCGGACAAGGAGCGACCAAGGTGAACGAGGATGACATCATCGGCGTCGTGAGGGAGTACATCGAGGACAAGGAGAACTCGTACGCCCTCATGCTTACCGGGGAATGGGGATGCGGGAAAACCTACTTTGTCGAGCACGCACTGACCGAGAAGCTGGAGGAGGATGAGAGCCGGCATCCCGTCGTGGTGGCGTCCGCCTACGGCGCCAAGGACTTAGCGGAGCTCTGCGGGGCGATTGAGTCTGGTTTCATCTCGAAATACGCCATAGGGTGCGCGGCCGGCGGGGAGAGGGGCAGGTGGGATTCACTCGTCGGGTTCGCCAAGGACACGGGAATATCGTTCCTCGGGAAAAAGATCAGGGAGCTGGAGAAGAAGGCGGGCGTCGATCTCAAGATGGCGCCGCTGAATGCCGTGAACCTCATCATCGGCCCCGAGACCCTCCTCGTCATAGACGACGTGGAGAGGTGCGACATGGGCATTCGCGAGCTGCTCGGGGCGGTCGACCACCTCGTCGTTGGCTGCAGGAAGAAGGTCCTCCTCGTCTGCAACGAGGATGAGTGGAGGAAAGGGCTAGGACCGAAGGGGGAGAAGGGGACGACCAGGGAGTACGAGAGCCTCATCGAGAAGACCGTCTGGCGGAAGTGCCGGTTCAGGCCCTCGGTCGGCTCGGTTGTGGAACGCGTTCTGGGAGGCGTGCTGGGCGGCATCTACCCAGGCGCGCTCGAGGACGCCGTTTCGGCGATTGAAGGAAGCGAATCGCCGAACTTGCGATCCCTCAGCAAGATGCGCCCCGTGCTGGTCGGGATGAAGGAATCCGGGTTCTTCGCTGAACCCACCGACCCGGAGTCTGCCAGGGCAGTTTTCAAAGAGGCTTTCGGCTTTGCAGCGGGGGCGGCGAAGGGGATGCGCATCGGGCCTCCGTCAAGCCGGGAGGATTCCATCCTTAGGGGTGGCATTTTCGAGTCGCGCCGGCTCAAATACGCCGCTCTGGACTTCATCCCCCGCTTTTTCGAGAGGTGTGAGGGGGTCGATTCCAAGCATGTTCGTTCCTGCCTGGAAGATTACCTTGCGACCTTTCATCCCGACGGGCCGGCCGCGCGGAAAGCTATTGAATGTATCGAAGGCATCAGACACGCCACTTTCCGCGATGCCGATGTCCTTGGCATGGTGGAGACTTTAGTCGCCGGGATTGTCCCCGGGGACGGGAGCCGCGGCTTGTCGTTCGACGTCTATCCGTCAAAGGCATTGCGGGGGAATTTGCTGACGCCTTTCCCGAAGGGGTCGCGCCGCTCGTCAAGGCGATGGAATCCTCCATTGGACGGGATCCCGAGTCTGCAGTGAGGTCAATCGGAAAGAATCGAGTCGAATGGCAGGAGATCCCTTTCGACTCGAGCGAAGCGCATGAGATTCCGGCTTTGGAGGAGGTCGACAGGCTGAGGGAGCTCGCCTTGACGACGCTACGCGAACGGGAGTCGGAGTCTCTTGGCAACGTCCTGATAAACGCCCCCGACCAATTCGCGACGAAGCTCTATCTGGCTTTCTCGAAATCAGATGACTGGTCGGAACCCATCCTGTCGCTCATTTCCCTCGACACTTCCCTCCTCGCGAGGGCGATGGAGAAGATGCCTCCCGAAGATATTCGGCTTGTGCACAGTGTCCTTTTTCCGGGCGACCACATGAGGTCGTGCACGGCCTCGCTCGGGGGCGAGGACAGGAAGGCCCTCGTAGCTTGGGCCAAGAGGCTCGGATCGGAGATCGGCAAGGTCGAGACCATGGAGTATTACCAAAGGATCTATTTCGACGCCATATCCAAGAGTCTCGAATGTCTTGCCGATATCTAGGATCCGCAGCTGTTGCCAAGTTGAAACGTGGCTTAGGATTTGCAGAAGATCTTCTAATGGCAGTCTTACGACAAGGACGAGGATGCCCTAATGCCTTGCCCAGGCTCCATCCAGCTCCGCCGCGCAGCTCTCGAACACGCACCTAACGGCGGCCATTTCCGACGGGGTCACGCGCCCTCCGCTCGCCTTATCCGAGGGCCTATGCGGCGGGGCTTGACTTCGAGGACGTCGTCGACTCGTCCCTCGAGCTTGTAAGGCTTGCTGAGGTAGGCGGACTAGAGTAAGAAAAGAGAAATCAAAAGGCGAATTTATCGCGAGGAGCAAAATGTCCCAAATAAATCAGATCCAAGAAGAGCTAAGGCAGATCGAAGGCGGGCGTTTTCAAACACTAGCAAATCAGTATCTATATAGGAGATATTCGCTTAACAACATCATTGAATTAGGATCCCAATGCGGCACGGATAAAACCACGACCGGAGTGCCAGACATGTACTCCGTAGGAGAGAATGGACACTACCTCTTCGCGGCATACACAACCTCTAAATCCGACATCCGCAATAAGCTGCTAAATGATGCTAAAGACTGCCTCGACAGGAGCAAAACCGGAATCAATCCGCAACTCATAGATCGAATCATCCTGTGCCACACATACTTTCGCCTTTCACCTCTGGTACTCGAGGAGGTCCGTGCCATCGATCCACGGATAGAAATAATCGGGCCAGAGACAATTGCGAGCGACCTTGATGGAAAATACCCTGCGCTAGCGCATACGGTATTGGGCGTTCCACTCGGAAAGGGATCATTCATCGCCCCAGACCGCTTCATCGAGCGAAGCCTGAACGACCGTTTCTCAACCGACCTGTCGAAGCTCCTCATGCACAGGGATTCCGAGTTTTCAGTCATCGTCGAATCGATAGAGCAAAACAAGGCAGTGGTGATTCAGGGGCAGTCTGGATCGGGGAAAACCAAGATCGCCCTCGACGCATGCCTCTCATTCAGCAAACGGCATCACTGGGATCTTCTTATCTTGGACTCTAGGTATTCATCGCATCTCGACGATGATATCGAGCTGATTTTGTCGGAGTCGGAAAACATTATCCTTCTAGTCGATGATGCAAACGGCAACCTGTCACTTGAGCACTTGCTGGGAATCTGTTTGGAAAACAAAAAGCTAAAGATTGTCCTCACCTGCAGGAAGATGCACCGAAGCGAGTTGACCGCAAAAATCGGCAGTTATCTAAATTTCAGAGAAATAGAGCTGGAGCCTCTAACCGCGGAAAATATAGAAGCGATACTCGAGACCGAATACAACATAAAAAACATAGCACTGAGGGAGAGAGTATCGGCAATCGCAAACGGAAACCTGCGCTTGGCTATCATGGCAGCAAGCCCCATAGCAGACGGCAATTTCGAAGCCATCCAAGAGCCATACGATCTTTTGAACATCTATATGAATTCTGCTTTAGCTGGGTACTCCAGCAGGGAGCAGCGTCTCGCAGAGAACCTTGCAATCTACGACTGCTGCGATCTTATTGAAGGAGACCCTTGTTACGAGGAACTCTTGGGGCTGGGGTACGACGACGCCGAGATTCGGGATTTTGCATCCAGATTGAACGACCAGGAAATTGTCACGATCCTTACCTCAGCCGATGGCGTGCTAGCCATAAGAATGGAAGAGCAGAATCTTCGCGACTTCTTGATATGCCGCCACTTCGCAAAAGAAGGGAACGGCAGTTTTGCGGATTTCATTCTGCATACCGCAGAAATGCCGAACGCGCCGTATCTCAAAGCCGCCAAGTCAATGGCTGAAGTGTGCGGAAGTGCGAGCGTGTACGACTACCTTCGAAGGGAATGCGAGAAAGCTTGGGATGAAATAAAGAATCGGGATGCGCGAATTGCCGATCAGTTCATAGTCACATTCAATCAATTCCTCCCCATACAGGCGCTCGCCTTTGCCTCAAACCGCATCGAAAACGCTGATTGCGCTGACGTATCGGAAGAAATTCTCGGCATGAATTCGACATCCGACGGATCTATGCCCCTGCAAATTTCTGTATCCCTGATGAACTCGAGCGAGTATTCGCAAACAGCCTCCGAGTTGTTCGTGAAGTGTGTAGAAAGAGGCACCGAGCGAGCGGCCGAGTACAACTGGGCATGCGGGCCGGACGGCGCTTTCGCTTACGATCTCGATCGTACGGGATTCGATTTGGAAAACAGCAAACTCGATGCCCTCGCTCAAAAATATCAACAATCGCATTCCCGCAATGTTGCAGCATGTCTGATCGTCTTGACGAGTTCATACCTCTCTTCAAGGGCCCAGCGCGTTTGTCAAAACGGCATAACGTACACATACAACACTTTGACCTTCAATTTCACATCAGAGCTGGCCGAGCTCCACGCCCATTGCTTCCGGGCGCTCTCCGTTCTGGTCGAAACCGAATTCAGCAGGCAAGTTAAATCCACTTTTCGGCAGCACTTCTCGTTCTATGGCAAAGAACCTGAAGCGGAGTACGCAGAAAACATGTATTCGGTGCTCTCGAGGATTGAAGAGCTATTCCCCAAATATATAACCGAAGACTCGACAATCGATCTCTTATGCAGCTTAAGCATCAACCAGATTTACGAAACATGCGCGCAGAATCCCCCTCTGAGCCTCGATGGGTTCCGCCAGAGCGCATTCGACGCACTTGGTCTGGAGAACTCCGAGTCTCTCGTAGAGAAAGAACCGAGGATATCCGCGGAAGAGTTACCGCTAGAACGACTGACCGAAGCCCTGGGAAAGCTAGCCGAAGATTATGAGATTTCCGATAAAGAGTGGGAGTCGGGCAGGGCTATCGGAAAAGTCCTTCTGGAAATCGCCAAAAGGACCCCAGATACTGCCTCAAGCATAATCGCACGCAATATCGCTTCGTCGCCCTCGACGATCCCTGTCCCGTACGAAGCACTTGATCATCTTGCTGAAACCATCGGCAGGAAGGTCCTTAGAAACGAGCTGGGCGCGGTGATCGACGTGAGTGACCATCCGGCCCTGTTTGACTATCTTGATTTGCTAGCAATAAAGAACGGGCCCGACAAGGAGGAGCTCGACGAAATTCTCGCAAGACTCGATGACGGCAGAACGCATCTCTGCTTGGAAGATTTGGAGATAGTCGAGCCAAAGCATCCTGGCTATATCCTCAAATATGCTTCTTGGCTTTCCGAACATATACACAATGATGGGGTTTGGCGGTTTTTCGGCAACTGCGGAGACGAAAAGCGCGTCTCCGCTCTAGATTCGTACTTCGAATCCAATCCCTCACCGGCCGTCAACCTGTATTTTCTCGCACTTGAAGGATATCCTACTTTCGACTATAACCTCGCTTTCCTACGCTGCCTTTTACGCCTTGACAGCTCAATGATTGACCGTTTTTTGGAGTACGTTGCCAACCTCGACTACCGACAAAGGCACGATCTCCTGCGAAGAATCAGCTCGTTTTGGACCGTCCAGGATGATCATGCCTGGAATCTGCTGAAAGCAATGATCGATGAAGCGCTGAGCGAACCACTCGGCAGGCTTGAAATAGCCGTTTTGTTTCCCGTTCATGACGCAAATGCGCTCTCGAGCGATATTTTTTGGGAGCGCTTGGAATATACCATCCGCGAAAGGATCGCCGACGCAAATAGCCTCGATAGAATTAGCTGGGCCTTGTCCGATTGCAATGACGAGACGAGGATTAGGGCTATCACCCTCATTCTGACGCTCGATAAAGACGGGATATCGATCAACCATTTGGATCTCCGTCGATCTTCAATGAGCGGGTCCCCTGAAAAAGGCTTTATTCCAGCAAAGCTCAAGGAGATTGAGGCGATTGACTCGATTGCTGCTCAGCTGCCCGCAGGTGTTGCATATTTAAAACACAGAGAATGGCTGTCAAAAGTGAAGTCATCAATTGAAAGAGACATCGAAGACGAAAAGTGGAGGCTATTCCACGGCAGGCAGTAATCGACTTTAACACCTAGAATTAGGAAAAGCCTCGGGGCTCCTGCCTAGCCCTTCGACCTGCACTGCGTGCAGAAGACGGTCGAGGGCGAACCGTGGTGCAGCTCCATGAGCTCGAGCTGCATCGCCCTGAACAGGTCCTCGGGCTTGTTCAGCAGCCGCTCGTCGATGTTTGTGTCAACGGCCTACTGAATACTGTTCAGTTTTACGCTACCACTGACAGCGAGGTCGAAGTGGCTCGTTGCTATTTCGAAGCCGCGCGCGCGGCGCGGAAGGGCGGCGTGGACCCCGAGGCCACTGCCTACAAGCTCGACAAGATGATTTGGTTGCTCTGCGCAAGCGACTTTTACCTCGAAGGGGGTCTAAAGCTCTTTTCAACCAATGCACTTGTTGAATCGAACCTGAGCGCTTATTCGGGGGATGGCATTTAAATCGGAGCCACTTTCAGAAAAGCGGCGCTGCAAACGCATGCCAAAACTGGCAAATTATTATGAAAGGTAATCTTATGGCAAACGCAGAGGAATCAACTAAGGCCGGTCTATCGCGCTTGCAAGACGACGCAAGGCCGACTATTTGCAGCGACTCTCTCGAACTTATTTCGAATATCGCAGAGGTTGGCCTGGACGAAATTCTCCAAAACGAGTTCTTGAAGGACATCCCCGTCATCTCAAGCCTAGTGAGCATCTACAAAATCGGAAACAATATCCACAATGCGCATCTGCTGAAGAAGTATGCGTGTTTCCTCGATGAGTTCAACCGCGACTCTTTTGAAAATGGCTCATGGAACAAGTACAAGCAATACTTTGAAGAGTCAAATAGGAAGCGCGATATTGAGTACCTGCTTATCCTGCTCGAAAGATACATTGAGGAGGACAAAGCGCGGCGACTAGCAAAGATTTATGAGGCCTACCTAGATAAAGAAATTAGCTGGGACGATCTTCGTTTGTTTGCAGAGACTTTGGACAGATTTCTACCTGGAGACTACGAAATGCTTCGAGAAAAGGAAACTTTTCAGACGCTCAGAGGCAGAGATGCAGAAGTTCTTCTTCGATTAACCGGACTGGGATTGCTGATTGAGGATATCCATCGGCAGCAGTGGGACGTAGTAGATACGACGCTCATCTTCGACGATCCCGACGAAATTGAGAAAGAAGAAAGGGTTTATCGTAGGACCGAATTTGGAAACAGGATGGTATCTATACTTGGCTAGCTACTGCAGACAGCAATCTGAGCGCGCTCTTGTCGTCTTGGTTAAACTGCTCGGATCTACCAGTGATTTTTACTGCATTAGGCATTCGTAAAGGGAATCGGTTCTTCACGATTCGCATCCTTTCTAGTGCTGCCTTTATTTAATGATCGAGATATGCTCGGCGACTGCGGTGTTCTGCCCCTTAGGTTACAGACGGTTGTTTCTATTGAGCTTCCAGAGGAAATACATGGGGTTCTCTTTTGCCTTGGCTTCTCGCAAGAAATCTGCGGATTGAGATGCAACGGCCCCTATGCCGGCAGCCCCGAGGAAGGCCATGGCATCAGAAGGTGATGCGATTCCGTATTGCCCCAATGTAAAGCTCGCAATTCCGATAGCGGCTTCAATGCCTGCGGAGGTGACTAATCGGGATCGCTCGTTTTTCATCACTAAAGATATCTTGTGAAGCTCGGGCTCAATTAGGTCGTTCTTCAGGTCAGCTAATGTCGAGGTGTCGATGGGCCTTTCGCTCAGGCCTTTGGACAAGGTATCCCTAAACACAAGAAACGACTCTTCGTTTCTAATGCGGCAATCAAGGATGCTACGCAACGTTGCATTTTCAGCAATGGGGAGGGGGCAAGATAACCGGCGAATGGGTATGGTCTGATCTTTTCGAGGATAAAGGGTGGAAGTTGCGGACTCGAGGAACTCAATCTGAGCTGGACGAGTGGTTAAATACGAGCTATTCGAAAAATAGGGATTGACGAGGGCTTGAAAGCAATCGTCCAACAATGGCAGTAGGATAGTCAAGATGCCGCCTTTCTCCAGCATGTCTCTATCCAATCGCGTTTCGCCTTGGCTTGCATAGAGCGATTCGTATTCAGACGGGATTACCAGGAAATCGACATCCATCTCATCATGGGACCCATATGCATCCATTCCCTCAATCGCTACATACAGATTCCCATCTGGTGCTTGTTTTAAAGTGCACGAGGTAGAGGAACAGAATTGTCGTACGAGTTCATCCCAATAACTCGATATCAATCCTTTTGCTTTTGATTCTCTTTCGATTTGTCGCGCTAGGCAATCTTTGCAAAGAGGAATGTAATTGCTCGAAAATCCGAGTATTCCAGCTTTGACTATGTCTTCGACTCGCATGGTCAAATAGATCCCGAATGCAAGTTCATCGACTGAGACATAATCATCGTGCCCCATTTCGAATGCCGATTCTATAGGGCAATGAATCAGTGTTTTATCTGCATACAATGCTGAGAACTTTGCCAAATGGTAAATGTTTTGCTCTCGACAGGCATAGTCAGTGCAGGGGAATTTGCCTCCTTCAAGGGTGGAGTCAACAGAAAAATTGAACAGGGATTGATTTTCGATTTTTTCGATTGGGATAAGGGGTGCAAGGCCCCTAATAAAGGCGTCGAACCTCCTTTGCCCCAGTTCTTCTAGGTACGCAATTATTTCGGCAAGAGAGCTGTTCTTGAATGCGGCTAGATAAGAATAAAGGTCATCGTATGCATGAGTCGCCATTTCGCTCACCTACACTTTCGGAAAGAGTTTTGCGTCGTTATTTCCGAGGCGTCGTTGGGCTCGCAATCGACTCTAGTGTGCAGCTGCTTCTCGACGTACTCCCTCATGTTCTGCCTCCACATGTAACTAATTGATTTGCTATGTGCCATTATGAATGGTATATAGCAAATCAATTAGTTACATTTAATGGAGCATTGCGAGCGTGGCGCGCGCAAAGAAGAGTCGTTGTATGGAGGCTTCCGGCAACGGCCTTTTGTACGTCCGTGACTGTTGGGTGCTATCGCGGATGACGTCATTGTTGCCTGCACTCTCGATCCAAGGATGTAATTACGGAAGTGCGGGGAAAATCGAGAACCTTCGAGCACAACGCGATTTTTAGCACCAAAACCGCAGTTCGCGGAAGCGAAAACTGGGGCCTGGTTAGCATTTCTTCGATTTTCCCCGCATTTCCGAATTTGACCCCTTGCCGCACCTTGATCACGTCTTCAAGTGGCTGGTTCATCGCTAATGGAGTTTTCTGCGGTGCTTGAATTGCGGTGTTGTGATTAGGGCAAAAGGCTCTTGGCTCCGGGGAGGCTCATCGCACGAAAATTCAAGTTGCTGCTGAAGTAGGGCTTGCTTCGGCAGCGCTAACAATAAGGGCGGCTCTGCTAGTCTCGGGAGACCGCGGCATTCGGCGGG
>OCHI01002136.1_pt1 | contig 11871 bp, 10 predicted proteins | sample 1538691 | NCBI WGS metagenome assembly OCHI01 (sample SAMN04571718, study PRJEB22368) | human gut metagenome | biome: human gut; material: stool | host: Homo sapiens | place: Luxembourg | collected 2012-09-21 | reverse complement strand
TTCCGATCTAGGCAGGTTGTAATAATTGGACTATTATCAGACCTTATATCACTTTTAGTGAAACACGACTTCAGCTTGGGGTACTTGAAAAGGAGGATTGGCTTTGGCGTGCTATGAACGGCTATTCTATTGTTTTTTCAAAAGACATCGCATCGCATTACACCACGCTTACATATGGTTATGACGTATCTCGAGGTATTGCGGGATTGATTGGATTACCTGCGGCTCTTGGTGAGGTATATCATATTACTACAGATGAAGCTTATAAATGGGAAGAAATTTTAGAAGTTTATCTTCATGTATTAGAGAAATACTTAGGTCACCGTCCGGAAGTTGTTATGACAGATAAATGCTTAAACTTGCGTTTTCCGGCGATGCAATTTCAAGTAAAGTATTGTCGACTGTTTGATCGTCGTTTTGATAATTCAAAAATCAGGCTTGCTGTACCTACACTTCGTTTCAAAAATACTAGAGATGAAATAGAATCTTGTCTAGGCACGTTTTTAGAATCGCCACTTTTCTCTTCTCCTGCTCTTTTACTGAATGCTCAAATGGATAGAGTGACTGGGGAACGGATGCGCTTGAATATATATTCCACGTTGAAGTCTCGCTTAAAGTACTTAGTTGCTCGTTATGCACCGACAGAGATTGTTAAAGTTCTAACTAAATAAGATAAAAATTGATTATATTTATGAATCAGAAATATTACACTGCTGAACGAAGCGTTCAAATACTTATATCATTGCTCAAACAGCATGGCATTAAAAGGATAGTTGCCTCCCCCGGTACGACCAATTTAACGTTTGTGGCGAGCATAATGCAAGACTCTTGGTTTGAGATGTATTCTAGCGTGGACGAACGTAGTGCTGCTTATATGGCTTGTGGTATGGCAGCGGAATCTGGCGAAGTTGTCGTGTTGAGTTGTACTGGAGCAACTGCCTCGCGGAATTATGTATCAGGATTGACAGAAGCTTATTATCGTAAGTTACCAATATTGGCAGTAACAAGTACACAGGATATTAATCGCATTGGACATCTGATTCCTCAAGTAATTGATCGTCGAGTTGTTCAGAATGATATTGTATTATTAAGTGAGCATGTTCCTGTTACTTTTAATGATGCAGACGAATGGAGCAATACCGTGAAAATCAATCGTGCTTTGCTAGAACTCCGACATCGGGGCGGTGGTCCGGTGCATATAAACCTTACAACTATTTATAGTCGTGACTTTTCGATAAAGAATTTGCCGCAGGCACGTCTTATTAGGCGTATATGTTTAGGAGAGGAGTTTCCTCCTTTTCCTAAAGGGCGTACTGCAATTTTTGTTGGTGCGCATCTGAAATTTGCTGAGTCGGAAAAAAAAGCTGTTGATAACTTCTGCGGCACACACGATGCTGTTGTCTTTTGCGATCACACAAGCGGTTATGAAGGGAAATATGCTGTTCCGTTATCTATTCTTACATCACAGGAACAAGATATATGTAGTCTTGTGAATATTGATTTGTTGATACATATTGGCGAAATATCTGGTGGGTATATTACTATGTGTCCTAAAACGGTATGGCGTGTGAATCCTGATGGTGAATTGAAAGATAGTTATCAACGTTTGACCCATGTATTTGAAATGCCGGAGCAATCGTTTTTTGAACATTATGCTGATACAAACTGTATACAGCGTACAGATTTTTTGGACATTTGTATGGAAGAGCTACGAGCTATATGGGCAAAAGTGCCGGAAACACTTCCTTTTTCTAATGCCTGGATTGCTTTGCAGACCGCTCATCGTTTACCTGCAGGAAGTGTGTTGCATTTAGGTATTTTGAATACTCTGCGTACATGGAATTTCTTTGTAAAAAAAAATGAAGTTTATGCATATTCCAATACAGGTGGGTTTGGTATAGATGGTAATGTATCTTCGCTGGTCGGTGCATCTCTTGTTCATCCGAATCGTTTGTATTTTGGTGTGATAGGAGACCTTGCTTTCTTTTATGATATGAACGTGGTGGGTAATCGGCATGTAGGTAATAATGTTCGAATTTTGCTTATAAACAATGGAAAGGGGACGGAGTTCCGCAATTACATGCATCCGGGTGCTGCTTTTGGTGAAGAGGCTGATACATTTATTGCCGCTGGAGGTCACTATGGAAATAAGTCACACGTATTAATCAAGCATTATGCTGAAGATTTAGGTTATGAGTACTTGAGTGCTAATAATAAGGATGAATATGTACAAGTTGTAGATCGTTTTCTTATTCCTGAGATAACGGACCGACCGATGATCCTAGAAGTTTTCACCGATAACGCAGATGAGAGTGAAGCGATTCGAATCATCAATAATTTAAATGTATCTACTACTGGAATGATGAGAAGTACAGCAAAGGAAATATTAGGAGAAAAGGGTATTAAAATAATAAAGAAGATATTGAATAAATAATACGGTAAAGATGAGAATCTGTATATTAACCCAACCTCTTCATACTAATTATGGTGGATTACTTCAGGCTTATGCATTGCAGGCGATATTGAAACAAATGGGGCATGAGGTCTGGACGGAAGATCGAAAATGGAAACGTCCTTTAATTGTTAACGTGAAACAATTGATTGCACGTCTGATAAAGTATAAGGGACTTTATTATCCTACTGATAGACAAGAACAGTATATGGCTCAAAAGACTATTCCGTTTATTCGTAAATACATAACGACTACAGAGCCTATTTCATCGAACACTAAAAAGGAGTTACGAAAGTATCATTTTGATGCTTATTTAGTAGGAAGTGATCAAGTTTGGCGTCCTATATATTCTTATTGTTTATCAAATTATTTTTTAGATTTTACAATAGGTCAGCATGTTAAACGCATAGCTTATGCAGCTTCTTTTGGTACTTCGAAGTGGGAATTTACGGAGGGGCAGACAACACGATGTGCAGCTTTAGCTAAGCAATTTGACGCAATTTCCGTTCGTGAAGATAGTGGTGTTGTATTATGCAAAAAATACTTGGGTGTTGATGCTGTCCATTTGTTAGACCCGACGATGCTTTTGAATAAAGAAGATTATATTCGTTTGGTCGAGCAAGAACAGATACCGTCTTCAGAGAAAAAATTAATGACGTATATTTTAGATCAGTCGGAAGAGAAACAAGCCATTGTTCGGAAAATTTCTCAAACTTTAAGCTTGTCTCCCAATGTTGTGATGCCAGAAAAGAATTTTGCTCAAGTAGGGAAGAAAGATATTGATCAATGTGTTTTTCCTCCTGTAACAGATTGGTTACGTGGATTTATGGATGCGGAATATGTTGTTACGGATTCCTTTCACGGGACAGTGTTTTCGATAATTTTCAATAAGCCTTTTGTTGTGATGGCGAATAGAGAGCGGGGTATGGCTCGTTTTACTTCTTTGCTGAAGAAATTTGAGTTGGAAGAACGTTGGGTACATTCGTTGGAAGATGTAACAGAGCAAAAATTACATGATTCAGTGAATTTTGAGAAAGTGAATCGGATTTGGAACATAGAGAGGGAGAAGGCGAAAAGATTTCTTATAGAATCATTGGATTTATAAACTAAGTTTTATTTATGGATATACTGGTAAGTGTTATTGTCCCTGTTTATAATGTCGCTCCTTTTTTGAGAAAATGTATTGATTATATAATAGTGCAGTCTTTTGCAGATTTTGAATTATTGTTGATTGATGATGGTAGCCAAGATGAGAGTGCGAATATTTGCGATGAATATGCATTGAAGGATGATCGTATTCGTGTAATTCATCAGGTTAATGCTGGTGTTACTGCTGCAAGACGAAGAGGAGTAGAGGCCGCAAGGGGCAATTGGCTTTGTTTTGTAGATGGTGATGATATGTTACCTAAAAATGCTTTATGGGATTTGTATAATAATAGCTCAGCAGGGGTAGATATCGTTATAGGAAGTCAATTTTACATGGTAGACGAACAGGGAAAAAAAATTCGTGAAATATGTGGGCAAAGCTCTTTGGGTGATTGGAATAATATAGATTTTTTAAAAGCTTTGTTGGAAGGGAAGACTCCTTTGTCTGTATGTGGGAAGCTTTATTGTAGAGACTTGTTTGATTCTTCTGTATTGGATTTACCAAAGTCAATACCTTATGGTGAGGATTATATAATGAATGTCCGACTGGCAGTCAAAGTACGCAAAGTGAGAGCTATTGACAAACATGTGTATAATTATGTGCAACATGGAAATAGTTGTATGCATACTTTTCAGAATACTTGGGAATATGCAAAACAAATGAATAAATTTCTTTTGCAGCCAATTAACTCACATGGTTTAGAGGAAACATGTAAGAAAAGTCTTTTTTATGCTCGTATTCATATGTTGTTAGAAGTTTTAAATGACAATGATCCGGGATTATCCAAGGAAGATCCTTTTTTTATGGAGATAAAAGAATATGCTAAAACTATAAATTTGAGTTTAAGAGAATGGTTAGTTTTGAAAATGGTTGCTTGCCCTTTTCGCTTGAGATATTTAATTATAGAGACAGCAAGAAAATTAAATCGGTTATTTCGTAATTTGCTTTTGCGGTATAATTAATGTGTAGAGTATGATTAGTAATATCATTCCATTTATGATATTTATATTGTTTTTCTTTGTATTGTCATTCATGGATACCTTTTCTATAAAAGTAAATGATAATATAAAAAAACAATTACTTCTTTTTTCTTTATGCGTACTTGTTGTATTTGCTGGTTGTAGATGGAGTTCTTATGAAGTGGGATATGATATAGCTATATTTGATTATGGAACTTATAAAAATATCTATAATTCTCCGTTAAGTATTTTTGATTTTTTATCAGAGTATGCTTCTTCTGATTTAGAAATTCAATCACAAGAAATTGGATATGTATTCTATTCATCCTTATGTCACTTGCTTTTAGGTGATAATTTTAATTTGTACTTATTGCTTACCAATTTTATATTAATTATTTTATTTTATAAAAGCTTGAAGCGGAATGAAATAAATACAGCCCTTTTTTTTCTTTTTTTCTTTTTGGCTTCGAGATTATATTTACAATATAATTTTATTCTTTTGAGACAAGCAATTGCAATGTCTATAATATGGATGTGGGCTTTTCCTTTACTACTTAAGGGTGAAAAAATAAAATTTATTTTAGTTGTATTTGTGGCAGCAACTTTTCATTTTACCGCTATTATTGCTTTGCTGTCATTTTTTATGGTTCGTGATTTAAATACTAAAAGGATAGTGACTTTTTATTTTATATTAACTATTGTTGATCATGTATTGTCATTAATGGGTGTTTCTGGTGGGATTGGGGAGAAATTGTCTAAATATTTATTGGAAGGTGATGCTGAGAATGGATTTAGGGGATTAAATATGATAACCTTTATAGAAGCACTGCCTTTTTTGTATATTGTAAAAAAATATAAGAGGATATTATGTCAATCATTGGTTGGTAAATTTTACCATAATATGTTTTACATATTTATACTGTTGTTAGTAATTACTATGAATTTTGGATTTCTAACTAGGATGTGCCAATATTTTATTTTCTCGTATTTTTTCTTAATATCTTTTTATTGTAGGGAAAATAAAGATGTGAAAGAGCAAAGAATGTTATTGTTCCTATTCTCTGGTTATCTATTGATATATTCAATTCGATATATATATATATGGTTTTATCATACTGAATATTCTTTCTTCCTATTAAAAAACTGATGAGATGAAAATTGCATTTATTCTTCCTTCTCTTATAAATAAAGGTCCAATAGTGGTTGTAAACAATGTAGTAAAATACTTGAAATCATATGTTGAGCAAATTGATGTTTACTATTTTGATGCAACTCCAGCTATGGATTTTGATTGTCCAGTTTATAAAATAAGAATGAATCAAGCTATTGATTTCGATAAGTATGATATTATACATAGTCATTGCTTGCGACCAGATAAATATGTAATTAAATGGAGAAAAAAGATTAAGAATGCTAAGATAATAACAACCTTGCATCAGGATACTTTTCGCTCTTTCCAATATCAATATAATATAGCTTTAGCCTATTTATTTACTAGATATTGGTGTCATTTGCAATCTAAGTTTGATGGTGTTATAAGTATTTCTAATCAGTTGAAGGATGGTTACCAAAGTTATATACATTCTAAATTGACAACTATTTATAACGGATGTATTATAAATGAAGATTCTAATTTAGATGCTAGTATTATTAGTAAACAAATGGAGGTCAAAGAAAAATATAAATTACTGGGTACTTATGCTTTTGTAACACGTAGAAAAGGTTTAGAACAGATTCTAAAAGCACTAATTGAATTACCTGATTATGCTTTTATGATCATAGGAGATGGACCAGATATTGCAAGGTTATTATTGTTATCAAAGCAAACAGGTATTTCTGATCGGGTATATTTTATTCCTTATCAAAAAAAACCATATAATTATTTAGCTAATATTGATGTCTATGTTATGCCTTCCTATTCAGAAGGATTTGGATTATCAATGGTAGAGGCTGCTCTAGCTAAAAAATCAATTGTATGTTCTGAACTACCTTCATTTCATGAGATATTCAATAATGATGAAGCATGTTTCTTTGAGTTGGATAACATTGATTCTTTAAAACGATCCATTATTTTGGCTTATGAGAATAAACTTAAATTAGGTGAACGTGCTTATAACAAAGCATCTGATATGTTTACAGCACAAAGAATGGCAGAAAATCATTTAAAATATTATCAGAATCTTTTTGTATGAAATTTGAGTTAATGAGTTCTCAGCATAAATATGTGTTATTGAATATCCCTTTTGTTGTATTTACAATTAAATAAATATAGTTATGTCCGTGTTTAAAGACAAAACCCTACTGATTACCGGTGGAACAGGTTCTTTCGGTAATGCTGTACTGCGTCGTTTTCTAGATTCCGATATCAAAGAAATACGTATTTTCTCAAGAGATGAGAAAAAACAGGATGATATGCGTCATGCATTACAAAATTCTAAAATAAAGTATTACATAGGTAATGTTCGTGATAAATCTTCTGTTGATGTAGCCATGAACGGGGTAGACTATGTATTCAGTGCAGCTGCATTAAAGCAAGTCCCTTCATGTGAATTTTTCCCTGTAGAAGCAGTTCGAACTAATATTGTTGGAACAGAAAACGTGCTTAATTCTGCTATTGAACATGGAGTTCAAAGTGTTGTTGTGCTATCAACAGATAAAGCGGCTTATCCAATCAATGCAATGGGAATGAGTAAAGCATTGATGGAAAAAGTTGCTGTAGCCAAAGGACGTGAATTGGGTGAAGGAGCAAAAACGACGATCTGCTGTACACGTTATGGCAATGTCATGGCAAGTCGTGGTTCAGTTATACCATTGTGGGTGGAACAGATGATGGACGGCAAACCAATTACAATAACCGACCCCGATATGACTCGTTTCATGATGACCTTGGATGATGCTGTCGATTTGGTAATATATGCCTTTACACACGCACATAATGGAGATTTGTTCGTTCAAAAAGCACCTGCTGCTACTTTATCCACATTGGCGCAAGCTTTGAAAGAAACTTATGCTAAAGTAGAACCTAAATACTTTGATACAGAAGTGAAAGTAATCGGTACCCGTCACGGAGAGAAGCTATATGAAACATTAGTTACTCGTGAAGAAATGGTACGTGCTATTGACATGGGTGATTATTATCGTATTCCTTGCGATACCCGTGATTTAAATTATGACAAATATTTCACGAAAGGAAATGAAGAAATCTCTAAGATAGAAGATTATCATAGTCATAACACTCGTCGTTTGGACGTGGAAGGAATGAAAGAATTGCTTTTAAAACTACGTTTCGTACGTGAAGATATGGGACTGGAGGCAAGAGCGAAAGCACGTGAAATAAGAAGCGAATAACTAATAAATTCTTGATTATGCTTAAAGTAATGACAATAGTAGGCACTCGCCCAGAAATAATAAAGCTGAGCAGGGTAATGGCTGAACTGGACAGATATACAGAACATATCATTGTTCATACCGGACAAAACTACGATTATGAACTGAATGAAATCTTTTTCCAAGAACTTCATATTCGTAAACCTGATTATTTTTTGAACGTTGCCGGTAAGAATGCTGCGGAAACCATCGCCAACGTTATTCAGAAGTCGGATGAGCTGATGGAAGAAGTAAAGCCGGATGCTCTTTTGCTTTATGGAGATACTAACAGTTGTATATCAGTAATTTCTGCCAAACGCAAGAAGATTCCTATTTTTCACATGGAAGCCGGTAATCGATGTTTCGACCAGCGAGTGCCTGAGGAAATTAACCGAAAGATTGTAGATCATCTTAGTGATATCAATATGCCTCTTTCCGAACATGCCCGCAGGTATTTAGTGGCTGAAGGGTTACGGCCGGAAACAGTAATAAAAACAGGTTCTCCCATGACGGAGGTTTTATTATATCATAAGGTAGAAATCGAAAACAATAATGTTCTAGAGAAAGAAAACCTGAAAAAAGGAGAATACTTTATTGTCAGTACCCATCGTGAAGAGAATGTCGATTCAGATAAGAACTTCGCAGATTTACTTTCTTCTTTGAATGCCATTGTAGACAAATATCATAAAAAAGTAATAGTTTCGACTCATCCGCGCACCCGTAAAAAGCTCGAATCAATTGGCTTTGTAAACTCAAAGCCGATGATAGAGTTCATGAAACCCTTTGGCTTTATGGAGTATATCAAGCTGCAACAAAATGCTTTTTGTGTTATTTCAGATAGCGGAACCATCACTGAAGAAGCTTCAATACTCCATTTCCCAGCTATTACCATTCGTCAAGCGCACGAACGCCCTGAAGGTATGGATGAAGGAACGCTTATAATGACAGGTTTAAACAGTGAGCGGATATTGGACTCTATCGATATTGTGACTTCTCAGTATGCGGAAGGCACAAACGTTATTCATTCTATCCCAGACTATGCCGCAGACAATGTTTCTAAAAAAGTTGTTCGCATAATTCTTTCTTATACCGATTATGTCAATCGTACCGTTTGGCACAAAGACGTTTGATTTCATCCCTTATGACAAAAAATAAAGTTTTGATATTCGGTGCTACAGGCATGGCTGGACACATTGTTTATTATTATCTTCAGAATACAGGGCGATATGAAGTTGTGAATGCTGTGTATCGTACGAAACTGACAGACGATAGTATTGTGGTAGATGTAACCGATAAAGATGCTGTAGCCAACCTTGTTCGGGAGACACGTTCTGATTTGATAATAAATTGTATTGGAGTGTTGATAAAGGGATCTAAAGATCATCCGGATAATGCTATTTTTATCAATGCTTATTTTCCACATTTGTTGAAGAAACTTGCAGATGAAGTGGGAGCCAAGTTGATACATGTTAGTACAGATTGCGTATTTTCCGGTAAAAAAGGGAATTATAATGAAAGTGATTTCCGGGATGCCGATGACATTTATGGACGTAGTAAGGCTTTGGGCGAGATTATAAATGATAAAGATTTGACTATCCGCACATCAATTATCGGTCCGGAACTAAAACTTAATGGTGAAGGTCTATTCCATTGGTTTATGCATCAAAAAGGAAAAGTGAATGGCTTTACAACCGCAATTTGGGGTGGAGTTACTACTCTTGAATTGGCTAAAGCTATGGATGTCGCCATTGTGCAACAAAAGACCGGGCTTATACAGTTGAGCAATGGTAAAGGGATCACTAAATATGATTTATTAAACTTGTTCAAGAAAATTTGGCTTCGCAATGATATTGAAATACTTCCTTTTGATGGCAATGGTGTAGATAAGTCAATAGCAAAGTCGGAAAAGTTTCTTTATGAGGTTCCTGAATACGAAGAGATGTTATTAGAACAGTATGAATGGATGAAAAGTCATAGTCATTTGTATTATCAATATCCGGGCATTTTATGACAAAGAAAAAGAAAGCATTAATCATCGGTGAAGCCTTCTATCCTGAAGATTTCCTGATCAATGATTTAGTGCAAGAATGGGAAAAAGATAAGTATGAGTTTGCTGTTTTGACGAGAGCTCCTTCTTATCCATTTGGTAAAGTGTATGAGGGATATAAGAACCGTATATATCAGACTACTTATTATAATACGATCAAAGTGTACCGTTTTCCTGTTGTGCAGGGATATGAGAAGAGTACTCTGATAAAAATCTTAAATTACTTTTCCTTTGTCTTTTGGAGCTTTTGGATTGTATTATTTATAGGACGGCGATTTGACAGAGTCTTTATTTATCAAACAGGACCATTAACATTAGCGACTGCAGGGATTATATTAAAGAAACTCTATAAAGCTCAGGTCACTATTTGGACTCAGGATCTGTGGCCTGAAACCGTTTATGCTTATGGATTTAAGAAGACTCGTTTCCTGAGTTTCTGTTTAGAGCATTTTGTGAAATGGATATATAAAAACTGTGACAATATTTTAGTTTCGTGCGAAGGGTTTATTGATCGTCTTCGCCGATATGTTCCTGAAAAGGATATTACCTTTATTCCCAATTGGTCATTGATGAAATATTCTCCCGTTCAAAAACAACGTTTGCCGGGAAAATTTAATTTCACTTTTGCCGGGAATATTGGGAAGGTACAAAACTTGGATAATATCGTACTGGGGTTTTCCAAGTTTGCTAAGAAGGGCTATTCTGAAGCTTATTTAAATATTATTGGTGATGGTTCTTATTTGGCAGAATTAAAAGAATTGGTCAGTAGAGAGAATATCTGCAATGTAAATTTTATGGGGCGTAAACCTCTTGCGGAAATGCCGAATTATTATGAAGCGAGTGATGTATTGGTTATGTCACTAAAGGACACGCCTCTTTATGAGATTATGATTCCATCTAAATTTCAAGCGTATCTTACTACTCATAAACCAATTTATGCAATATTCAAGGGTGAGGTAAAACAACTGGTTGAGGATTATGGTCTTGGAATTATTGCTCACCCTTCAGATATAGACGAGATTGCTTTGGGGTTTGAGAACTTTTTAAGCTTATCTGATGAGCAAATGCAACGTATTTCTGAAAATGCACTACGATTATTAGATTCTGTATTTAATAGGGAAATGATTATTGAAAAAATAAACTTAATATTTTGGAGGTCTTAGAATATGTCTGAGATAAAAGAAATTCAGGGAGGCATCTCGGTAGATTATAGAGGAGAAATATTCCATGTGAATAGTTTGGATATGAGTGAAATAGAACGCTTCTATATCATTCATCAAAATGATACATCTATCATTAGAGCTTGGCATGCACATCAGTATGAGAAAAAATGGTTTTATGCAATTAAAGGTTCATTTACTACAGCTTTTGTGAAGATTGATAATTGGGAGTCTCCTGCTATTGATTTAGTACCGGAAGTTTTTCATTTATCTGCTAGTGATAGTAAGATTTTGCTAATTCCTGAGGGGTACGCTAATGGAATAAAGGCGGATGAACCAGATTCTATCTTGATGGTTTTCTCGAATAAAGTATTATCGGAGGCGCTTAAAGATAGTTGGAGATACAATTCTAATTTGTGGATGAATTGGAGTGTATCAAGTATTTAATCATATTGATTTTAGATATTATATCAAATGTGTGCATTTATGTTTTGGCTTAAAATCGAACTTTAATATTTGGATTCAAATAATTATGAATATTGTATTTATCCTAATAGCCTTTGCTATTTCTGCGTATATTGCTCGTCTTATTATTCCTCGGATCTTACTAATATCATTTCGCAAAAAACTGTTTGATATGCCGGATGAAAGGAAAGTGCATAAACGAGCAATACCACGTCTTGGCGGGGTCTCTTTTTTTCCGACGATCTTGCTTTCCTGTTGTGCAGTCCTTGTGATTC
>OCHI01002133.1_pt1 | contig 11878 bp, 10 predicted proteins | sample 1538691 | NCBI WGS metagenome assembly OCHI01 (sample SAMN04571718, study PRJEB22368) | human gut metagenome | biome: human gut; material: stool | host: Homo sapiens | place: Luxembourg | collected 2012-09-21 | reverse complement strand
CCTCGCCGTCCACCGTCCAGCCGTGGGTCAGGCACTCCTTGAAGGGAGCGCCGCGTCCCAGCGCGCCCACGGCCACCAGCAGGGACGACTGGAACCAGCCGCGGTACTGGTCAAGACCCTCGATATACATGGTAGCCGGCCAGAAGCCCTGATCCCGCTCCATGGCGGCGAAGTGGGTGGAGCCGGAGTCGAACCAGCCGTCCAGCGTGTCCGTCTCCTTGTCGAAGCCGGCGGACTTGCCGCAGTGGGGGCAGGTAAAGCCCTTGGGCAGGATGTCGGCGGCGTCTCTGTCAAACCAGGCGTTGGAGCCTTCCTTTTCGAACAGCTCCGCCACAGCCTCGATGCTCTCCGGCGTGCAGACGGGCTTGCCGCAGTCCTTGCAGTAGAACACGGGGATGGGCAGACCCCAGCGGCGCTGGCGGCTGATGCACCAGTCGGTGCGCTCCAGGATCATGGAGCGCATGCGATCCTTGCCCCACGCGGGCACCCAACGCACGTCCTCGCAGGCGGCGATGGCCTCGTCCTTGAAGGAATCCACGGAGCAGAACCACTGGGGCGTGGCGCGGAAGATGATGGGCTTCTTGCAGCGCCAGCAGTGGGGATAGCTGTGGACGATGTCCTCGCTGGCGAACAGAGTGCCGTTGTCCTTCATATCCTGCAGGATGACGGGGTTGGACTCGTCGGTGGTCATGCCCTCGTACTTGCCGGCGTAGGCGGTGTGCTTGCCCTGATCGTCCACGGGCACCACCATATCCATGCCGTAGCGCTTGCAGGTCACATAGTCGTCGGCGCCGAAGCCGGGAGCGGTGTGGACGCAGCCGGTACCGGAGTCCATGGTGACGTAATCCGCCAGCACCAGGCGGGAGGTCTTGGGCAGGAAGGGATGGTCAGCCAGCATGTTCTCGAAGAAGGAGCCGGGGTGGGTCTCCACGATCTCATAGCTGTCAAAGCCGCCGATCTTCATGACCTTCTCAGCCAGTGCCTCGGCCATGATATACAGCTCGCCGTTGGGCGCCTTGACCACGGCGTAGCTCTCGTCGGGGTGCAGGGCGATGGCCAGGTTGCCGGGCAGCGTCCAGATGGTGGTCGTCCAGATCACGAAGTACAGCTTGCTGTGATCCAGCTGGGGCAGCTTGCCCAGATCGTCGTGCATGGGGAACTTCACATAGACGGTGGTGCAGGGATCGTCCTTGTACTCGATCTCGGCCTCGGCCAGCGCCGTCTCGTCGTGGGGGCACCAGTACACGGGCTTCAGGCCCTTGTAGATGTGGCCGTTCTGGTACATCTTGCCGAACACACGGACCTCCTGTGCCTCGAAGCCGGGATCCATGGTCTTGTAGGGGTGCTCCCAGTCGCCCATGCGCTTGAAGCCCTCGCGCTGCACGTCGATATAGTGGTCGGCAAACTCGTGGCAGGCGGAGCGGAACTCGGAGACGCTCATGGCCTTGTGGTTCAGCTTGTTCTGCTTGATGATGGCGGACTCGATGGGCATGCCGTGGTTATCCCAGCCGGGGATATAGGGCGTGTAGTAGCCGCGCATGGCGTAGCTGCGGGTGATGAAGTCCTTCAGCGCCTTGTTCAGGGCGTGACCCATGTGCAGCGCACCGTTGGAGAACGGAGGGCCGTCGTGCAGGGAGAACAGGGGCTTGCCCTCGTTCTTCTTCAGCAGCTCGTTGTAGAGGTCGATCTCCTCCCAGTGCTTCAGCATGTCCGGCTCGCGCTGCGCCAGACCCGCACGCATGGGGAAGCCGCTCTTGGGCATGTTCAGTGTCTTTTTGTACTCCATGTTGCTTCTCCTTTATCTGAATAATGTTATAAGCAAATATAAAAAGCCTTTGTCTCCATAAGAGACAAAGGCTCGTTGACCTCTGCGGTACCACTCTTGTTGCCGCTGACGCGGCCGCTCGCTTCCCCACGGGATGGGGCGGGGAGATGGTAACGGCTCCCTGTGCCGTCCGCGCTTACCGGCTTGGGCTTTCAGGCGGATGCTCCGGGGTGATCTTCGCCGCTCCCGCCCCGTCCGCCTTTCACCCAACGGCGGCTCTCTTGGCGTGGACGGGATGCGCTACTTGTCCCCTTCATCGCAGTTTGCAATATCAGTGCAAATGTAGCACGGTTTTGGAAAAATGTCAAGAGGGAAGCGGAAAAAGCCGCACTTTGCCCGAAAAACGCCCTGCGGGGAGACGCTTCCCGCCTCTTGCGCCGGGCGGCGCGCCGTGCTACAATTACAGCTGAGCCATGACCTGTCCGATGGGCGCGTCCACCGTGACGGCGGCGCCCAGGCCGCTGCCGGCGCCGCCCTTGTTGATGACCGCCAGCTTGTGCCCCCGGTAATACTGCACCAGCCCGGCGGCGGGATAGACCACCAGCGACGTGCCGCCGATGATGAGCATGTCCGCCTGCCGGATGTAGTGGATGGCCTCGGCCATCACGTCCTCGTCCAGCGATTCCTCGTACAGCACCACGTCCGGCTTAATAATGCCGCCGCAGGAGCAGCGGGGCACGCCCCGGCTGTTCACGATGCGCTCCACGCCGTAGAACTGCCCGCAGCGGGTGCAGTGGTTCCGCAGGACGCTGCCGTGCAGCTCCAGCACCTTGCGGCTGCCCGCCTTTTGGTGCAGCCCGTCGATGTTCTGGGTGATGACGGCCTTCAGCTTGCCCTGCCGCTCCCACTCCGCCAGCTTGCGGTGGGCGGCGTTGGGCTGGGCGTCCAGCGCCAGCATCTTGGCGCGGTAGAAGTCGTAAAACTCCTCCGTGTGCGTCTCGTAAAACGTGTGGCTGAGCATCGTCTCCGGCGGGTACCGGAACTTCTGGTGGTACAGGCCGTCCACGCTGCGGAAGTCCGGGATGCCGGACTCGGTGGACACGCCGGCGCCGCCGAAAAACACGATGTTGTCAGAGCTGTCTGTCAGCTCTTTCAGTCTGCGGATGGTATCGTCCATACTGTCCTCCATTTCTTTTGTAAGGAGCGTTTGTCATGAATATCCAGATCTTCGGGAAAAGCAAGTCCTTCGACACGAAGAAGGCGGAGCGCTGGTTCAAGGAGCGCCGCATCAAGTACCAGTACATCGACCTTGTGAGCAAGGGCGTGTCGCCGGGGGAGTACCGCTCCATCAGAGCCGCCGTGGGCAGCTTCGACGCGCTGGTGGACAAGGGCTGCCGGGCGTATGAGGAGCTGTACATGGCGTACATCACCCCGCAGGCGGCGGAGGAAAAGCTGCTGGACTATCCGGAGCTGTTCGCCGCGCCCATTGTCCGCAACGGGAAGCAGGCCACCGTGGGCTATCACCCGGAGATATGGCAGACGTGGGAATAAGGACTCTCATCCGTGCGCCGCAGGCGCACGGATATTTTTTAGTCGGTGTAGCTGTGCTCCACCGTGACCACGGCGTAGTAGTTCCCGTCCATGGCGCGCACCCGGTTGCGGATGGCCTGCGCCGCCTGCGCCGGGGTCATGGTGCTGGAAAAGGGCAGCACTGCGTCGAAGATCAAGTTATCGTGGGTGGTGCCCCGCACCACCCGGAAGTCGTGGATGGTCAGGGACGGCTCCACCTGCTTCACCAGCTCCGCCACCTGCTCCCGCAGGCGGGCGATGGACGCGTCGTCCGTGTCCACGGGATCCATGTGGATGACCGCGTGACAGTGGAGCTTCTCCATCAGCTCCTTTTCGATGTTGTCGATCACATCGTGCATGGCCATGATGTCCCCGTGGGCGGGCACCTCCGCATGGAGGGTGATCATCAGCCGGCCGGGGCCGTAGTCGTGCACCACCAGATCATGGACGCCCACCACGGTGTCGTCCGACAGGACGATGTCCCGTATCTCCCGCACCAGCTCCGGGTCGGGTGCCTGCCCCAGCAGGGGGGACAGCGTCTCACGGGCGGCCTTGTACGCGGAGAACAGGATGAACAGCGCCACCACAAGACCCACATAGCCGTCCACCGCCAGCCCCGTCCACTTGCCGATGAGCATAGCCACCAGCACGGCGAAGGTGCTGGCCGTGTCGGACAGGCTGTCCATGGCGGTGGCTTCCATGGCGGCGGAGTGGATGCGGCGTCCCACCTGCCGGTTGTACAGCCACATGTACAGCTTCACGCACACGGAAGCCGCCATGATCCCCAGCGCCAGCAGGGAGAACGTGACCTCCTCCGGATGCAGGATCTTGTCAAGGGAGGATTTGGCCAGCTCCACGCCCATCAGCAGGATCAGTCCCGCCACGATCAGGCCGGATATGTACTCGATGCGCCCGTGGCCGAAGGGATGGTCGGTGTCGGGCTTTTTGCCCGCCAGACGGAAGCCCAGCAGCGTCACCGCCGAGGAGCCGGCATCGGACAGGTTGTTGAAGGCATCGGCGGTGACGGCGATGGAGCCGGACAGCTGCCCGGCGAAGAACTTCCCGGCAAACAGCAGGATGTTCAGCGCGATACCCACCGCGCCGCACAGGGTTCCGTACGCCCGGCGGACAGCCGGGGACGATACGTTGTCCCGGTCGTGAATGAGCCAGCGGCTCAGAAGCTGTATCATGGTCGTTGTCTCCTTTCGGCAGAGCCGTTACTTCCCCGGAATGGTCAGCGTCATGCGGCAGCACAGGTCGTCCAGATCGCTGTCGGTGGCGGCGGGGATACGCAGCCGCCCTCCGCAGTCGGCGCAGGTGATATCCACCGCGCCCCGGCGCACCTGCATGGTGTACCGGTGGCTGCCGCAGGCGCAGGAGATGCCGCCGCGCCCGGCGATGTCCTTCAGCTCGGACAGCACCTCGTACATGATGACGTTGTCGGTGAACGCCTCATCGGGGGACGCCTTCTCCTTGGCCACCCGCAGAGCCAGCCCCTCCATGGCGCGGCGCACCTCGGCGTCCTCGCCGATGTAGCAGCACAGCTCGTGCTTTTCCGGGCAGGCAAGGCCGATGCCCCGGCCCCGGAGCACCGCGTCCGCGGCGCACTCCGCCTGATGGTGCCCGCCGCACACGCCGCAGGGCACCTGAAGCCGGAAGCGCAGGCCGTCCGTCTCCGCCGTCAGCGCCTCCTTGCCGCACTCGCACTCCATCCGTGCCGCCGCCGCGTTCAGGGCGAACACGCTGCGGCTGTGCAGCACCGCCTTGCCGCAGGCGGGGCAGATATATCCAAAGCTACGCATTTCCTCCATGGTGTATGCTCCTTTGCCACAATAAGTCCCTACATTATATACCGTTTCCTGTCACATTTCCAGTATTGCGGGAAAAAGAGTTTTCCGATATAATGCAGGCATTCTATCTACGGCAGGATGTGATACGATGCAGAAAAAGAGCTTCGCCGCGGCGGTAAAGGCGGCATTCCCCCACACCATACCTATCATGACCGGATATCTGGCGGTGGGGCTGGCCTACGGCGTGCTGATGGCCTCCAAGGGCTACAGCTTTCTGTGGTCGGGCTTCGTCAGCGCCTTCGCCTTCTGCGGCAGCATGCAGTATGTGGCCATCACGCTGCTGACCACGGCCTTCGACCCCTTGCAGGCCTTCCTCCTCAGCCTGATGGTCAACGCACGGCACCTGTTTTTCTCTCTGGCGCTGCTGCCCAAGTACCGGGGACTGGGCAGGCTGCGGTATTTCATGATCTACACCCTCAGCGACGAGAATTTCTCCCTGTCCTCCTCGGTGGAGCCGCCGGAGGAGGTGGATCCCACCCAGTTCTACTTCGCCATGAGCCTTCTCACATGGGCGTACTGGGTGCTGTTCTCCATGCTGGGCGGACTGGCGGGCAGCCTTATCACCTTCGACATCACCGGCATCGACTTCGCACTGACGGCGCTGTTCGTGGTGCTGTTTATCGAGCAGGTCATCAAGCGGGAGAACCGTGCGCCCGGCGCCATCGGCCTTGTGTGCTCCGTGGTGGGGCTGGCTGTGTTCGGCGCGGACAATATGGTCATCCCGGCCATGGTGCTGACGCTGATCGTCCTGCTGGCGGGAAGGAGGAAGCTATGCGCTTAGATACGATACAGTCCCTTGTTATCATCCTCATGGTGGCGCTGGCCACCCAGATCACCCGCTGGACGCCGTTTCTGCTGTTCTCCGGGGAGAGGAAGCTGCCCCGCGTGGTGGAGGATCTGGGCAAGCTGCTGCCGCCGGCTATGATGGGTCTGCTGGTGGTATACAGCCTGCGCAGCACCGACCTTCTGGGCGGCAGCCACGGCATTCCGGAGGCCATCGCCGTGGCGGTGACAGCCGGGCTGCACCTGTGGCGGCGGAACACGCTGCTGTCCATCCTGGCGGGCACCGCCTGCTACATGGCGCTGGTGCAGCTGGTGTTCTGAAAAACGTCCCTTTCGCAGGGGGGCGGCGTCCCCGACGTCCCGTTTTGCACAGACCCTTGCGATTTCGTAGGGGGCGATGCCCACATTGCCCCGCCGGAACCACCGCGCGACCTGCGGCGGGACACATGGGTCCCGCCCTACGGCATGGGCGCGGCGAACCGTCCGTAGGGGACGGCGTCCCCGACGTCCCGCCCCACGGTGTTCTCAATATCGCAAAAGAGCCGCTCAAGCGGCTCTTTTATATTTTCCCGCAAAACGCGCATACTACGCGGCAAATGCTGTATGCGAGGTGCATGGTATATGAACATGAAACGCTTGAGCCGCCAGACCTGCCGGTTTTTGCAGCCGCCGGGCATCATCAGCTGCGCGGCGGTGGCGGGTCGGCTGGAGGGCGCAGGGCCGCTGGGCGGCCACTTTGACGCGGTGGCGGAGGATTCCTTCTGCGGGCGGAAAACGTGGGAGCAGGGCGAGGCGCAGATGCAGGCCGACGCCCTGCGGCTGGCGCTGCAAAAGGGGGGACTGACGGCGGAGGACGTGGACTGCGTGTTCGCCGGCGACCTGCTGAACCAGAATATCGGCGCCACCTTCGCCCTGCGGGATTTCCACATCCCCTTCTACGGGGTGTACGGCGCGTGCTCCACCATGGGCGAGACGCTGGCGCTGGCAGCCACAGCCATCGCCGGCGGCAGCGCCGCCATCGCCGCGGCGCAGACGTCCTCCCACTTCTGCACCGCCGAGCGGCAGTACCGCTCGCCCCTGCCCTACGGCAGCCAGCGCAGCCCCACTGCCCAGTGGACAGCCACCGCCGCCGGATGCTGCATTCTGGGTGTCCAGTCGGAGGGGCCCTATATCACCCACGCCACCCGGGGGCAGATCGTGGACATGGGCGTAACAGACATGACCAACATGGGCGCAGCCATGGCGCCCGCCGCCTTCGATACCCTGCGGGCGGTGTTCCGGGACACCGGCACCACCCCCAAGGACTACGACCTGATCGTCACCGGCGATCTGGGCGCGGTGGGCAGCGATATTCTCACGGAGCTGTTCCGCCGGGAGGGGATGACGCTGGACAACTACACCGACTGCGGTCTGCTGCTCTACGACCGGAAAAAGCAGGACATGCACGCCGGCGGCAGCGGCTGCGGCTGCTCGGCGGCGGTGCTGAACGGCTATCTGCTGGAGGGGATGCGGCAGGGGCGATGGCGGCGGCTGCTGTTTGCGCCCACCGGGGCGCTGCTCAGCCCCACCAGTTCCTTTCAGGGGGAGAGCATCCCCGGCATCTGCCACGCGGTGGTATTTTCCCGGACGAAGGAGGACGCATGATGGAGTATGTAAATGCCTTTCTCTGCGGCGGGCTGCTGTGCGCCGTGGGGCAGATCATTCTGGACAAGACGGCGCTGACCCCGGCGCGGATCCTGACGGGCTATGTGGTGGCGGGCGTGCTGTTACAGGCGGTGGGCGTGTACCAATATGTGGTGGACTGGGGCGGCGCGGGCGCCACGGTGCCCCTGACCGGCTTCGGCTATGCGCTGGCCAAGGGCGTGGCCGAGGCGGTGGCGGAGCGGGGCTGGCTGGGAGTCCTCACCGGCGGGCTGACGGCTACCTCCGCCGCCATTGTGTTCTCGCTGCTGGCGGCGGTGCTGGTGCGGCCGTCGGACAAGCGGCGGAGGTAAAAGTCCCTTAACTTCCTCTTGCAAATTTGGAAAACCGGTGGTACACTGACGGCATAAACATAGCGCTTCGATAGGATGTGATACCATGACAGATAAATTCGTCATCACCGGCATGACCTGCGCCGCCTGTGCCGCCCATGTGGAGAGAGCCGCCGCTTCGGTGCCCGGCGTACACAGTGCGTCGGTGAATCTGATGCTGGGCTCGCTGGTGTGCGACTGCGACGATGGCACCGCGCCGGAGGCCATCATCGCCGCGGTGCAGGCCGCGGGCTACGGCGCGGCTCCGGAGAGCGCCGCCCGGCGGGATCTCCACGCAGAGCAGGATGCCGCCGTGAAGTCCATGGGCAGGCGGCTTCTGTGGTCGGTGGTCTGCCTTGTGCCGCTGTTCTACCTGAGCATGGGGCACATGATGGGTCTGCCGGTGCCCATGTTCATGCACACGCAGCCGCTGCTGGCGGCCTTTGTGCTGCTGGCGCTGACGGTGCCCATCCTGATCCTCAACCGCAGCTACTTCACCGTGGGCTTCTCCCGGCTTTTCAAGGGCGCGCCCAACATGGACTCGCTGGTGGCGCTGGGCGCGGCGGCGGGACTGGTGTACAGCCTGATTGAAATGGGACTGCTGGCGGCAGGGAAGGTCGCGGGCATGCCCGACCTGTACTTCGAGTCGGCGGGCATGATACTGGCGTTGGTGACGGTGGGCAAGTATCTGGAGGAGCGCTCCAAGGGCAAGACCACCGGCGCCATCACCGCGCTGCTGGCGCTGGCGCCGGAATCCGCCGTGGTGCGGCGGGACGGACAGGAGGTCACGGTGCCCACGGAGGACATCCGCAAGGGCGAGACGGTCATCGTCCGGCAGGGCGGACGCATCCCCGTGGACGGCACCGTCACCGCCGGCAGCGGCGTGGCGGATGAGTCCGCCCTCACCGGCGAGAGCATGCCCGTGGAGAAAAACGTGGGCGACAAGGCGGTGTCCGCCACCATCCTCACCGGCGGCTATCTGGAGCTGACAGCCGATCGCGTGGGCAGCGACACCACCCTCTCCCAGATCGTGCAGCTGATGGAGCAGGCCGCCAGCGGCAAGGCGCCCATCAGCCGTCTGGCTGACAAGATCAGCGCCGTGTTCGTGCCGGTGGTCATCTCCATCGCCGTGATCGCGGCGGTGCTGTGGGCAACGGTGGGCGGCATGGGCGTGCGGTTCTGCCTGAGCGTCGGTATCGCCGTGCTGGTGATCTCCTGCCCCTGCGCGCTGGGACTGGCCACGCCGGTGGCCATCACCGTGGCCACGGGCAAGGCGGCGGAGCAGGGCGTGCTGGTGAAGTCCGCCGCCAGTCTGGAGCTGATGGGTCGCATCGACACGGTGGTGCTGGACAAGACCGGCACCGTCACCGAGGGCAAGCCCCGTGTAACGGACGTGCTGTGCGCGGAGAATATGGATGAGAGCACGCTTCTGTCCGCCGCCGCGTCGCTGGAAAAGCCGTCGGAGCACCCGCTGGCTGCCGCCATTGTGGAGGAAGCCCAGCAGCGGGCGCTGCCGCTTCAGCCGGTGACGGCGTTCTCCGCCGTGGCCGGCGGCGGCGTCACCGCCAAGGCGGAAAACGTGGTACTTCTGGCGGGCAACGAGCGGTTTATGGACGACAGCGGCGTGGCTGTCAGTGATACGATGCGCTCTGCCGCCGCGAAGCTGGCGGAGGACGGCAAAACGCCGCTGTTCATCGCCGGTAACGGCGCGCTGCTGGGCGTGATCGCCGTGGCGGACGTGGTGAAGGAGGACAGCGCACAGGCCATCGCCGCCCTGCGGGATATGGGCTGCGAGGTGGTACTGCTCACCGGCGACAACCGCCGCACGGCAGAGGCCATCGCCCGGCAGGTGGGTGTGGATCGCGTCATCGCCCAGGTGCTGCCCCAGGACAAGGCGCGCTGCGTGCAGGAGCTGCAGGCCGAGGGCAAAAAGGTGGCCATGGTGGGCGACGGCATCAACGACGCCCCGGCGCTGGTGACGGCGGACGTGGGACTGGCTATCGGCGCGGGCACGGATGTGGCCATCGAGTCGGCGGACATCGTGCTCATGCGCAGCAGCCTGATGGATATCGTGGACGCGGCGGCGCTGTCCCGCGCCACGGTGCGGAACATCCGGCAGAACCTGTTCTGGGCGTTCTTCTACAACGCCATCGGCATCCCGGTGGCGGCGGGCGCGCTGTACCCGGCATTCGGTATCACGCTGAACCCCATGATCGCGGCGGCGGCCATGAGCCTCAGCTCCGTGTGCGTGGTCAGCAACGCCCTGCGGCTGCGGGGCTGGAGTAGCCGCAGGAAAAAGGCAGCCGCCCCTGTTGCAAAGGCGGCGCCGCAGGTGTATGATAGAACCGAAACAAACAGCAAGGAGGCTGACGATATGGATAAGAAAACCATCACCATCAAGGGCATGATGTGCGCCCACTGCGTCTCCCACGTGGAGAAGGCGCTGACGGCGCTGGGCGTGCAGGCGGACGTGGATCTGGCATCCGGCACCGCCGTCGTCACCGGCAAGGCCGACGACGAGGCGCTGCGCAAGGCCGTCACCGACGCCGGCTACGAGGTCGTGGACATCAAGTAAATACCCGGACGCAAAAAAGGAAGCCCGCAGGGGCTTCCTTTTTTTGCGCCATTTTTACCACGCCCGGTGGAACAGGGCGGCCATGTCCGCCGTCACGTCCTCCGTGAAGCTGCACAGCGTCACGCAGTAGATGTAGTCGCCGGACTGGATGCACACCATCCGCTCGTACATGGGCATGTCCTGCAGCTGCGCCGTCACCAGCAGCGTGGGGCAGTCCCGCTCCGCCGCCAGATCCTGGGCGGTGATCTGCACCTCCACGTCTGTAAGGCCGCAGGCCGCCAGATCGCCGGGCAGCGTCTGCGCCGCCCATTCCACATACTCCTGCGCCGTCATGCTGGCGCCGGACAACAGCCCCAGATTCTGGTAGGTGACATTCATGGTCATCAGCCCGTCGGTGGACACGGCGTACATGTCGTACACGGCCTTGCCGCTCTCCGCCAGCGCCGCCACGTCCCCGCCGCCGGCCTCGGTCAGCACGCCGTTCAGCTCCTCCAGCTGCCGTTCGTTGTAGAAAAGCCAGCTGTCGTCCAGCTTGCAGGTGATGCGTGCGGTTTTGTTGGTATACGTTCCGCCTGTCAGCGCGCCCAGCGTGTCATCGGGCGTATCGCCCGTTTCCTCCGGCACGGGGATCGTCACCGTACCGGCCGCCTTATTCTCGTCCATCGGCGTGGTGGTGCCGCCCTCCGGGGCGGGGGCGCCCGTACCGCAGGCGGTCAGAATACACACAAGTGCCAGCGCTGCCGCCGCCGCAAAAATTCGTTTCATAGGCGTGCCCTCCTGTCCTTCGACAGTATTTTACCAAATGGCGGCGGAAAATACAAGAGTGCGGAAATCAAACTCCTTTGCCATTTCCCGACAGGAGCCGCGGCTTTCTCCGTTTACAATAACGGGGACAAAGGAGGGACAAGCCATGAAACACCTGCTTGCGGCGGCGCGACAGTGCGCCCTGCGTATCCCGGCGGAGGCCGCCGTCTGCTGCGCGGCGGCTTTTCTTCTCACCGCCATATCCACCGGAGGACAGTACGCGCCATGGGCGCTGGCGGCGGTGGCTGTGGCCGGTGTGGGCTGGCGGGGACTGGCGGCGACGGCATGCGCCGGTGTGGGCGCGCTGACGTTTCTGGATTTCCAGCCGGGGCTGCGCCATGCCGCCGCCGCAGTGTTGATCTTCTGCGCCAACACCGCCTTCTGCTCCTCCCGGCTCTATCGCCACCCCCGGTTCCGCCCTACGGCCGCCGTCTGCGCCGCCGCGCTGACGCAGCTGCCCTATCTCATCGCCCGCAGCGGGCGGGAGTGGCTGCTGTGCGGCGCGTCGCTGGCGCTGCTG
>OCHI01002113.1_pt1 | contig 11975 bp, 10 predicted proteins | sample 1538691 | NCBI WGS metagenome assembly OCHI01 (sample SAMN04571718, study PRJEB22368) | human gut metagenome | biome: human gut; material: stool | host: Homo sapiens | place: Luxembourg | collected 2012-09-21 | reverse complement strand
CCATATTAGATATTAACCCTAATTTAGAAAATACGATAATTTTTTTTGATGAAATACAAGAAAGTGAAGAACTCATATCTGCATTAAAATGGTATTGTGAAGTTGATATTCCATTTAAAATCATATGTGCCGGCAGTTTACTGGGAGTAAAATTAAAAAGATTTCATAGTTCTTTCCCAGTTGGAAAAGTAGAAATGATTCACATGTATCCAATGGATTTTGAAGAATTTTTATATGCACATAATACAGGAGAATATATGGTGAATTATATCCAAGAGTGTTTTGAAAATAATAAACCAATGGACAATATCATTCATGAGAAATTGAATAATTTATATAGAAAATATTTATGTATAGGTGGTATGCCTGAAATAGTTAAAAATTTTATAGATAAAGGTAGTAATATTTTAAATATAGATAGAAAACCTATAAATAATATAATTGACTCTTATTTAAATGATATGAATAGATATGTAAAAAATAAAAATGAAGCCACAAAGAATGAAAGTATTTATAAATCAATACCTGTGCAAATAGGAAATAAATCAAATAAATTTCAATACAGCAAAATAGATAAAAATGCAAGAAAAAGAGACTATGAAAGTTCAATTGACTGGTTATTATCAAGTAATTTAATTTTTAAATGTTGTAAATTAGATGCTATAAAGATTCCACCAGAAGCATATAAAAATAATGATTATTTTAAGTTGTATATGGGAGATGTAGGAATATTAAATACAATGCTAAAAATAAATGAAAATGAAATATACTTAGATAAGCCGTTTATATATAAAGGGGAAATTGCAGAAAACTACGTGTCAAATCAATTGATTTATAATAATGTATCTGTATACTACTGGACAACTTCTAGCAATTCAGAGATTGATTTTATTATTTATAATGAAGATGGAATTATTCCAATAGAAGTAAAAGCAAGCAATAACACGCAATCTAAGAGCTTAAAATCTTATATGAATCGTTTTAAACCTAAATATGCGATTAGAATTTCAACAAAGAATTTTGGATTTGAAAATGGTGTAAAATCAGTTCCATTATATGCAGCATTCTTAATTAAATAAGTATAATATAAAAAATAAGGAGATAAAAATATGCATGAATGTCGATTATGTAGTAGAGATATGAAAACATCAAAAGATACTTTTGGAAACAGTTGTGTAAGAAACATATATTCATTTTTAGAAATGAATATGCCTCGAAAGATGAATTTAAGAGAAATAACTTTGTATAATAACGTCATGAAAATAAACCAAATATCTAATATTAATACATATCAAAAAGTATGGCTTACAGATAGATATCTAACACAACAATATTTAAATAAAATACCGTACGGAAATTATACGAGGTTAATTAATCAAATAAATTTTGAAATGAAAAACATTAATCAACTCGAAACAGAAGAAAAACCTAAAAGCTCAAGGAACATGACATTAAAGCAAGCATATAATTTATATAAAAAAGCGACAAGATTTGCAGAAGGAATAGAAAATTTAAAAAAAGGAAATTTTACAGATGAAGAAAGTATAAAATTAATTATTTCAAGTTTTAGCTTTATTTTCAATATGAAAAAAAACAGTAATCAATATGAAAAGAATACATTTAAAGCAATGCAATATGCTTTTTGGCAATCCGTAATCGAAATTGGAGGAAAATATGCAGGATTTGACATATCAGCAGACCTTTTACAGCATTCTTTAGAAAAAAATCCAAAAGACATATATATTAATGATGGCAAAATAGTACAAGCTATTATTGATGACAAAAACTTTAAAAATAATATAAATAATATTATAGAGAGTTATGGAAAGAATAAAGATGAATTTTCTTTTGACAGTAATAAAGATAGTAATTTTGCTATGTCATTTGGAGAAAGTGATTTATATTTTGCTATACATAATACAGAATTAAGAGTGGAAGGAAAAAAACAAAATGAAAATTGGATTTTGGATGTAAAACTATATGATAGATATGATTACAGCAAATTCAAAAGTATTGAACAATATTTTAAAGATACTAACAGCATTCCTAAAAGTATGTTTTCAAGCACATTGTATAATTTAGCTTATTATTCTATAAAATTTGGAGTAATGAAAGAGTATGATATTGATATTCATTTTAAAATAACTGATAAATTTGAGGTGATTGATGAATGAAAAAAAGGTATTGTATTACTTTAATAATAATTGGAGTAATAATATTATTCAGTATTATAATTTTATCTTTTAATAATATAAATATGAATAATGCATTAGAATTAAGAGTGCCATTGCTAGCCCAAAAAGAAAAAACAAAATTACAAAATGGAGATTTTTTTAATGAAGAGGAAGTAACCAAAATACAGTTATCAAATATGCAATTGAAAAAAATTGAAAAAGAAATACAAAAGAATGAAAACTGGAGAAAAGAAAGTCTAGATGAAAAATTAGAAGAAAAAATAAAAGAGCATACTAGAGAAAATATATTTTATCAAATTCCTGATATAAAAAATTGCTATTGGATATTTACCAATAGAAGCAATGGTGTAAACGATAAACATAGTATAGAAGAATTATTAGAAGATAAAATGTATTATGCAATTTCTTTAGGAGTACTAGATATAGATAATAAAACATTATATTACTACGAATTTGATAGATAGCAAGAGAAACTTGGAATAAAAGCATATAACCGAAAATAAGAATATTTTATAAAAACAATCATAGTATTTACTATGATTGTTTTAGATAGAAAGAAAATTTTAATGATTGTTATTGGAATATTTTGCTTTTCAGCAATTATGTGCACCAATATTAAACAAGTAGAAGAAAGTGTTTTAACTTCGTCAACCCCAGTTACAGAAAAAGTAGTGGTACTAGATGCTGGACACGGAAAACCAGATGAAGGGGCACAAGGTGTAGAAGGAGTTACAGAGGAAAAAACAAACTTAGAAATAGCTTTGAAATTGCAGAAATTACTTGAAGAAAGCGGAGCTACTGTTATATTAACAAGGTCAGACGAGAATGCAATTTATGATTTAGATAAAACAACACTTCGAGAAATGAAAGTATCAGACATAAAAAATAGAGTAAAAATAGGAAACGAAGCATCTGCAGATATTTGTGTATCAATTCATTTAAACAAAGGGGATAGCTCAGCATATAGTGGTTGGCAAACATTTTATAAGAAAAATGATGAGAAAGGAAAACGCCTAGCTACCTCTATTCAAAATGAATTGAAAGAAACAATAAAAGTTGAGAATAAACGAACAGCACATGAAATATCAGGAATTTATCTAGTAGATAATGTTGAAATTCCAATAACAATAGTCGAATGTGGATTCTTATCTAATCCACAGGAAGCGAAAAAATTGTTGACAGATGAATACCAAAATGAACTAGCATGGGGAATTTATTCTGGAATTTTAAATTATTTTAATGAATAAGAAAGAGACCTAAATTATTAATTAAATAAATTAGGGCATCTATATGAAAAAGCTGAAAATAAAAGATTTTCAGCTTTTTCATATAATAATGCACAGAAATTTGCAAAACAAAGTATAAAACTATAATAAGTGCAAATGTTATAAACAGTATGTTTTTATTCTTTTCAATAAAAATTCATTAGCAATAAGTTAATTATTTTTTTAATCTAAGATCGTCTCCAAAAAAACGACATATATTATAATCTCCAACAATCCTTGAACCAATTCTTTCATTATAAACAGTAAATATATCTTTTAAATCTAAATTAGTAGAAATAATTGTTTTTGTAATTTTAGCAGATTGATTTAATAATCTAGTATTAATAATAGTGAATAATTCAGTAAATTTCATACTATTCATTGTTTCTGTTCCCAAGTCATCTATTACAAGTAAATCAACACTTAAAATATTTTCTAAAATAGTAGAAGAATTTTTTTCAAATTTAGATTTTATAATGGAATCAAGCATGACAGGAGCAGTTTGATATAGTACAGTTTTTCCTGAGTCTAATATTTCTTTAGCAATGCAGTTAGATAAAAAAGTTTTACCCAAACCAGTAGGTCCCAAAAACATTAAATTTTTCTCATCAGGTGAATCAAAATTTTTAACGAATTTTTGAGATATATCATATATTTTTTTTATATTTTCTCTAGGAGAAAATTGTGAATGATATAAAGATGGATTAGGTTCATCTGAATATATATCAAAATTAAAATTATCAAAATTTTCTGTTCGTATATTTCCAATATTAGATTTATTATATTCAATATCATACAATTTTTGCTTAATACAAGAGCATAAAGAATTATCAAGATAGCCTGTATCCTTGCAAAGAGAACAATCAAAATGAGGCAACAAATAATCTTGAGGTAAATTAAGCTTTTTTAATAACATAGCTTTTTCACTTGTAATTTTATCTGTTTTTTCTTGTAACGATTTAAGCTTTTTTTCTTTTTCTTCAGATGATAAAGAAAGCATAGATTTCAAAGAATCTAAAGAAAGAGATTGAAGATTTTTCTCAAGTTGAACATACTCAGCAGAAGATTCTCTTAATGTTTTTTTCCTATTTTCTAAATCTTCAAGAGCATGCATTCTTTTAGAATCATATTCAGTTAATAATTGTTTTAAAATAGTATTATCCATAATATCCTTTCTAATTATTAGCATATAAATTATCAAAGTTATCATAATTTCTTTGGTTAGAATTATTATAATTTGTCTGTTTTTTCAAATCTTTAATTTGTTCTTGTTTATGTTTATTTTCTTTAATATATTCCTGAATTTCTGAAGCTGTTTTTAAATTTCTGTCATGCCAATCAGTAATCAGCTTATTCAAATATTCAAAATTTATATTAGATTTTGATGTAGTTTTCTTAAGTGCAATCTCAATAATTTCCATAGAATAACCATAATCAATAGTCCATTTCTCAACATAAGCATCCTCGTATACAGTTAAATTTCTATTTAAACCTAATTTTTTAATAATAGACTTTTTAACAGAAGATATTTTTTCCTGCTTTTCATAATATTTATCTAAATCAGAAAAAGATCTAATATTATTTTTATACCAACTATCTGCAACAACTTGAATATAGTTTCTATGTAAAGCAGAATGGTCGAAACAATAATTAAATAAAGCAAGCATAACTTGTTCATCAAAATTATATTTTTTAAACCACATATCAATATCACTATACCAAGATGGAGACATAATTCCTTGGAAAAATTGAGTATTTATATTTTCAATAGCTTTTGCTCTATATTGATTTTTGGCGTTTTTCTTAATATCTTCAGGAGAAGAAGTAAGTTTAGGTGTATATAATTTTAAAAGTTCTACTTCTTGTAAGTTTACTAAGATATAACCAGTATGCTTTTTTATAAGAACACCAGCTTCTTCCCAATATTTAAAAGCTTCTTGAATAGTTTTTAGTGGAAGAGAAAGCTTCTTAGACAAATCATTTATTTTTATATCCTTGTCATATTTAGATAAGAATAGAATGTATAAATAAACCTTAATGTAATCTCCATTTGCGCATGACAAATATTCTGTGAAAAAAACATCAGGTATTTCAGTATTAGAAAATAAAATAGATTTATCATTTTGTTCTAACTTCATAAAAATTCCACCTTTAATATAGTATTTAAAACTTTCAAGTAAAGCTTATGAAATTATATCATCAAAACAATTTATTTACAATAAAACTCAAAATCTTTTATCATAAAAAAATACCTTAGGTCGAAATAAATATTTGAAGAAAAATAAGCAAACAATAAAGATATTTTCAGAAGATTTATTTAAAACAGAAAATAAGAAAAAGGGTAAAAATAAAACAAGAAAAACATAAAATTTTATAATTAAAGATTTAAATAAAAAAGATATAAAAAAATATAAAAAACTAGCCCAAATTATATTAAGAAAAATAGAAGAATAATTGAATATACCAAGAAATTTAAAAGAAAAATCATAATTTTTTGGAAAAATAAAATGCATAAAAACCTCCTTTATAGAAACATATTTTTAATAGAAGAAAAAGTTGAAGAAACATCTGAAGTAAATCCAGAAGAAAAGTCTTTTACAAAGGAACTAGCTCTCATTAAACATACAACAGAAGCAATGTACAAAAGTTTAACCATTGTTGGATTAGAAACTGTATCCAAAGAATAAATAATTAATAAAACAACACAAATAATTATTTGAGTAAACAGTTGGGCAATAAAGTTTTTGAGCCATATTTTAAAAATCCACGTTGACTGATCTAAACATAAAGATAAGAAAGCAATTGGAGATAAAAGAACTAATATTTTAATAAAAATAAACCTTATAGAATAAGTAAATAACAAATTAACGAAACCAAAAGAAAGAAAAGATTTTAATATTCCATCAAACGAAAAGAATTTAAAAGGTAAAGTTAAATTTGCAAAAAATAATTTTGAAATTTTTTCATATAAAATAGAAAACGATAATTCAGAAGGAAATATATATAAACCTATAGTACGCAAAATAGAAGAAATTAAGTAAAAGAAATCTATAACTTTTTCACAGATTGGTAAAGAAAAGTGGATAAGTAAAGCTGAAAAGAACAATCTAGAGATAAAAGAAAGTGGTTTTTGAAAATGAGAACAAGTTAAAAAAGAAAATAAATAACTAATTGCATAATAAAGCAGAAAGCCAAATAGCAAAGCCTCAGACAATTTAATTATATTAAATTGTTTAGTAAAAAAAGAATTAAAATATGTATCTGCAATAGAGTCTGATTTTATAAAAGCTAATTCGTCTAAAACAGAAAAAACATTTGAATCTAAAGAGGTTAGTAAACTATTTACTAATGAAGAGATTAAATTACTAGCAATCTCCGGAAAATTTTCATACTGCATAAGACCTCCTAACTTAATAAAGTATTAATAGTTGATAAAATTAAATCTATACAAAGAATAAAAGCATAAGAAAATAAAGAACCACGAATTAAACGTTTACCAGTTCTAATTCTTTCTTCATCACCAAAACTGAATTTTTTCATCAAAACGCCTGAGCCAACTGAGATTGCAGCCGCAGGAGTTGAAATTTTTAGAATCCAAGATTCAATTTTTTCAAATGCAGAATTTAATGTAGAAATTAACTTTGGATAAGAAGCACCAAAAGATAAAGGTGCAAATAAAAAAAGTAAAATAATAAATAATGAAAATAATAAAATAAATTTTTTATATTTCATAAAACCACATCCTTTCTTTTAAAATATGGAATAAGAGATAATTGTTGCAAAGGCAAAATAGAAGAACCAGTTGAAATAAAAGCAAGACAAGAAAAAGTATTTAAAAAACGTGAGAAAAAGCTAGTATCATATATGAAGTCCTTTTGAGAAGACGTATTAATGCTTTCAGAAAGATTAGAATCTTTTGAAAAAAAGCTATTAAATAAAAAATTATAATTAGTTTGTCTTGCATTTTCTGATATTGTACGTGAAATAATTTCTTTTTCTTCTTTTCCTGTTTGCTTAAGGACTTCATCAATTGTAAAAGGATCATCGGTACGAAACCAAAATTTATTAACAAGATTTTGAATCAAAACAGTTGTGCAAGTTTTATCCTTAAGAGTATTAAGAATCGAAGAATAAGACTGTGTAGCAACTATATTAATAGATTTAGCCTCTCTCGATTGTGCGAAAAAATCAGAATCACTTTTAGTAACATATTCATGATATTCATCACATATAAAACAAGACGGCAAAACATTTTTATCATTTGAAAGCTGTTCTAAAACAACAGATTGAAAATCAATTTTTAAATAAGCAGATATAATCTTCGAAAGCATGCTATATTTAGATATATTCATATCTAAAACAACAATTTTATGATGAGCTAAAATATATTCAAATCCTGGAAAAGAGATATCTTTTTGAAGAGGGCAAAACACTCTTGAAATATCCTCGTCAGAGATAAAAACATTAGTAATTCTTGATATTTCGGATTTTATAATAGATTGAGTACGATCATCTAGTGAAAAAAATTCATCTTCGAAAAAAGAAATACATGTAAATAAGTCAGAAATATTAGAATCACTCAAAGAATTTTCGTAAAAAGAATTTTTTAATAAATCAATCTTTTCTTGATAATAAGATTTAGACATTATTAATTTATGAATTTCTGTAAAAGTAACGTAGTTATTATTATAAATTCTACACAATTTAATAGCTTCAGTTAGAACTTGCTCAGCCTTATCAAGCCAAAAAGATTCTGTCTGTTCAGGACTAAATAAAAGTAAAATAGATTTCAGCCTATTTGCCAACACATAAGGCTTTAAATTAGGCTTGTTAAGCGGGTTATAAGTCACGAAGCCATTCAAACTTATAATAAATAAATCACTCAAATGATAATATTTTTTGCAAACTGATTTTACAAACTTATGATAATTTCCTTTAACATCTAATATCAAAAAAGCAGATTTATACTTATTAGAAAAATTCAAGCTCAATAATTGTTCAGTAAGTGGATATAATAAAGATGAGGTCTTTCCAGAGCCAATTGAGCCAGTAATTAAAACATTTTGATACAATCCATTAATAGGAATAGAAACCAACTCATTTTTTATATTTTTCCCAACTAACAATGAACAAGAATTATTCTTATTTTTGTTGATATTCTCAGGATTTTTATTAAAATTTATAGAAGAAAAAAAGAGCATATTAAAAAAAGAATAAAGTGAATTTGAAATAATAAAAAATGAAGAAAAGCATGTAAAAATATATACTTTTTTAAAATAAAACCATTGCTGAGGATATTTTTCAAAAATATCAAAAGAATTAATTGAATATGGAAAAACAACCGAAGTAGCATCAAAAACTGGTGATAAAAAAAGCAAAAGAATACACGAAAAAAGTATAGAAAAATAATTTACAAAAAATAATTTAATAATAAAATTTTTCATTGTTTATTTTTAAAATTTAATTTGAAACCTTGCTTTGATTGTATAAAAAGAAATTCAAAAATCGAATATAAAAAATAAAATATAATAAAAATTTGAATAAAAAAAGTGATAAAAAATAAATTAATTAAAAAATTCAAACATAACCTCCAATGAAAAACAGTATCGAATTTTTTAAATACACAAATAATTAATATGGAAAAAAATTCCTTGAAACAAATAAATAATACAACAAAAAAATCAATTTGTCTATACTTTTTTGAAAAAATATGCTAAAATAAAAAAGATTAAAAAAAGGAGGTCTCTTTGCAATGATAGAAAAAACAATAAAAATAGGAAAATTATTAGAAGAACACCCGGAAAAAGCAGATATTCTTTTAGAAGCAGGAATGCATTGTTTAGGATGCATGGCAGCACATGATGAAACATTAGAAGAAGCATGTGAAGTACACGGAATAGATGTTGATGAATTAGTAGAAAAATTAAATGCATAAAAATTTAATTTATATTCTAGGAAGAAAAACTTCCTAGAATATAAATTGTTTACTAAAAAAGAAAAATGCATTTATAGCTCAGTAGGATAGAGCGCTCCCCTCCTAAGGGAGAGGCCGGGGGTTCGATTCCCTCTAAGTGCACCAGCAATATATATGTTTGAACTAATAGAACAAATATATAAAAAATCAATCAGAAAATAAAATCTGGTTGATTTTTTGTTGTGAAAAATATAATCACAAAAGCTACTAAAGTTTTAGAAGCTTATTTGACATTTTATAATCATCTGTGTATTGTGTATAATAAATAAAGGAAATGAATAACCGCAGTGAATGCGGTTACCACTACATAAAAGTATAACAACACATTCGCAATATTGGCATAGTGGAATGTGTTGTTATTTTTTTGCGCGAAAATTAAGATAAGGTTTTATGATAAATAGAATTTTTTTATTAAGAAAATGGGGAAGGGTTGTGGATTATTTTGAAAAAGCTTTATCTTGCCTGTGGAAAAAATTTTAAAAGCGAGAACCCAAAACATAGTATCCCCAAAGAAAAATTTGAATCTGTCGAAAAAAGTTAAACAAATGTAATGAAAAAGAGATACAAGTAAAATAAAAGAGAAAAAATTTTAAAAAGGTCTTGATAATGCAGGGATTTGTCAAAAAATATTGTCAATTAAACAAGTAAATATAATTAAATATGGAAAAATTGAATATTGCAATATTTTAAAAAGTATTTAAAATGGGGGAAGATTATAAATGCGAGGAGATATGGCAATGTTTAAAATGGAAAGAAAAAATTTTAGCGAAGGGAAAACAAACCGAAAGAAAAAGATAATTTGCATTTCAGCAGTTATTTTAATTGCATTGTTTGCAGGTATTATTTTTCTGGTTAGTAATGGTATAAAACTATACCAAAACAAAATTGCAAATGCAGAAAATATTCAAGCATTATCAACAAAGACACCATTAACTGCTACTAATAAAATAACGGGTTCAGGTTTTAGTGATGTATGGGATATTGCTAAAACACCTGATGGTGGATATGTTGCAATTGCAAGTTATTCAGGTGAATGTGATGTTGATGGAGATGGAAAAGTAGATTATAGTTCTCCATTAAAAACAGATTCATTACTAATAAAGTATAATGCATCATCAGAAATAGAATGGTCTACATGTGTAACATCACAAGATCCGAATGGAGGAGAATACAAAAGTGTATCCGTATCTCCAGATGGAACATTATATTATATAGGAGGATATGAGCAAAGTTCTGGACAAGGAATTGTAAGAGCAGTTGACAAAGAAGGAAATCTTACTTCTTTTAAATATATTGTTACATCATCTTCCTCAACTAGTAGACAATATCCCAATGAAATAAAAGACGTATATGTGTTATCAAATGGAAATATAGTAGCTTTATGTAGATTTTCGTCTGCAGAAGTTAGTGATGGAAAAAACACAACGAGTAATATTGGAGAAAACAATGGATATTTGGTTTGCATGGATTCAAAGGCTAATGTAAAATGGTCGATTCCAATTCAGGGAACCGGTGATATTGAACCAACATCAGTAACAGAAACATCAAAAGGAATAGCAATTTCAGTTAATTACGTAGGAAATGTGAATATTTCTGGTAAAGTTATTTCAAATACAGGTGCTCAAGATTCTGCTATTGTTGCATATTCGTTAGATGGAACATATCAATGGAATCTACCAATAGCAGGAACTAATAATGAATCTATTACTAAAATAATAACAGATACTAATGATAACATTGTTGCAGTTGGAGGAACAGCATCAAGTGATATAACCCAAGGTCAAATGGTTCCGCCAAACACAACAGAGAATTCAAGTGGACTGGCAGTGATACTTTCAAATACAGGAGAATTCCAATCAGGAGGCATAATAGGTGGAACAGATGGAGATGATAAACTTATATCAGTTGCACCAACATCAGATGGCGGTTTTCTAATAGCAGGATGGTATTATTCGACCACTGGTTTTGGTTTAACTGGAAATTGGTATAATGCTGCTGCATCTTTTTCAAATAATGGCGAAAACGAAGGAATAATTACTAAAGTTAGTAAAAATCATGTATTTGAGTGGCATAAAACTATTAATGGTTCTTCATATGATACGGTTTATGCAGTTGAAGAACTAAAAAGTGGTGCAATGGTAGTTGGAGGCTCTTTTGACAGTTCCTCACTTACAGTAAAAACATGTACTTGGAACGGAACAGAAACGAGTAGCCAAGCTTTAGGTTTATCTGCCCAAGGTTATAACGATGCTTTCCTATTAACATACAGTGATGCCAAACCTACATCTGTTTTAGTTCATCATTATAAAGAGGGAACAACAGAAAAAGTTTCAGAGGATGTAACTATAAATGGTAAAGTTGATGATGCGTATGCAACAAGTGCAGCTACAGACATACCAGAATATTATGAGCTTGTAAGCACACCTACAAATGCATCTGGTACTATGACGGATGATCAGATTACTGTTACGTATTATTATAAATTAAAGAGTTATTTATATACAGTTAGGTATTTAGAAAAAGATACAAACAAAGTATTAA
>OCHI01002056.1_pt1 | contig 12366 bp, 10 predicted proteins | sample 1538691 | NCBI WGS metagenome assembly OCHI01 (sample SAMN04571718, study PRJEB22368) | human gut metagenome | biome: human gut; material: stool | host: Homo sapiens | place: Luxembourg | collected 2012-09-21 | reverse complement strand
GAGATTACAAAAGAAATCTGAAAAGTTACAAAGGAGGAAAAAATGTATATTTTTAATAGAATTACAGTTGTTCCACAATTACCAAAAGAGTTGAAAAAACTAACAGAAATATCAAATAATTTATGGTGGTCTTGGAATACAGAATTTTTAAAAATTTTTAAAATGATTGATCCAGATTTATGGGAGAGAATCGACAAGAATCCAACTAAATTTTTAAAACTAGTTGCACAAGAAAAAATTGAAAAAGCAGTAAAAAATGAAGAAATTTTAAAATTATATGAAAAAGTAGTAGATAATTACGAAAATTACATATACAGCAAAGATACATGGTTTGCTAAAAAATATCCAAATAACAAAAAAGATTTAATTGCATATTTTTCAGCTGAATATGGATTAGATGAAATATTACCTATATATTCAGGAGGACTTGGAATATTATCTGGAGATCATTTAAAATCAGCTAGTGATTTAGGTATTCCACTAGTAGCAGTAGGTCTACTATATAAAAATGGATATTTCAATCAAAAAATAAACGGATATGGACAACAAGAATCTGAATATAATAACATAGATTTATACAACCTACCAATTAATCCTGTAAAAACAGAAGATGACCAAGATATGATTCTTGAAATTCCTATGCTTGGAAACACACTTCACTTAAAGATTTGGAAGATTCAAGTTGGAAGAGTAAATCTATATTTAATGGATTCAGATATAGAACAAAATATTGAAGAATTTAGAAATATAACATTAAAACTTTATGGTGGAGACAAAGAAATGAGAATAAGACAAGAGATTGTCTTAGGTATGGCTGGAGTTGAATTATTAAAGAAACTTGGTTTAACACCAACAGTTTACCATATGAACGAAGGACACTCATCATTTTTGACTCTACAATTAATAAAAAATACAATGAAAGAAAAACAAGTATCATTTCAAATAGCGAAAGAAATTGTAACTTCACAAACAGCTTTCACAACACACACACCAGTACCAGCTGGAAATGATATATTTGATATTGGTTTAATAGATAAATATTTCTCAGGAATATGGGATGAATTTGGAATCTCAAGAGAAGACTTTTTAAGATTAGGAATGAAAGAAACTGTAAATCTTGATCCGGGATTTAATATGGGAATTTTAGCACTAAGAATTGCAGGAAAAAGAAATGGTGTAAGTAAATTACATGGAGCAGTTTCAAGAGAATTATTCTCAGAAGTTTGGCCAGATATTGCAGCAAATGAATCACCAATAACATATGTAACAAATGGTATTCATACATGCAGTTGGCTAGCACCAAATATTAAAGAATTATATAATAATTATTTAATTCCATATTGGCAAGACAATATTCAAGATGATGCTGTATGGAAAAAAATAAACTCAATACCAGATGAAAAACTATGGGCAGAACATTTTAAGAGAAAAGAAAAATTAATGGCCGTAATAAAGAAAAATGTAACAGAAAGATATAAAAGAAGCGGATACAGCTATGAAGATATAAATGAAGTTGTTAATAAATTAAATCCAAAAGCTTTAACAATAGGATTTGCAAGAAGATTTGCAACATATAAAAGAGCAACATTATTGTTTAGAGATATAGAAAGATTAACACAATTACTAAATCAAGAAAATAGACCTGTTCAATTAGTATTTGCTGGAAAAGCACACCCAGCTGATGTTGAAGGACAAAACTTAATAAAACAAATTCATGAAATTTCATTAATGCCACAATTTAAAGGAAAAATATTTATTTTGGAAAATTACAACATAGGAATGGCAAGATATTTAGTAAGTGGTGTAGATGTATGGTTAAATAATCCTAGAAGGCCAATGGAAGCATCAGGAACATCTGGAGAAAAAGCATCTGTAAATGGTGTTGTAAACTTTAGTGTACTAGATGGTTGGTGGGCTGAAGGATATGATACAACTAATGGTTGGGCTATAGGAACAGAAACAGATTATGATTCATATGAAATCCAAGACAACAGTGATAGCGATAGCATCTATAGCACATTAGAAAATAAAATAATCCCAACATACTACAAACAAAATGATAAAGGATATTCTAGAGATTGGGTAAGATATATGAAAAATTCTATAATGTCAACAGGTGGAAGGTACAGCACATCAAGAATGTTAGTTGATTATATGGATAGAATATATATGCCATTATGCAATATGTATAATAAAAACTTCAAAAACTTAGACAATGTAAATGATTTTGTAAAATGGAAAAAATCTGCAAAAGAAAGATGGAACCAAATCGAAATAACACAAGATCACAATATTGATAACGTTAAGTTAAATGCGGGAGACATAATTGAAGTTAAATGTAAAGTTCAATTACCAAACTTCAATCCAGAAAACGTTTCAGTTCAAGTATATTATGGACAAATATTAGATACAGGAATTGTTAACAATGTTTGTGTTACTGAGATGAAACAAGTTGAAGCAAATGATGAAGAAAAAGTATATACATATTCAGCAAAAATAAAATTAACAACAGGCGGAAACTTTGGATATACATTTAGAGTTATGCCAAAACATGAAATGTTATTAGATTCAGAAAATATGAATTTAGTAAAATGGATGACAAGATAAATTAAAATTTTAAAAGAACTAAAGTCAAGAAACTGATTTTAGTTCTTTTAGCATTGAATTGAATACAAATATAAAAAAAAGAATATAATATATAGCGAAAATAATAAAAAATTGCCGAAAATACTTGAAAAAAAAGAAAATTGTGATATACTAATCATCGGTAAAATTGTAAAAATATATAAAAAGGAGATATAAGAGAATGAAAACATATTTAAGAAAAACTAAAATTGTTGGAACAATAGGACCTGCAAGCGAAAATAAATTACCAGAATTATTCAAAGCTGGATTAAACGTTTGTAGAGTTAACTATTCACACGGAAGCTATGATGAACAAAAAGAAAAAACAGAAACAATAATCAAGTTAAGAGAAGAATTAGATTTACCAATTCCAATGATACTTGATATGCAAGGACCAGAAATTAGAACTGGTATGTTAGTAACAGGAAAAAATGAAAAAATTCAATTAGAAGATGGACAAAAATTCGTATTAGTAAACGAAGATATTATAGGAGACAAAGACAGAGTTTCAGTTTCTTATAAAAACTTATATAAAGATGTTAAACCAGGATCTAAAATATTAATAGATGATGGTGCAATCGAATTAGTTGTTGACGAAATAGTTGACAAAGATATTCATTGTACAGTAGTTCATGGTAACGGATTAGGAAGCAGAAAAACTATGAACCTACCAGGAACAGCAGTAAGATTGCCAGCATTAAAAGAAAAAGATATAAACGATTTAAAAACAGCTTGTGAACATGGATATGATTTCGTAGCAATGTCATTCACAAGAGGTAAAGATGATATAGACCAAGTTAGAAAAGTATTAGATGATAACGGTGGAAAAGACATAATGATAATAACAAAAGTTGAAAATGTTGAAGGATTAGAGCATATGGAAGAAATCGTTGAAAATGCTGATGCTCAAATGATCGCTCGTGGTGATATGGCTACAGAAACAGACTTCACAGAACCACCAATTATGCAAAAGAAATTCATCAAATTATCAAACAAAGCTAACAAACCAGCTATAACAGCTACACAAATGCTTGAATCAATGACTCATAACCCATTACCAACAAGAGCTGAAGCTAACGATGTTGCTAATGCAATTTATGATAGAACAAGTGCTGTAATGTTATCAGGAGAATGTGCAATGGGTGAATATCCAGTAGAGTGCGTTGCAACAATGGATAAAATAGCAAGAAGAACAGAACCAACAATTAACTACTGGAAGAGATTCGAAGAAAATGATAACTATGAATTAAAAGACTTAGAAGATAACATTGCATACACAACATGTGTATTAGCTAAAAATGTAAAAGCTGATGCAATCGTTTGCTATACTCATACAGGAAACTCAGCAAGAAGATTAGCTGGACTTGGAGCAGGATGCCCAATATTAGTTGTTACAGATAACAAGAGAACATTCCGTCAATTAGGACTTGTTTGGAACGTATTTCCAGTATTTATAGAGAACAAAGGTAATATCAATACTGTAATTAAAGAAGGAATTGAAAAACATAAAAAATTAGGACACTTAGAAGCAGGTGATAAAGTAGTTGTTGCTGGTGGAGATCAAATATTACCAGATTACAAATCAAGCAAAGCTATCGGAGGATTCTTAACAATAGAATAATAAAGTTAATATTATTTTAACAATTAAATAATAAAATATAACAAAGGGGGAAACAAATAACCGATACAATAATTTAATTATTATATCAAAAAGTTTCTCCCTTTTTGTATAAAAGGAGGAATAAATATGGAAGACACATTACAATCAACAAATAAAACATTAGCACAAACTTTTTTATGGATGTTCCTAGGATTATTAAGCACAGGAATAATTGCAGCAATTACTTACTACACAGGAGCAATTATCGAAATTGCAAATAGTTGGCAAGTAATATTAATTGCACAAGTTGTAATAGCAATTGTATTTGGACTATTTTTTCATAAGTTATCATCAGGAATGGTAACACTATTATTTTTTGGATATTCAATGATAACAGGACTAACGTTTTCAGTTATATTTGCAGCTTTTGAACTAACAACAATTGCATATGCATTATTTGCAACATCAGCATTCTTCGGAATATTAGCATATATAGGTTATAAAACAGATAAAGATTTAAGCAAATTCGGAACAATATTAATGGCAGCTTTAATTGTTGCTTTAATATTAACATTAGTAAATTTCTTTATTGGAAGTGATGGACTAGACATAATTTTAGATTGGGTTATTCTTGGAATATTTGCTGGATTAACAGCATATGACATGAATAAAGTTAAAATGATGTCAGAAACTTATGGATATGATCAAGAAAAAGTTGCAATATATGGAGCTATGCAATTATACTTAGATTTTATTAATATGTTCTTAAGAATATTAGAAATCTTTGGAGATAGAAAAAACTAAAAAGTTAGTGCTTGTCACTAACTTTTTCATACATAGAGGTAGAAATGAAAAAATTTATATTAGCATTTAAATTTGCATTTTCTGGATTTTTCAATGCAATAAAAAAAGAAAGAAATATGAAAATACATCTACTAGCAGTAGTTATTGTTTTAATAATGGGATATGTATATAAAATATCTAATGTAGAATGGATGATTTGCATAGTTTTATTTGGACTAGTAATATCAGCAGAACTTATCAATACAGGAATAGAACAAACAGTTAATCTAGTGACAGAAGAAAAAAATCCTATAGCTAAATATGCAAAAGACGTTTCAGCAGGAGCAGTACTTGTAAATGCAATAGTTTCAGTAATAATAGCAGGAATTATATGGATTCCAAAAATTTTTTAAATAAGTTCACAATAAGTTCATAAATGTTTGGTATAGTAATAACAGTTTAGAAGTAGTTTTTTTATATTTTCATTATCCCCTTTTAAATGAAAAATAGCTACTTCTAATTTTTATATAAGGAAGATTATTTAAGTTTCATATTGCATAAAAAAACGGACATTAAAAAAATTACTATTTAAATTTGAGTCTGTGTTTACATGTGAAACCAGGAAAGCAATTTTCTGTGCATTGATGAAATTATAGTATTGACATTAAATTATATAAATAAAAAATAAAGAGGTAAAAATGTTTAAAATATTAGTAGTAGAAGATGATAAAAATTTAAGAAAGCTTATAGTAACATGTTTGGAAAAAGCAAGCTATACAGTATTTGAAACTCACAATGGAGAAGAAGCACTTGATTTAATGGATAAAGAATATGTGGATTTAATAGTTACAGATATAATGATGCCTGAAATGGATGGGTACGAATTAATAAAATCATTAAGAGAGGCAAATTATAATACACCAATATTAATTATAACTGCAAAAGAAGATATTGAAGATAAGAGACAAGGCTTCAATTTAGGTGCTGATGATTACATGGTTAAACCAATAAATATTGATGAATTAATTTTAAGAGTCAAATCATTACTTAGACGAAGCAATCAGGCAAATGAAAGAAAAATAAAAATTGGTGAAGTAGAGCTAGATTATGATAAATTAGAAGTTAAAAAACAAGAAAAAGTATATCAATTAACACAAAAAGAATTTTATTTATTATACAAACTTTTAAGCACACCAGACACAATTTATAAAAGACAAGATTTAATAGAAGAAATTTGGGGATTAGAAAACAATTCAGATTTTAGAACTGTTGATGTACATATAAAAAGACTAAGAGAAAAACTTGAAGACATAAAAGAATTCGAAATTGTAACAATAAGAGGAATAGGATATAAAGCAATAATAAAATAAGAGGTAAAAGATGTTTGAGAAAATTTTTGGAAGGCACAAATCATTACAAAGAAATTTAATAAAAGAATTTGTTGTTGTATTTATTGCACTAATATTATTATCAATTTCCGTATTTTATTTTAGTGTAAATAATGCAATAGAAAAAGAATTAGAAAATTCATCTGAAAGAGGAGAAAGCATTAATTCAACACAAGTAGTATCTATAGTAAGACGAAGTATTGCTATATCAATAGGAACAACGTTTATATTTATAGTTGTTATAATGAGATATAGCGCCAAAAAAATATTAAAGCCAATTAATCAAATAAATGGAGCAATGCAAAAAGTTGCAGCAGGCAATTTTGATGTACAACTAGAAACTCAAAGAGAAGATGAGATTGGTGAACTGACTAAAAACTTTAATGTGATGGTAAAAGACTTAGGGAAAATAGAAGTATTGCAAAAAGACTTTATAAATAACATGTCACATGAAATGAAAACACCTATAAGCTCAATAAAAGGTTTCGCACAGTTGCTTGAAGAAGCGGATTTAACAGAAGAAGAAAAGAAAGAATATATAGGAATAATTGTTGAAGAATCAGATAGGTTATTAAATATAAGCAGTAATATTTTAAAACTTTCTAAATTGCAAAACAAAGAAAAATTAAATAATAAAAAAGATGTAAACATTGGTGAGCAAATTAAGAAAGTAATTTTACTATTAGAAAATAAAAGAGCTGAAAAACAAATAGAAATAAATTATGATTTACCTGATACGGTGATAAATGGTGATGAAGAATTGCTACATCAAGTTTGGATGAACTTACTAGATAATGCAATAAAATTTACGGGTAATAATGGACATATAAATATTGAAATTAAGCCAAAAGAATATAAAGCGTTGATATACATAAAAGATGATGGAATTGGAATGACAGATGCAGAAAAACGAAAAGCCTTTGAAAGATTTTATCAAGTTGACGAATCTCATGGAAGTGAAGGAAGCGGACTAGGTTTATCAATTGTAAAAAGAATTATAACACTTTCAGGTGGCGAAATAAGAATTGAAAGTAAAAAAGGTAAAGGAACAACATTTATAGTTGAACTACCATATGAAGAAAATAAGACTAAAAATAAAATAGAAATAAAATAGTTTGCATAAAAATAATAGATAGAAAAGGCAGGACCATATATCCTGTCTTACTTTTATATAAAAAAGGTAAAACAAGGGTTTTAAAAGACGGAAAAACGTGATATAATATAACACCAGGAGCGTGATAAAATGAAAAAAACTTTTTATATATCAATAACACTTATAATGATATTAGTTTTACAAATGATACTACCATTGTGCACTAATGCTTTAGAGATAGATAACGATAAAGAAACATTAGTTGGTGCAGGAGAAACCTCAATTAATGTAAGCCTAAAACGAGACAGTGTAGATAAAAATAAAATAAATATTACAGCTATAGATTCAGCTTATAAGATAACAGAGCTAAAATATGTACATAAATATATAAAGATAGAAGAAATAGAATACTTTGAAGCTGATAACGAAGATGTACATACAATTTCAATTACACCTGCTCAAAAAATAGAGCAATCATTTGAAATGGATGGCTACGGATCATATACTGTATATGTAAAAAATGAAAAAGGTGATAGATATTTAAGCAGAATGACAATAAAAGATCCAGCCGAAAAGCCTGATATAACTTTAACTAGAGATTCAGATGATATGCGTAAATTAGAAATACAAGTAACAAGCAAAAATAACAAAATAGTTAAAATTAAAATTGCTAGAAAAGAAAAATATGATGATACTATAGATTTTGAAACTCAAGGCGAAGAATTAAAATTTGAATCAAGCAATAATGTAAATGTAAAATATACATCAGCTACTGAAGATGGAATATATGTAATATATGCAGAAGATGACCAAGGAAATAAATCAACTTCACAAACATATTTAGGAGAAACAAAAACTCCAATTCAAACTAGAACAACATTGGACAATAAAAGTAGAAAAGCTCAAATAAAAATAGAAGATAGCTTATGTAAAATCGTAAAGGTTAAAGTTGCAAAAAAATCAAAAATAAATAACATAAATGATTTTAAAACAGAAGGAGAAAGTATTGAAATAGTACCAGCCAATAGTATTAATATAGAATATGTTGCTCCAGAAGATGATACATATATGTTTTATATAGAAGACGAAGCAGGTTACAAGAAAATGATTCAAATGAGAATCACAAAAGAAAATTCTATAGATATTTCTGTTTCACAAGATGATAATGATAAGAAAATTATAACAATAAAAGCTACTGATTCAATTTGCAATATTGTAAAAATAAAAGTTGCAGTAGGGGAAAATATCGATAGTGACTACTTTAAAACAAACGGACAAGAGCTTCAAATAACTCCTGGTAAAGAAGTTGAAGTTAAATGTTCAGTAAGTGAAAATTGTATATTAAATATATACGTTGAAGATGAAGAGGGATATAAAGTAATTACTACTAGAAATATTATAGGTATATCAGTAGATGATAACAAGAAAGACGATAACAAACAAGATGATAACAAGAAAGACGATAACAAACAAGACGACAATAAGAAAGACGACAACAAACAAGATGACAATAAGCAAGATGATAACAAGAAAGACGATAATAAACCAGATGACAACAAGAATAATAAAAACGACAATACTCAAAATGATAACAAACAACAAAACAACGATTCAAGCAATAATAAACAAAATAATTCAAACAACAACTCAAATCAAAAAGAAACAACAACTAATAATCAATCAAATGTAAACAGTAATTTATCAAACAGTTCAACAACAAGCCAAAGCAATTTACCTAAAACAGGTTGGAATAACATAATGTTAGTAATAACAACTGTAATTGTCGCAATTTGTGCGGTTGTAAGCTTCGTAAAATATAAGAAAATAAAATAATATGAATGTATTTCAATAGTTGAGGCGGAAAACTTGTAAAGTTTTCTGCCTCAATTAACTATAATGAAAAACACTTAGTTATACTTGGAAAAAGTATTTTTATTATGATGTAATGTTTGAACTAATAACATTCAAATATAGTTTGAGATAAAGAAAAGCACAGAGCTTTTCGAATATCTAAAAATAAAAAAGCATAACATTAAATAGGCGGTGATATTATGAAAATAATAATTTTAAAAAAGAAAAAAATAATAATCACAACTTTAATAATTATGTTTTTAAATTTTCTAGCTATAAATTTTGCACCAGAAATAATCACAAGCTTTGCTTTTGAAAAGAAAAAATATTCTATTATGTCCGAAGAATTAAAAGAAAAAATAAAAAATCATGTAGAAGAAAACGAAAAAATAGCCTATTTAACATTTGATGATGGACCAAATGCACAAGTAACACCAAAAGTACTAAAAATATTAAAAAAAGAAGATGTAAAGGCAACATTTTTTGTTATTGGAAAAAATGTTGAGGCACATCCTGAGATAGTAAAACAAGCATATGAAGAAGGACACTATATCGGAAATCATGGATATAGTCACAATAATTCAATCTTATATAAAAATGATGAAAACTTTATAAATGAAATAAGGAAAACAGATGAAGCAATTAGCAAAGCCATTGGAGAAGAAAATTATTCCTCAAAAATTTTTAGATTTCCAAATGGATTTATGTCGAAATCATATAGAAAAAGAAAGGATAGAGCAGAAGAGCTATTAAAAGAAATGAATTATTCATATTTGGATTGGAATTGTTTAAATAATGATTCAATAAGAAAATATTCAAAGTTTCAGTTAGTTGAAAACTTGAAAAAAAGTGCAAAAGACAAGGATATTTTAATAATATTAATGCATGATACAAAAGATGTAAGCAACAGCTCAGAAGCATTAGAAGATTCAATAAAATATCTGAAATCAAAAGGCTACAAATTCAAGAATTTTTATGATTATTAAAAAACGTTAATTAAATATCTATTATACAAACCATTTATTGTCGAATATACTATTAAGTGATATATTATATATGGTGACAAGAATGAATTAGATAATGTTTTAACAAAAGCTTTAGAGAAAAAATTATATTTTGAAAATGAAAAAATAGAAAATTTTTAAAAATAGATACGCATGTGTCTATTTTTTCTTTTTAATAATATTTATAAAAATATGTACAAAAATGAAAAAGTATGGTAAGATATACAAGTAATTTATTACGTAAAATCAAAAAAGGAGGAATTAATCATGTCAGGACATAGCAAATGGCATAATATTGCAGCTAAAAAAGGAAAAGCTGATGCTGCAAGAGGAAAAGTTTTTACAAAACTAGGTAGAGAATTATTAATAGCAGTAAAACAAGGTGGTCCAGATCCTGCGGGTAATTCTAAATTAAAAGATGTTATAGCAAAATGTAAGGCAGCAAACATGCCAAATGATACAATTAACAATGCAATTAAAAAAGCTTCTGGATCAACAGATTCAGCAAACTACGAAGAAATTACATATGAAGGATATGGAGTTTCAGGAGTAGCTGTAATTGTTAATGCATCAACAGATAATAGAAATAGAACAGCTGCTGATATTAGACATGTATTTGATAAAGCAGGAGGAAACCTAGGAACAACAGGTTGTGTATCATATATGTTTGAGAAAAAAGGTGTTATAGTAATAGATAAAGAAAGTACAGATATGTCAGAGGATGACTTAATGTTACTTGCAATTGATGCGGGAGCAGAAGATTTTGAAGCACAAGATGATTGCTATGAAATAACAACAGCACCAGAGAACTTCTCAAAGGTTAGAGAAGAACTTGAAAAAAACAATTTATCATTCGTTGAAGCAGAAGTAAGAATGATACCAAATACATATGTTAAATTAAGTGAAAAAGATGCTGAAAGAATGGAAAACTTCTTAGAGAAATTAGATGACCTAGATGATGTATCAGACGTATATCATAACTGGGATGAAGAATAAAATTAAAAAGAAATTTTCAGAATAATATATGAATAAAAACCTCCGTTTTATAAAAAATAATAAAAAGGAGGTTTTTTTATGGATTTTAGAACAGATATGGCTGTAGAAAGAAGAGATGTGTTTAGAAAAATAAACAAAATATCTAAAGAAATACCGGGAATAGAAAGCGAAGAAAAACAGATTTCAGATACGATTCATGTATATAATGTTAGAGTAAAAGATGACGAAGGTGCACAAGCAATACAAAAGCCAATTGGAAATTATGTTACAATAGATGTTAAAAAAATGAGAAATATTCCGAATGAAGAAAAAGAGAAAATTGCTTTTGCAATATCAAGCGAACTACAGCAATTAATTAAAGGGTTAGTTAATCCTAAAGATGAAATATTAGTTGTAGGATTAGGAAATTTATATTCAACACCAGATTCTTTAGGCCCAAAAGTAATACAAAGCATTGATGTTACAAGACATATTTTTAAATATTTACCACAATACGTGAACGAAAATGACAGAGAAGTTTCTGCAATTTCGCCCGGTGTTTTAGGAAGTACAGGAATTGAAACACAAGAAATATTAAAAGGAATTGTAGATAATGTTAAACCAAAATTAATAATTGCAATAGATAGTTTAGCCTCAAAGAGTGTAGAGAGAATAAGCAGTTCTGTACAATTATCTGATACTGGAATTATACCCGGAGCAGGTGTTGGAAATAAGAGAAGAGAGCTTTCAAAAGATACATTAGGAGTTCCAGTAATTGCAATAGGTATTCCTACTGTTTTAGATTTTGCAACAATTGTAAGCGAAGGATTAGATTTATTTATAGAGAATTTGCAAGATAAAGCAATGTCAAACGAATATTTAAATCAATTACATGATAGAGATAATTATGAAGAAGTAAAATCAGCATTAAATATTGGTGAATACAATATGATTGTTACTCCGAAAGAAATTGATGATTTAGTAGATAATATGAAAGATATTGTCGCAAAAGGGATAAATATTGCAATAAGTTAATAAGAAAAATCT
>OCHI01002050.1_pt1 | contig 12423 bp, 9 predicted proteins | sample 1538691 | NCBI WGS metagenome assembly OCHI01 (sample SAMN04571718, study PRJEB22368) | human gut metagenome | biome: human gut; material: stool | host: Homo sapiens | place: Luxembourg | collected 2012-09-21 | reverse complement strand
CTGTTGTTCTGTCATGCACAACACCAACGGCATTTGTATTTCTGTCCATGTAGGCGAAATGGATTTACACATCCGTTTCTGGGAATACAGTTGCGGCGTTGGCAGCATCCCCGACTGGAGCATTATCATTGTACGTAGCAACTTCAAACGAAACCAGCAGGAAAACCTGAAAGATCTTGCCCGCTTCTTCAAGGAGTACGCCCCGCGCTATGGTTACAAATACCTCTGCACCGAGGATGATGACTACAAGTATTATCAAACTCTTGGTTTGAAACTTATTCACCGAGGATTTTTCAGACAATATAATTATGGGTTGCCGTTGAAGGAGCTGGAGGTTTAAGGCCACCCACAAATAGTTTAAATAATAAGATCTTATATAAAGGAGAGGATTTCCCCCCCCTCTCTCTTTTTTTTATATTTGTAGTTAGGAATTTCAAAGAAGATCATTCACTTCATCATATTCTATTGTTCCTCTATTTAAGAAACCTAACAATTGGAGTTTATTTATTCCTTTTAACTTACCGTTTTCAATGACTAGCGAAGAACGATAATTTTTGTATATTAAGTGAGCTGTATATCTTGATAAACCTAAATTTTGCAGTGCGATTATAATTCTATTTTGTGTACCGTATTCAAGTAAAGTTGCCCAATTTTCTCCAGCATTATCTTCGCCTAAAATATGTATCAATAGATTAAAATAGTGATTAAAGTATTTTTCAAGTTGAAATCTCATTATTTTTTCTATATCTCTTATTATATCACCTATTAACTTATTGACATGCTCTTTTTTGTTTCTATCAAATAATTCTGGATGTCCTGGAATAATGTGTATCAATGATTGTTTTGATGCATTGTAATCAATTGAATCAGAAATTATTTGATTTAAACTAATTCCATTAATCCACTTATTCATTAAAAAAGAATAATATTTCAAGCTATTTTTATTATGCAACTCACTATTTGTTTTACTCCAATCATATAAATCATAAAACATCTCAAGAACCTCCAGACATCTGGTGTAGTCTATATGACTTGGTAATTTTATTGATTGTTTTTCTTTATAAAGCTTTTTCAACTTTAGATAGACTGAATTCTGAACATGGATATCAATAGAGTCATTAGAATCTAATAAAAAAAATGGAATCTTTATATCTTTACTTTTATTTTCAGCCAACTTAATTATCGTCTCTTTATTTCTCCTAATTAATTCATCAATAATTGGACTTTTATACCCACTTTGGGGTTCTAAAGTATCTATACAAATAATATTAGCAATATAGCGTAATATATTCTTTTCTTCTTCACTTCCAGACGAAATCTCATTTTTCTCTATCTGTTTTTCAATTTTTCTTAAATTGTGATTTATACGATCATAAATTGTTGGAACAAGTTCTATTCTTTTCTCATTAAAAAATGACGTATCATTCCAATTGCATTCCATGTGCTTTACACAAAAAATATTTCCTTGTAATTCTTTAGACATACGTCCAGCTCTACCCGCTAAATTCCAAAAATCAATGGGTTTAAGCACCGACTTATGTTTCTTATTGTCAAGTATAAACAAATTTTGTGTAGGCATGTTAATACCTTCCAATAAAGTAGATGTGCAAAATATATATTTAATTTTCCCGTCTTTATAAAGCGATTCTATCAGATTTCGAATAACTTGTGGCATATTTCCAAAATGATATGCCACTCCCTTTTTGATAATATCTGCTAAATAATAATCAGGATGGATATATTTACTTATTATTTTAGCAACTTTTGTCAACAAACTGTTATCTACAACTTTAACATCATCTTTTGTAATAGACTCCGCTAAATTTTTTGCATAGCTAATAGTGTGACTCACACTATTACAATACACTAAGTTGCTATCTTTTCCATAAAATTTCAAGAAATCATTAACATTCCGTATGTTTTGTGGAATTTTTATTGGCATTTGCGTGAATCCATCATTGTAATAATATGAAAGTTCTCCATTTCCCAAGTCAGCAAAAAAAAGATTTTGAGCAACTGTAGTTTCTTCTGTTTTAAAAGAATTCTGCTCTGTTTTTCTAAATAGCTTTAGAAATATTTCAGGATTTGATATATTAGGAGAAGAAAAATATATTTTTACTGTAGGATATTTTTTTAATGTCTTCTCAATCGCAACATACGTTGTAATGCTTCTCGTATCCGATTGAGCTATTTTTTGAGCTTCATCCACAAATAAAAAACCGATTGCAGGATTCTCTTGTTGAGATAAATAGCTAATTAGACGTTCTGGTGTTAATATTAAAATAAGGCTTGTATTATTTTCTAAAACGAATTCTGACACATTAGAATTTGTAACAATCTTATATCTATTTTCTTCCAGTTGTTTTCCCAATTCTTGCTTAATTTCAACTGCAAACTGAGTAATCAAAGCCCTTGTAGGAACAATAATCACCATGTTTTCTGGTGGCTTATTATAAATTATTCTACGAATAAATGCTTTTATAATAAAAGATTTTCCCATAGAAGTAGGCCCTGAGAAACTAAACTCCCGAGACTCACTTAAACTTGTATATAAAGCATATTGAGTATCTGTAAAATATAAATCCTCTACATTAGGAACTTCCTGAATTGTTTTTTTTGCTTCAATCTGTACTTTTTTATCAAGAGGTAGTTCTGCATGATTTTTATCCACCATAGTTAAATAGCCAACAGCAGGGAAATTACCGAGATTATAATACACAGATTTAGAAACCATACAATAATATGGATCATACTTATATCTAAAATTGAGGTAAGTTATTATCTGATATGCAAAAGTACGAGCTTCCGGTAATGTTGCTGTTGATAACAAGTCTGCAAATCTTAATAAATCTCTATACTCTTTTTCATTAAAATCAGATGATACTTTTGCGCTCAAAATCTGATAATATGAATGTTCTAGACAGATTTTAAAGAGCGACTGGAAATACGAATTTTTAATAATATCTTTCGCTATTCTATCAGCTATAATCATATATTTTCTAGTTTCAAATCTGCTATTATCTGTTTTCTTATCTTGTCTAACTCATAAAAGGGAACAATATAAAAGTAGAAATTATATCCAATAAACTGCTCTTTCTTCAATTGTTTGTTTATTTGAGGAATTTTTTCATTTATAGCGTCTTCGACTTTTTGTTTCATCTTTTTCCGAAATTCGATATTATTTAGGCGACGTTCACAATCTGAAACAGGAAAATCAAATCCTAAAAATATTCCAAAAGAATAATCAACATTCAAATCTTCATCGTTTTCAGTTGGAACTAATATTTTTTTTAAAACTTCATATGATTTTTCATCGGATACGTTCTCTTTCAATAAATTACTATTTACTAAATGTATCTCATATGTTATTTTTTCTAGTCCTTCTTTTAACATTGTTTTAATGGAAGAAAAAGCATCTGATATTCCATCTGTTAAGTCTGGACGTAACTTTGATTCTCCAAAAATTATCTGATATGTATCTTTGTCTATCTTTAACAAATGCACACCATCAGCTCCTTTCACATAATCATTTGGAGCTGTTTTCAATTCTAATTTAGTTAATAGCTTTGGAGCTTTTAAGTGAGCCTCCAAGAGACAGTAAAGTAACAATTCACCTAATTCACCTAAATTGGATTCTGCCTTCCTAAATTGTTCACGTGCTCTTGAATATAAATTTCCAAATTTTCTTTGGGTAATCAATTCATCATAAGTATGACGAGAAAGAGCATATGTAATCATTGCATTTTCTAACAATTCTTTTAAATTATTGTAATTAAAAGAATTGTTAGTAATCTTCAGCATAAAAGCATTCAGCCTATTATCGCATTCTAAAGGCTTATCCTTAAACACTGTTATAAACAAATTCAAAAAATTATCTTGAATATCTATTCTCATCACCTTACTATTATACGGAATTCTATAATATTGAATTTATCTTACCAACGTTTATCGATCAAATTCTTTAACAACTCGTTTAAACTCAACAGCTTTATTCATAAGCCAATTAAAAGCACTATCCCATTGTTCTTCTTTACTGATATCACAGGAATGCAAAGTAATAATTCGGGTCGCTTTAGTTGCTTCTCGCCATTCTACTTTTTCTCCTATCAAATTCTCTATTTCTTGAGCATGTTTTTTAAATACTGCAAATTTTTCTTTGTCATCAGGAATATATATTTCTGCACCTAAAAGATTTTTCTGAGTATTTACAGTTAAACCAATATGATAGGACGAACTACCTACACTTAAATCATACCAATGTTGTGGCTGGGCTTTTCGAGGAGAAAATTCCTTAGAAAAGGAACTATTAGATTTTATAAATTCGGATAATTGTTGCCAGAAATGCAGTTGTAATTGTTTTGTCTCGCTTAAGCTATCAACATTTTTCATCTGTTTAGCCCAGTCATTAGGGCGTTCTACAACATTAAATTTTGGTGCAATAGCAGAGTCATCTATTTGCCACAACTCAATTTCAACAAGGAAAAATCCAATATTTACTCCCGTATTTTGATTAAGCCATTCTATTGCTTGACGGTGTTCGTCTCTTGCCCGCTTCACAACCCAAATTATAACCTCAGCTCCTTTTCCAGAAGCGTAAGTAATCAGTTTTCCGAGATGATCATGATTTGTATCTTCAAGCTGATTTTCAATTATAATACGTCTTTCTGTTCCCTCTTCGAGCGCATATAGATCTACACTAAAGTTTCCAACAGAAGACTCTCGTTCTTCCAATACAATATCAATTCCAATGGCATCACTTAATTGCTTTAAATTCTCGTCCTGAGCGAGCCATTTACTAAAATCTTTTTCCTCATGATGCCATACCGAACGTATATCTGTGATTCTTTTAATCTTTCCAAGTTTCATAATTGCATTATTTGTTTATATCATCGTATGCCTTGCGGAATACCTTTTGATTAATAAAATTCATAAAGTCAGGATTATCAAGATAATTACGACAGAACTCTGTATTTTCATTTAACATTTGTGCAATAATCATCATTAATGACATATTACATTGCTGTTGTGCTGTCTCTTGGTCACTATTGCGAGCTGCATTTACAAATGCTTCATCTGCCTGCAACCGCTCAGGAAGCTCTTCAAGCTGTTGCTTTGCCTTATCTTTATCCAGCCAATTAATACCATTAAATTCATCAAGAATCTCACTAAGTTTTGCCATTTCTGGTTCAGATTTTCCTTTAGAAGTCCCAATCGGTATTGGTTCTATTTCTGCATCAGAATTTTCCAGTTCAATTCTTTGTTCTTCTTCCTTTATGATGCGATATTGATCGAAGTCAATGGAGTCAATTAGCCCTTCTGTAAAATCTTCACCCCGAAGCACCGGTAATTTATGAATTAACAACGCAAAATATGTATTAAGTTTTTCCCACTCAATACTTTTAAAAGGCAATACAGCAGCAAGAAATGGATAGGTTCGCAAAAATGATTTCATACTACTTTTACAGCGAATTTGCTGCGACTCATCCAATTCTTTGAAACGCTCCACCGATAAATTGATTATTGGATCTATCTCTTCTCGTGTAGCTCCGCTCCAATATTTCTTATTTAGGGTATCCACTTCTTCTTCTGTATAGACATTTGCATCTTCAATTTCCTGAATAAGATCATTTAACTTGTTGGGATTTGTTTCTTTTGATAATATCGTCGTTTTATAAAAACGTTGGAATGATGCACGGATACTATCTGCATCGTTTGCAAAATCAAGCACAAAAGTATCACGTTTTTTAGGATGACATCGATTCAAGCGCGAAAGCGTCTGTACAGCTTTTACATCTGTAAGCTGCCGATCTACATACATTGTATGAAGCAATGGTTGATCATAACCTGTTTGGAATTTTTCTGCTACTACAAGAATCCTATATGGATCATGTTCCATATTATCTTCTATATCTTTGGATGGAAAGCCATTAATATCTGCTTCCGTTACCTCTTTACCACCATAATTTTTACTTCCAGAGAATGCGACAATAGCTTTATACGGGCTTTTGCGTTCTTCTAATAAACGAGTAATCTCATAATAAAAATCGATTGCTCGCAGAATACTACTGGTCACAACCATAGCACGTGCTTGACCTCCAACTTTTCCTTTATCAATTACCTGGGTATGGAAATGCTCCACAATGATTGCAGCTTTTTGTTGAATTGTTTCAGGCCGACTTTCCACAAAGGCTCTCAGTTTCTTCTGCGCTTGTTTTCTTTCGAATTCAGGATCAGACTCAATAGCTTTAACAATCTTATAATAACTATTATAAGTCGTGTAATATTTGAGGACATCCATAATAAACCCTTCTTCAATGGCTTGCTTCATAGTGTACTCATGGAATGGACGATATCCTATTTCTCCATTGGGTTGATTGAAAGGGGTTCCAAACATCTGTAGGGTCTTATTTTTGGGTGTAGCGGTAAAGGCGTAGTAATTTGCATTCTTTATCATCTGACGACCTTCAATTATAGCATTTAATCGATCTTCCAAATCCATACCCTCTTCTCCTACATTACCACTAAGCGCAATATTCATTTTAGCAGACATAGATCCATTCTGACTACTGTGCGCTTCATCGATAATGATACCAAATCGCCTATGCTTCATTTCGGTTCCAATTGTTTCAAGAATAAATGGAAATTTATGAACAATCGTTATAATTATTTTCTTTCCACTCTCCAAATTCGAACATAAAGTCTCTGCACTATCAGCCCATGCCACCAAATTGGAGAGACGCTTGAATGCTGCTATATTATTACGAATCTGTTTGTCGAGATTAACACGGTCTGTAACTACAATAACACTATCCATCAACGGTTTTGTGCCGTCAAGCAATCCCACAAGCTGATAAGCCAACCACGTGATTGAGTTGGACTTTCCTGACCCTGCAGAGTGCTGAATGAGGAATCTTTGCCCAACTCCATACTCCCGTGTTTCGGCTAATAATTTACGAACCACATCCAACTGATGATATCTAGGCCAAACAACTGAAACTTTCACTTTGCCTGTTTTTTCATCCTTCTTTTTGATTACTTGCGCATAATTTTCAAGAATATCAGATAAGGATTCCTTCTGCAAAATCTCCTCCCAAAGATATGAGGTACGTAAACCGTTAGGATTAACAGGATTGCCGGCTCCGCCATTCACTCCTTTATTAAAAGGCAAGAACCATGAACTTTTTCCACACAGCCATGTACACATACGAATATCATCGTCATCAACGGCAAAATGTACAGCACATCGTGGATCACTTGCATCCCGATCAGTTTGATACTGTTTAACAGCATTTTCAACGGTTTGTCCGGTATAGTGATTCTTCAACTCCATTGTCATCACCGGCATTCCGTTCAGTGAAATCATCACATCAATACTATTCGCATTATCCTTGCTATAATAGAGTTGCCGGGTGACACAAAAGATATTTTTTCGATACATCTCTTGTGCTGTTGGATTCAACTCCGACGGCAGGGGATAATACATATCGAACAGCTCCGATATATAGCGAAATCCTTTACGCAATACATCGGTAACACCTCGTGCAGCCAGTTGCTTTGCCAGTTCCATAAAAAACTTGCGTTCTGAGACTTCACTTGCAAAGCATGCTGTATTCTCAACTTTTCTCTTTTGGGTCGCAAGAATAAATCGCTTTACGCGCTCTGTGTCAAGTGCGTAATCCTTATTGTAATCCTCAGAAACGCCCTCTTCGTAACCATGGACATCACGAAGATAGCCGACAAGGATTGATTCAAGATTTTTCTCTGATATATCGGTTGTCATGACTTCATCTATTTATTGCTCACACTGTACATTTATTTGCCCGATCACACAGTCTGCAACAAGTTTTTGTTTGTACTCTTTCAAATACGCTATTTCGGCCTCAAGATTCTTAACTAGTGCTTCAATTTTGTTGTTCTTATTTTCAATATAGGCAATAATAGTTCGTTGTTCCTCGACAGATGGTACCGGGATATAAAGTTGCAAAAACTTATCAGCTCTAACAGTCTTTCTTAGCCCAGAATAATATGGCTTTAATGCCTTAATATTATCTACACACAAATAGTAATAATAAACATATTCAGGAATTGCATATTTTTCATTAACTCTTAATACAGTATAGGCTCCTGTAACCATTCCGCCTGTTTCAACAATACCCACAGTTCTCGGGGTTTCATCTATATCAAAAAGGCAAAATACCAGTTCTCCACGCTGAACTATCTGGTAAGTATCAAAATCTTTAGGAAATTTACCCTTACCTGATTCAACGTCCCTAATAATAACACCTTTGGTTGTTAAAGACAAAAGGGTATAACTAACAGATTGCCTACCTACCTTTTCTCCGACAAGAGACATAAATGATTTATTTCTTGTAATACACCAATGCTCTGGACATTCTGATGATAATAAGGAATCATACCTCTTCATCTTTACATCAGGGTTAAGACCTCGAGTTATGACATTAGCGATTTCTGCATCTTTCAGCTCTTGCAACAATTTTATCTGCTTCTCCTTTGCTAAAATAACCTCATCAATCTTCGATGTTTTATCTTCAAGATAGCTGACTATCTTTTCTTGCTCCACAAGTGGTGGAAGAGGAATAGGAATACGCGACAATTTATCCCAACTACGAAAATCAGAAGTGTTTTGCCTTACTCCATTAGAAATAAGTTTAAATATTTGTTGAGATGCCATGTTTCGCAAATACGTCGCAACATATTCTTTATTTTGACTACTATCGCAAACATGGACAACAGGAGTACACATTCCGTCAAATTTTGATACAGCAATGGCTCCATGCCATGTGTCCATACCATGTATCAATAAATCCCCACTCCTAACACCTTGATAGATATCATTAGAGTTAGCCACCAATCCTAACCTTGAATCACCTCGCTTTCTAATATCCCCACTATTAGAGCATACCAACAATTCATCATCAGCACCTTTTTCTCGGCTAAGTTTCTTAAGAATATATTTAAGCCGTGTGACGTGCCAAGACTTAGGGATAAATGGTTGCCAGAAAATGCCACTATTTTTATATTCTATCCTACTCATATTACACCAAGAATATCATCCAACATACCATTTATCCGATTCTCAATCGCACGAATATCCTGCGAAATATCATCTATCGACCGTAACGATTTCGGCTTATAGAAATACTTGGTAAATGAAAGCTCATACCCCTCCTGGATCGATTCACAGTCTATCCAAGCGTCCGGTGTATATGGCAAAATCTCATTCTGAACAAATCCATCAATACCTCCCTCATAGCGGAACGGGATAATTTCTGCAATCTGAACCCCATCAGCATTACAAACAATCTCTGCTTCAGGACAAGTTACGGTGTAATATTTTTGCAACAAATCCAGATGCTTCTTTTTCGGGCGACTCTCCATTCTTCGGATAGCAGCATTGAGCATCTGCCCCAAGATGTTAAAATTAAGATCAGAAGAATGATCGTATTGCTGAACAAAGGCCATTACCTCATGACAAATCGCCTTATCCTTTTCCTTTTGGAGCATTTCCTGCTCACGCTCGCTGTTATAATCAAAACGCAGGCGCAAAGGACGACAAACCTTTACACTCCAATAACCGAATTCATCATTGGGGAAAATTTTGCTTTGTGGTGTCTCCGTGAAATCAGTCAACAATTTCATGATCTGTTGACGATCTGATTCCGTGGTTTCACAATTTTTATAGCCTAAATTTTTACGAAGGGGTGTTTTAATCTCAGTTGCATCTATCAGTTGAACGAAACCTTTTCGACGCTCTTCCTTTCGGTTGGTTATCACCCAAATGTAGGTACCGATACCAGTATTATAGAAATCCTTCTCCGGCATAGCAATAATGGCCTCCAGTAAATCATTCTCGATTATATACTGGCGAAGATTACTAGCACCACTGCCGGCATCGCCCGTAAAAAGAGACGAACCATTGTGCACCTCAACAATACGAGTTCCAAGTTCGGTCGAGGTTTTCATACGGGAAAGATTATTGGCAAGGAACATCATCTGACAATCTCCAATATCAGGGAGAAAAGAGATCTCTGCTTCGTTATTACCAATCAAAGTAAAACGACTATCTGTAAACTTCTTTTTCTCGGTTTCGGCCAATCCTCGTTTTTTGAGATCCTCCTTCCAAGGAGTTCCAAATGGTGGATTAGAAATGCAGAAATCGTATGTTTCTCCCGGATGCCCATCACGTGAAATGGTACTATCGAAAGCAATATATTCTCGACGTTCCTTTCCATGTACATATTGAAACGATTGAATTTCTCCAGAAATCATCAAATCGGCCTTACAAGTCGCATAAGTTTCAGGCTGAAGTTCCTGACCATAAATTAGCACTTGCACATTTTTTCCTCTTTCAGAGGCAATTTCTTTGATACGCTCTTGTGCAATAGTAAGAATACCTCCCGTACCACAAGCACCATCGTAGATGGTATAAGTGTTATCTTTAATCTTATCTGCAATAGGAATAACCGCAAGATCAGCAAGAAGCTTTACATAATCCCGAGGCGTAAAGTGCTCTCCAGCTTCTGTCACATTATTCTCTTCATTGAATCTTCGGAGAAGCTCTTCGAACATGGTTCCCATTGTGTGGTTATCAAGTGCAGGCAAACGCACATTGCCCTCGTCATCAAGAACTGGTTTATTACTGAGATTTATCTTGTCATCTGTAAATTTCTCGATGATGCTGCCCAACCGTTCCGCTTCGGTTAAATTATCTACCATCTGCCGAAGATGGAATTTATCGATAATATCCTGTACATCCTTACTGAACCCATTGAGATAGTCAGTAAAGTTCATTTTAAGCCGTAAAGGATCTGTCTCACTCTTTAATGTTTTCATAGTAAAGAGTGAGGTATTATAAAATGGGTAACCTGTGATACTGAAAAGAATCGGATCCTGATTGGATATTTTATTGTTATCCAACATTTTCTTTTGTGCCAAAAGTGTTTGTTTTGTCGGTTCCAAAAGCACATCAATTCGGCGTAATACCATCATTGGCATGATGATTTTCTTGTATTCACCTTTATCAAAAGCAAAGACAAGTACATCTGTCGCTATGTTCCAGATAAAAGAAAACAGTTGATTATATTGACTTTGTTCCATTATAATTTAACTTTTATGATGATGAATTATTTAATCTACCTTGGTTGGAGTAATCAAAGTTCTTACATCCACATCTAACCATTTTGCAATTTCTTGTAACTGTGCAATAGATGGCTGAGATTTATTAGAACACCATCTCGAAATGGTATTCTCTGATTTCCCCATTTGTTCAGCTAACCATCTATTTGTTCTTCGTTTTTCAGCAAGAACAACTTTAATTCTATTCATCACTATTTGTTGATTATTCGACATTATAATTCAATTTACAACCATGATTCATACAAAAATACCTCTATTTTTCAGTTTGCACAAGATTTACATCCTTTTTCTTAAAATATTTTTGCAAAGATTATAGACTTTCTCATTGCGAGTGAAAACTCAATTTTTCTAACACACACTATTATTTAGGATATCAATTTAGTCATTATATAAGACTTGAATACTGGTGATGTAGCCGCATCATAATACATTACAATCTTCCAATGATTTCTGCCATACGCAACTGCATCAGCATCCGTTTTCCTGATTAATTTGCTTGCGGCTTTATCGTAGTCAGCTTCACAAGTTATTTCTTCGAACTTAAAGTAATTTTCAATATTGGACAATTCTTGTACAGCTTTAGTATAATACCTGTCTATCAAATGATAACGGTCGAAATGTCTTTTTATAAGTGCATATAGATTTCTATCAATTCCATTTCTGTTATCTAAATAATATTCAAACTGAACACCTCCCGTTATAGCAGTGATATGAGCGAATAGGTATCGTGTATCGGGCAAAATGTCAGTATAAAAATTAATGGTGAAGATTTCGCCATTCTTATCGAATATATCGTCCCCCTTAAATGTATTACATTCAGAACATACAGGTATCAAGTTAAAGACATTTACTGCATATTCTGAGTACACCTCCTTGGGAAGGATGTGCTCCGTAGTATTTGCACTATTTATAGTGCAATACGGACATACATTATTATATGTTTGGGGGTTATTATTGAAATGCCATGATCTAAAATCCTTTACTAACTTGCATCCAGACGAATACATTCCTAATAAAGGTTGTTTGATACTAGACAACACATTAGAAGGGCTTAGCGTTCCCAACTTTCGTTTATCCATAGCTCGCTCATAATATCTGTATGCAATCTCAATTTTGTGTTTCATTGCATTAAGTTCAATGGTGTCAGCACCATTCTTATCCTTTCTATCCACTGCTTCTGAGAAAAGCTCATATGGTGACTTTCCTCCAGCATATCTTTTCATGTTAATCATGATTCAAATATTTATCAATTAACATATAAGAAGT
>OCHI01002048.1_pt1 | contig 12429 bp, 9 predicted proteins | sample 1538691 | NCBI WGS metagenome assembly OCHI01 (sample SAMN04571718, study PRJEB22368) | human gut metagenome | biome: human gut; material: stool | host: Homo sapiens | place: Luxembourg | collected 2012-09-21 | reverse complement strand
ATCCGGCAGACGGGAAGCGGTCGCAATTGCAGAAACCACGGCATACAGCAACGTCACAAAATAAGATACAGGAAGCAGTACTTGATTATCAGGTGATCAGGCAGGGAGAAGGATCTGCATTGCTGGATATTACTTTACATACCGGCCGCCATCATCAGATCCGTGTACAGCTTGCACATCTTGGAACTCCGATCTGCGGAGATCACAAATATGGAAAGGCTGAAAGAGGAACCCCGGCACTGTGCAGTTATCATATCGATTTTGTTCATCCGGTCAGTGGCAAAGAGATGACCTATGAAATTAGTCCGAGAAATTTCGAAACAGAATGTTAATGGTATTCAGGTGCTGAGTGAACAGTAACCCATTTAGCCGTTATCGAGCGGTTTCACTTCACGCAAATCTTGACAATCGGCTGTGTTCGTCATATTATATATTCGAGCTTTTCTGCGCATTTTGCGGGCAGAAAAGAAAACTCTTACACGAGTATAACGTAAAAAATGACCGCACAGTGGTCGCAGAAAAGGAGAAAGACATGGCGAAAGAGAAGAAACTTGTTGAAGCCATTACTTCCATGGAGGAAGATTTTGCACAATGGTATACCGACGTCGTAAAGAAAGCAGAGCTGATTGATTACTCCGCAGTAAAGGGCTGCATGATCATCAAGCCCGATGGGTATGCTATCTGGGAAAATATACAGCATGAATTAGACCGCAGATTCAAAGAAACAGGCGTAGAGAATGTATATATGCCGATGTTTATTCCGGAGAGCCTTCTGGAAAAAGAGAAGGATCATGTGGAAGGATTTGCACCGGAAGTCGCATGGGTAACTTACGGCGGACTCAATCAGCTACCGGAGCGTCTGTGCGTCAGACCTACTTCTGAGACACTGTTCTGCGATTTTTATAAAAATCTGATCCAGTCTTACCGTGATCTGCCAAAGGTGTACAACCAGTGGTGTTCTGTAGTACGCTGGGAAAAGGAAACCCGTCCGTTTCTGCGTTCCAGAGAATTCCTGTGGCAGGAGGGGCATACGGCGCATGCAACCGCAGAGGAGGCACAGGCACGTACCATCCAGATGCTGAATCTGTATGCAGATTTCTGTGAAGAGTTCCTTGCCATGCCGGTTGTCCGCGGACAGAAGACAGAAAAAGAAAAATTTGCCGGTGCGGAAGACACCTATACCATCGAGGCACTGATGCATGATGGAAAAGCCCTGCAGTCTGGAACCAGTCACAATTTCGGAGATGGATTTGCAAAGGCATTTGGTATCCAGTATACCGATAAACAGAATAAATTACAGTATGTACACCAGACTTCGTGGGGAATGACAACACGTCTGATCGGAGCCATCATCATGGTTCACGGCGACAATGATGGTCTGGTTCTGCCACCTAAGGTAGCACCGACACAGGTAATGGTTATCCCGATCCAGATGCAGAAGGATGGCGTATTGGATAAGGCAAACGAAGTGCGTGAGCGTCTGGGAAAAGTCTGCCGTGCAAAACTGGACGATTCCGATAAGAGTCCGGGATGGAAATTCTCTGAGCAGGAGATGCGTGGAATTCCGCTTCGTGTGGAACTGGGACCGAAAGATATTGCGGCAAATAAATGTGTGGTTGTCCGCAGAGATACCAGAGAGAAAATTGAGGTTTCCCTGGATGAGATCGAGACAAAGATTCCGGAACTGTTAGAGACCGTTCAGAAAGATATGTTTGCGCGTGCAAAGGCACATCGTGATGCACATATCTGGGATGCACATAATTACGAAGAATTTAAGGATATTGCAGAAAATAAACCGGGATTCATCCGTGGTATGTGGTGCGGAGATCAGGCATGTGAGGACAAGATCAAAGAAGATCTGGCAGTAACCTCACGCTGTATGCCGTTTAATGATCAGGAACAGATTTCAGATGTTTGTGTATGCTGTGGAAAACCGGCACATAAGCTGGTATATTGGGGCAAGGCATATTAAAAATCAGCCGGGATTATGGATTTCAAATAGGGGGTTGGAGCCATGATTGAAAAGTATTTTAATGGTGTTATAGAACAGGTATATCACAGAATCGGAACCGCAGAAAAGAACATTGTTATGGCAAGCTATAACAATGACTTTTCTGTGTCCGGGCTGGAGAATAAAAAACGTTATCAGGAAGACGATAACGTTTTTTTTGCCTGTTGTGAACTGCGATATGAGACATTGTCCGGGGCATATGCGCCTTTTCTGGACATTATCTGTGACATGTTCCGCAAATTTGTAAAGGGAGATTTTGAAGCTTTTTTGCGCGAATGCGGAACTTATGAACTGCACCGGTCTTTGTTTTTAGGGTACTATGAAGATGGTATCTGCAAAAGGGAAGAAGGGGTGCTGTTAAATGAAGTGGAATATGAGCAGCGGCGCATGACAGAAGCCATCGTTGCCATGCTGAAAAAACTCACGGAATACCGGCCGATTATGATTGTAATTAACCGTTTCCAGCTGGCAGGACGCAGTTCCATGGAACTTATTTACCGGCTGCTGACAGAACCGTGTACGGAAATCGGGATTGTGCTTGGAGTAAACGAAATGCAGCCGCGGCTGGATATGGCCGTCAACATGTGGGATGCAATCGTGGAAAAACTTGAAGACAGCAGCCAGATTTATCATATTGGAAGTTCCGGGAAACACAGAAACCGGGAGAATGCGGAGGATGTGGCAGAAGAGAAAAATTACAGCCACATGCTTGCAAAGGTAGAGACAATCATTACGTTTCTGGATTGTGACCAGGCAAAATGGTACTTGCAGAAACTTGAATATAAACTTAAATTTGAAGATATTTTTGTGGATGATATAACCCTGCGGGAATTTTATCTATTGTATACCCGTACCGCTATTTTGCGTGCAGAGCTTTCTAAGGCACTGGAGATGGTTGATTCAGCAATGCGTCTGCCATCCGTTCGGAAAGATCTGTTTTACCGCAGTGAATGTTCCTTTTTAAAGGGAACGTGCCTGATGTATCAGGGCAAACTGCAACAGGCGGAAATGTATGCACAGTATGCCCGGGAGGAAGCACAAAAAAGTGGGAATGAGAAACAGATATTCAAGGCGGAACTCTTGTCTGTTATGGCGCGTATGTCCGGCTGGTACAATATTTTTTTCTGTATACAGGATATCCCGATTCATGAAGGGCTGATTGAAAAGCTGATGCAGAACAATTACCGGAATCATCTGGCACATATTTATATTTATGCATATGATAATCGGCCGGAGATGGTTGCAAGGGCCTACCGTTCCGAGGCATCTCTTTTATATTTCAGTAAAGGGGTGGCACTGGCAAAAGAGATTGGAAATGAGCAGCTGGTATATGATGCATATCAGAAAAACATTATGCTTGCATCAACGAATGGTATGAATGAGATTGCCATGCTGTATTCCGTGCGTACATACCAGTTCATGAAATCAAGGGATGATGTTTATGAGGGCAGAATTCTGTCCGGCATCGGATATAATCTGAGTGCCATGGGAAAAAACCGGCTTGCGGAGCATTATTATAACCGTGCCATTGAGGTGTTTTACCATTTGCGTCTTCCGGAGGATATTGCGGAAGTGTTTTACAACCGTGCACTGAATTATATTATGCAGGAGAACTATGCGAAGGCGGAACATGATCTGCTGATGGCGATGAAGGTAATAGAAAAACTGCATCTTAACAGTCTGCGTGTATGTAATCTGTCAAAATTATATGGTCTTTTAGCACTTGTGAGCATCATGCAGAAAGACCGGTTTAACTGTGAACGTTACTTGCTTAACTGCCGGCAGTTCCTGAATTATATTATTGAGAAAGAAAAAGAAAATGAAAACGAGGAAATCATCCATGACTATGCCAAGTGTGATGAGGATATGTTTCTATACACATTTTCCATGGCAATGCTTAACCGCATGGATGGAAAGAAGGAAGAGGTACTGGTCAGTTTTGAACAGGCAGAGCGTTTCCTGCTTCAGGCAGAGGGAAATGAGTTTTTCAGTTATCGTTTATTCCGGAAAGAGAGAATGAAGCTGTTTGAGGAAATGGGGCGCAGTGAGCGCTGCCAGATGGAACGCGCAACGCTTTTGCAGCATGAGGAGATTAATTCCCAGGCGGCACGGCTGCTTCCCATGAATCTCCTGAAGGAAATTGATCTGGGAGAGCATCCGCAAACGTGTGCCGTGCGGGAGGAAGAAATTGAAGCCCTGATCAAACAGGAAGGCCTTTTACAGGATTATGCAACGTCCCGGAGACAGATGGAGTTTATTTCCACATGGCAGAAACTGATTGATGTGAACGGAAGCAACGTAGAGGGTATGGTACAGAATGCGTTCAATACGTTTATGAATCATTTCAGCCTGGATTGTGCATTGTATATCTGTTACCATGAAGATGGTGCCCATGTACTTTATAACGATACCAAATGTGAGATGACGGAAGCGGACATTGCGGCGATTGGAAATACCATGCTGGAATATCCACAGGGGTTTGCGGTATCAAAGATCAGCGACAGTTTTCTGGAACATCAGGATACGATCGGTTATTTCGGAATAGATGATGTATGTTCGTTTGTGGCAGCACCGTTTCTCAAAAACGGAAAGCTGACCAGCCTTCTGATCACATATGTCCGCATGAAGGATAATTGGCATGGTTCGATCGAACGCTACATGCTCAACGAGGATGACCTGAGAATCTATTCCCTGCTTTTTCGGGAGATGGAGTATTCGATCAATCGCATGGAGGCAAACGACAAGATTTATATGATGAACCGCAAGCTGCAGGAAGCTGCGGTTACGGACATGCTTACCGGTATTTATAACCGTGCCGGTATGTACGAAGAGATTCGGCAGATGATTGAGTGTTACCGTGTGTCGGAAAAGACACATCATGTCGGGCTGATGTTTATTGATCTGGACAATTTCAAGCATTATAATGATACATTCGGACATGACGTCGGGGATCTGATCTTAAAGGAAATGGCAAAGATTTTCCGCAAGGCGGTAAAGGGAAGAGGATTTGTCGCCAGATATGGCGGGGATGAATTTATTATGATCTTAAATACCGATGACCGGGAAATTCTTGAACAGATTGCAAAAGGAATCTATGAGAAAATCAATGCCACGCAGGGATTCCAGCGGCAAATTGAAAATTATCTCGGCCATGCGATCACGACGACCGAAAAATCGCGGATTACCTGTTCCATCGGAATTGCAAGCGCAGGGGATGTGAGAAAAGAGGAAGATATTAATGAATTAATCCGTAGCGCAGATGAGATTTTATATAAAGTCAAAACAGGGGAAAAAGGACACTACGCATTTTTATGAAAATTCAATTACCAGAACACGTAAAGCAAATTATACACAGACTTCAGCAGGAGGGGTATGATGCCTATGCCGTGGGTGGATGTGTCAGAGATACACTTTTAGGACGCAGCCCACAGGACTGGGACATTACAACTTCCGCGAAACCGCAGGTGGTGAAATCGCTGTTTTCCCATACGATTGATACGGGCATTGCACATGGAACCGTTACGGTTATGCTGGATCATACGGGGTATGAAGTGACAACTTACCGGATCGATGGGGAATATGAAGATGCCAGACATCCGAAGACAGTGACTTTTACGGGAAATCTGGTAGAGGATTTAAAACGCCGGGATTTTACGATCAATGCCATGGCATATAATGATACCGCAGGACTGGTGGATGCATTTGACGGGATTGGGGATCTCAAACGGCACGTGATCCGTTGTGTGGGGATACCGCATGACCGGTTTGGAGAGGATGCGCTGCGTATGCTGCGCGCCGTGCGTTTTGCCGCACAGCTTGGATTTTCCATTGAGGAGAAAACCAGACAGGCTGTGGCAGACCTGGCAGACAATTTACAGAAAGTCAGTGCGGAGAGAATCCAGACCGAAATGGTGAAATTGCTCACCTCTGCACATCCGGAGGAGATGCGTACGGTATATGAGCTGGGACTTTCCAGAGTATTTCTCCCGGAGTTTGACAGGATGATGGAAACCCCGCAGATTACGAAACATCATTGTTACAGTGTGGGGGAACATACCATTCATGCCATGCACCGGATTCTGCGCCTGACCATGCTGCTTCATGATGTGGCCAAACCGGTGTGTGTAACGACAGATGAAAAAGGGCAGAATCATTTTAAAGGACATCCGGCGGAAGGGGCGGAAATGGCACGGGTTATTTTGCGGCGGTTGAAGTTTGACAACGAAACAATAAAACGCGTATGCCTGCTCGTGCGCTATCATGATGACCGTCCGGCCGTGACACCGCGCAATGTGCGCCGTGCGATCAGCAGGATCGGAGTGGAAAATATGGAGGCTCTGTTTGCGGTAAAGCGTGCAGATACACTGGCGCAGAGCATGTATGAGCGGCAGAAAAAGCTTTCCTATATTGATGCCTACGAAGAAACTTATCGTGAGATATTAAAAGAACACCAGTGTGTGCAGAAAAAGGATCTTGCCATAAACGGCAGGGATCTGATTGCACAGGGAATGAAAACGGGCAAAGAAATGGGAGAAGTGTTGCAGGCGCTGTATGAACAGGTTCTTGATGAACCGCAACTGAATAATAAAGAGACGCTGCTTGCACTTGCTTTGCAATTGCAACAGACAAAACAGGAATAAATAAGACACCCTTTCCATATGATGAAAATAGATTCAAGTCATGTGGGAGGGGTTTCATTTTGTATTATCAGCCGGAAGCAATGTTGGAGCAATATGACATAGAAATAAAACAGATCACGAAAGGCAGAGGTGTGTTTTGCTGTGAGACGGATCAGGGGAAAAAAGTACTTGCACCGTTTCGGGGATCTGCAGAACGCGCAAAATTTGTGCGCGAAATATTATGCAGCATGCAGGAAAAGGGATATCCGGTGGAACAGGTCAGTCTGACAAAAGACGGGCAGTGTGTGGTAACGGATGAAAGTGGCATGCGTTTCTGGCTGAAAGATCTGGTAGAGGGAAATGAATGCCAGACAGGTCGGGAGAAAGATGTAGCTGCCGGTGCCCAGGCGCTGGCAGGGTTTCATTGCTGTGTTTCATCCTGTGTTACGGAAATTCCGGATTTTATGAAAAATACAAAGAATGAACCGGCAGTGCTCTATTACCGGCATTACCGGGAACTGATCCTGGTAAAAAATTTTGTGCAGTCAAGAAAAACCCGAAACGAGTTTGAGCGGTCATTCTGGGAACAGTATACGCATTATATCGCACAGGCGAAAGAAGCGGTCGGGATGCTGCAGGAGCGAAAAGACCAGGGGGGAACCAGGGGGTTTTGTCACGGGGATTGTAACCAGCATAATATGCTTCGTACAGCACAGGGGGTCCGGCTCGTAAATTATGAAAATCTGTTTTACGGAGAACAGATGGTGGATCTGGCAAACTATCTGCGTAAGATTCTGGAAAAAAACAGTTGGAGTACGGACATGGGAAAACATATTCTGGAAGCCTATGAAAAGCAGAGAAAATTGTGCAAGGAAGAAAAACAGCTGCTGCATGTGCTGCTTCTGTTTCCAGAGAAATTCTGGAAAGTATCCAATCACTACAGTAACTCGCATAAAGCATGGGTATCCGGCAGAGATATTGAAAAATTAAACCGGCTGATTGCAGCGGAGCCGGCAAGGGAACATTTTCTGGAAAATTTGTTTTCTTTTCTGTGAAGAATGAGCTATACTAAGGATATGAGAAGAGACAGAATTAAAAAAACAATTACATATTTGAGTCTGCTTTTTTGGCTGTGTCTGCTTGTGGCATGTGGACAGCAGGAGGAGACGACAGATGACGGAGTTACCTATTTTCATCATTCCATCGCAGACCGGAATACACAGGAAACACAGGAGAATTCCACGGAAACGGAAAAGTCCGAAGAGTTTCTGCTGACCGCAGTCGATCAGATTCAGGAAAGTCTCCAGCTGTACCGGTATGCGGATGGAATGGAATACCGGTATTATTACGGAACAGGCACCCGTTTTTATGACAAATACGGAAACCGGACACCTGTGACAGGTTTTGAACCCGGTCTGCTTGTGACCATCGGGGATGTAGACAGCGAAGGAATCCTCACGGAAGCCCGGATTTCGGATCAGGCATGGGTATACGACAATATCACCCGGTTTTCGGTAAATCCGGATCTGGACATGCTAAAGATCGGAGATGGAAAATATCGCTATACGGATGACACGATTGTGTTTTCCGGAGATAAAAGAATCCAGATGACGGATTTGTCGGATGGGGATACGTTAAGCGTTGTCGGCAGGGATAAAAACATTCTTGCGGTGCGTGTGACAACCGCACAGGGAACGCTTGCACTGTCTAACACCAAACTGTTTGAAGGAAGTTTTTTGCAGCTGGGCACAAAGATTTTTGCGGAAATTACACCGGATATGGAGATTCAGGTGCCGGAAGGAACCTATGAACTTCGCGTAGCCAATGACGGATGGGGCGGCAGTACGGAAGTGACGATTACGCGTGGAGAGACTACAAATGTGGATCTTGACACCTTAAAAGGCGAAGGACCGTCTTACGGAAAGGTGCAGTTTGTCATCGATGCAAAAGATGCGGTGCTGTCAATTGACGGAAAAGAAACGGACTATGAGAAGCCGGTGAAATTAACCTATGGAAGCCATACAATTACGGTATATTCTTCGGATTATGATACCTGGAAGCGGAACTTATATGTCAACTCGGAGAAATCGACAGTTGTTATCAATCTCGCAGATGAAGATTCCAGTGAAACAGGCAGCAGTCAGAGCAGCTCAGAAAGCAGCAGCCAGAGCAGCTCAGAAAGCAGCAGCCAGAGCAGCTCACAGGGGAGCAGTCAGAGCAGCTCAGAAAGCAGTAGTCAGAGCGAGTACAAGAACCGGCAGGAAGAGCTTGATACACTCAAGGATCTGATTTCCAGTATGACATCCTCCAGTTCGCTTGTGTCAAAATGACGGTTTTCCGGACAGAATTTTGGTTGTTTTTAAGTGCCTCAAAGCCCGAAAATATCGCATTTTTCCTTGACAAAAGGATGGAAAACAAGTATAAATAGATTTGTAAGTAATTTGAGAGAAGGAACTCGAATTATATAATATAGGAATCCATAGGAGGAATTTTAACATGAACAAAGCAGAGTTAGTTGCAGCAGTAGCTGAGAAGGCAGAGATTTCAAAGAAAGACGCTGAAGCAGCAGTTAAGGCATTCACAGATGTTGTTGCTGAGGAGCTGAAGAAGGGTGAGAAGATCCAGTTAGTTGGATTCGGTACTTTCGAGGTTTCTGAGAGAGCAGCAAGAGTTGGAAGAAACCCACAGACAAAGCAGGAAATCACAATCCCAGCTTCTAAGGCACCGAAGTTTAAAGCAGGTAAGGCTTTAAAGGATTCCCTGAACTAATTCTGGTGGAATATGTGGGAGAGCGTCATTGGACGCTCTCTTTTCTGTTATAAGGAGAAATAATATGAGATTAGATAAATTTTTAAAAGTATCACGCCTGATCAAGCGAAGAACGGTCGCCAATGAAGCCTGTGATGCAGGACGTGTTATGGTAAACGGAAAACCTGCCAAGGCATCCACCAATGTAAAAGTCGGAGACGAAATAGAAATTCTGTTTGGACAGAAATCCGTAAAAGTGCGTGTTACGGATATTCAGGATACGACCAAAAAAGAACAGGCGAAAGATCTGTTTGAATACATATCCTAGAAGTGTGGCGCATACTCTTTAACAGGAGGGCGCTTGTATGGAAGAAAGAGGACAGTCAAACAGCACAGGGCAGCATAAGCTGATCCTGCAGAACCGGAAAAGCGGAAGTTTTACCGGTGTAACGGATGTTGTAAATTTTGATGCAAATGAGATTATCCTTGACACAGAACTCGGACGGTTGACGATTAAGGGAAAAGAACTTCACGTAAACCGGCTGGACCTGCAGAAAAAAGAAGTGGAAATTGATGGAACCGTGGATATGCCGGAACACCTGGCCGGGGTGTCTTTGGAAAGTGGTTCGGTTAAGTGGAAGAGGGCAGGATTTTTGTACATTTTTTTCTGTTTGGGATGATAGCATTTGCGGCATATGACGGAATCCGTGTAGTTCGTAGAATTTTTCCGCATGGGATCTTTATGATTTCCTTAGAGGATCTGGTATACTGGCTGGTCATTTCGCTTTGTTTTTTTCTGCATCTCTGTCAGGTAAATAATGGAAAAATCCGGGGCTATGTACTCCTGGGAAGCCTTCTGGGAGCGTGGATTTATTACAGTTTCTGCAGTCGGTTTGTTATGCGGTATCTGACGGAAAAGATTCATTATCTGAAAAAGAGGTTGAAAAAGTTCCGGGAAATGACTACAATAAAGTTAAATAAGCTTCGTAAAAGAAAGAAGCCTGAAGAATCGGAGAAAGAACATGAGAAAAACTAAAAAGCGTCGCCGTGGAAGCGGTACTGCAGGAATCATGATCATTGTGCTTGCATTTTTGGTTGTCATGACGGTTCAGATCTGCAGGATACGTTCAAAAGATGCGGAATATGCGGCAAAAGAAAAAGAATTACAACAGCAGTATGAGGAAGAAACCGAGAGATCTACGGAGATAGATGATCTTGAGACGTATATGAAATCCTCACAATATATTGAAGATGTGGCAAAAAGCAAGCTTGGACTGACTTATAAGAATGAAATCATCTTCAAGGAAAAGAAGTAGAAAAGAAGAATCTGTCTGAACAGGTTCTTCTTTTTCTTTAATGCATTGATGGAAGATTTGAGCGAAAACTTTTTTGAAAACCACAGAAAATCTGACAGAATATGCGTCATTGTCTGTGTATACTTGTCCCTCGAAAACAATTTTTTGGAGGTGTATCATGCGTACAGGACAATGGAAAACAATGGGGATAGGATCGCTGATCGGAAAAATGATCTATGCAGTATTCGGGCTGGCGGCAAGTATGTTATGTATCATGGGATATTATCCGGTGGTGCCGGCATTTTACACGGCATGCTGTCTGGATAAAAAGAGAAATTTTCTGCTATACATAGGACTGGTTGTGGGAATGGGCTGGTGCATGCCGGTGGCTGCGATTGTAAAATATTTGTTTATTCTTTTTGTACTGGGAATCGCAATCCGGTTTTATATATGGGCAAACAGGCGCTGCAGCGGATGGACGGCAGGAATGATTGCGGGAATTACAACGATCGCGATGAATACATCGGGACTTCTGATTCTGAATATGGAGAAAAAGGCATTGATCCTTGGCATCAGCGAAGGTGTGATCGTGTTTGCACTGGCAGTATTGTTCCATTATGGAATCGGAATGGGCAGTCAGATTTTCCGGGAGAGACATAAGAACCGGGTGGAAGAGGAAGGCGTGGAAACGATGGTTGGCATGGACCCTCAGGGGCGGATTCATGCATTTGCAGAGGCAGTTGACGAGCTTTCCGTGGCATTTGCCGCGATGGACGGCAGGCAAAAGCCAAAACAGCAGGACCATCTGGATATTCTTGCCCAGGAGATTACCGGAAAGCTGTGTGCGGACTGCGATGGATGTGTCGTGTGTTTAGAGCAGCAGAAACCGGATTTCTGGATAAAAATCCGCCGGATGCTGCAGGCAGTTGCACAACACAGTACCAAAGAAGAAATTTTAAGTCAGAATTTTATGGAAGAGTGTCCGCGTTATTCCGGGATGGTGGAAGAGGCAATCTGGGCTTTTTCCCGTATGGAACTCAATGAGGCATGGTATCACCGCCTGCAGGAGAACCGCAAGGTAATCGCGGATCAGCTGGATGCGATGGCGGATGCTTTGCAGGACTGGGATCAGGGAATCCGGTGTATGGATCGGACAGAGCGTGTTCTGCTGGCAAAAATTGCGTTTGAGACAAGGGAACGGGGACTGGATGTAAAACAGATACATGTTTATGAGGACAAAGAAAAGCGGCGCATGGTGACCGCTTTGGTGGCAAGTAAGTGGGGAGGCGGAATTCCTGTTAAAAATTATCGAAAAGCGCTCGAGCGTGCTTCAGGCATGGCGGTTCGGCTGAAAGAGGATACCAGATCCATACTGACACAGGAACCGGTTATGATTACAGCGTATGAAGATACCTGCTTTTATGCATTATCCGGGGTTGCCTCGGAAAAAGAAGAGGGATCGAGTGTCAGTGGAGATAACTTTTCTCTGTTTTCGATGGAAAATGGGCATTATCATGTATGTGTCTCCGATGGTATGGGAAGCGGACCGTCTGCATTCCGGGAGAGCGATATGGTGGTAGAGCTGATGCAGAAATTTATGGAAGCAGGATTTCCTCAGGAGACAGCTATCCGCATGATGAATTCGGCAATGGTTCTGCAGGGAGATCGTGAGTCTTACTCTACACTGGATTTCATGGATCTGGATCTGTACAGTGGGCAGATGACGATTACCAAAATCGGTGCAGCAGCATCTTTT
>OCHI01002029.1_pt1 | contig 12549 bp, 6 predicted proteins | sample 1538691 | NCBI WGS metagenome assembly OCHI01 (sample SAMN04571718, study PRJEB22368) | human gut metagenome | biome: human gut; material: stool | host: Homo sapiens | place: Luxembourg | collected 2012-09-21 | reverse complement strand
CCGGCCTCGAACACGAGGTCGGCGGCGGACGCGGTGTCCACGCCCTTGAGGCAGCGGAGGGAGTCGACCCTCTTCCTCCACCTGGGCTTGCGGGCCTCGGCCTCGACGAGCCCCTCGAGCCTCGCCTTCTCCTCCGCCGCCCGCCTGACCGCGTCGACGTAGTAGGCGAGCACGTCGTTGTCGGCCCTCTCCGCGAACCTTATCGACTCGATCCAGGACCAGTGCGCCCGGGTCCAGTTGCCCTTCCTGCGGCCGGTGGGCGTCCTCTCGTCGAAGACGAGCCCGTGCCTGAGCAGGAACTTGGAGAGCCGCTGCTTCGAGCGCGAGAGGTCGTCCCTCGCGTCCTCGAGCGCCCTGGTCAGGTCGCGGGCGGCCTCGCACTCGTCGTCGGGGACCCACACCTCGACCACGTTGCCGACCGACAGCATGCGGGCGAGGAACTCGGCGTCGTTGCGGTCGTTCTTCCTGTGCCTGTCCGCGCTGGGCTTGATCATCTTCGAGACGGCGCCGACCACGCAGTCGACCCCCAGGCCGGAAAGCCTCTTCTGCAGGTCGAAGCCCGTGACCCCGGACTCGTACACGCACCTGGCCCTGGGGTCCACGGAACGGACCCACTCCGCGACGGCGCCGGCGTCGTAGCCGAAGGTCGCGGCACGTACCTCCCCGGTCATGACGTCGAGGGAGACGGCCTTTATCGAGCGGGCGTGGACGTCGAGGCCGACGAAGGTGGTAGTATCGAGCATGGGAGCCCCTTCCATGAATGCGGCGTGGCCGCCACGGTTGGATTAGACACTCACCATTGTCGGCCTAATCCGCGGTCTTTCATGCAGCAGGGGCTCTCAATGTTTTTTTATGTCCTGCTCATATCGTCTCTGCCGGCAGTTTGGGACACTCCTTGGCATCCGCCGCACGGTCGTTTCAACATACAGATTTTCGATTCCGTATGTATATATGCGCGCTAATGGGTTATAAAATCTAAGTCTGAACATAGCAGGTCTGCGATTCGGCTCGGGCGACCGGGCCGTTTTTGCGGACAGGGGTAGCGCGAAAGGACTGCACATGCGTCAATTTAAGACCGAGAGCAAAAAACTGCTCGACCTCATGATCAACTCCATCTACACCAATAAGGAAATCTTCCTGCGCGAGCTTATCTCTAACGCGAGCGACGCCGTCGACAAGCTCAACTTTAAGAGTCTGCAGGACCCGAGCGTCAAGATCGACCAGGGCGACCTGGCCATTCGCGTCTCCTTTGATAAAGACGCCCGCACCATTACCATCTCGGATAACGGCATTGGCATGACCGCCGAGGAGCTCGAGCGCAACCTGGGCACTATCGCTCATTCCGGCTCCGAGGAGTTTAAGACCGAGAACGCCGAGCAGCAGGGTTCGGATGTCGACATCATCGGCCAGTTTGGCGTGGGCTTCTACTCGGCTTTTATGGTCGCCAGCCATGTGAAGGTCGTCAGCCGCGCCTACGGCGAGGATGTCGCCCATGTGTGGGAATCCGACGGTCTTGAGGGCTACACCATCGAGGACGGCGAGCGCGCCGAGCACGGTACCGATGTCATCCTGACGCTGCGCGAAAACGAGAAGCTCGACGCCGACGGCGAGGCCGAGACCTACGATCGCTTCCTGACCGAGTGGGGTCTCAAGAGCCTGATTCAGCAGTACAGCAACTATGTGCGCTACCCGATTCAGATGATGGTGTCCAAGAGCCGCCAGAAACCCAAGCCCGAGGACGCCGGCGACGATTACAAGCCCGAGTACGAGGACTACCAGGAGCTTGAGACCGTCAACTCCATGACGCCGATCTGGAAAAAGCGCAGCTCCGATGTCGAGCAGAAGGACTACGACGAGTTCTACAAGTCCACGTTCCACGACTTTGACGATCCTGCGCGCACCATCAGCTTCCATGCCGAGGGCACGCTCGAGTATGACGCCCTGCTGTTTGTGCCGGGCCGCGCGCCGTTCGATCTGTACAGCAAGGATTACGAGAAGGGTCTGGCGCTCTACAGCTCCAATGTCCTGATCATGGAGAAGTGCGACGACCTGCTGCCCGACTACTACAACTTTGTCCGCGGCGTCGTGGATTCCGCCGACGTGTCGCTCAACATCTCGCGTGAGACGCTGCAGCAGAACCGTCAGCTCAAGGCCATCGCCAAGCGCGTGGAGAAGAAGATTACTGCCGATCTTGAGGATATGCGTGACAACGACCGCGAGGCCTACGAGAAGTTCTTTGAGAACTTTGGCCGCGGCCTTAAGTACGGCATCTACTCGAGCTATGGCATGAAGGCCGATGAGCTCGCCGACCTGTTGCTGTTCTGGTCTGCCAAGGAACAGAAGATGATTACCCTGGCCGAGTATGCCAAGGGCATGCCCGAGGATCAGAAGGCCATCTACTACGCCGCCGGCGATTCGCGCGAGCGCTTGGCCAAGATGCCCGTGGTAAAGGGCGTGCTCGACCGCGGCTATGACGTGCTGCTGCTGACGCAGGATGTGGATGAGTTCACGTTCCAAGCTATGCGTGAGTACGTTGCCGCCGATATGCCCAAGATCTACGAGGACGATGCTGCCCGCGAGGCTGCCGAGAAGGCTGTGGCCGACGGTGCCGAGCCCGAGGTCGAGGATCGTCATCTAGAGCTCAAGAACGTTGCGACTGGCGATCTTGATCTGGCGACCGAGGACGAGAAGAAGGAGGCCGAGGACGCCACCAAGGAGAACGAGGACCTCTTTAGCGCTATGAAGGAGGCGCTCGGTGACAAGGTCGAGAAAGTTGCCGTTTCCGCGCGCCTGACCGATGCCCCCGCTTGCATCACCACCGAGGGCCCGCTTTCGCTCGAGATGGAGAAGGTACTCCAGAAGGGACCCGAGGGCGCGCCCGACGGCATGCCCAAGAGCCAGCGCGTGCTCGAGCTCAACGCCAAGCACCCGGTCTTTGACAAGCTCGTCGCTGCTCAGAAGGCAGGCGACGCCGACAAGATCAAGCAGTACTCCGGTCTGCTCTATGACCAGGCTCTGCTGGTCGAGGGCATCCTCCCCGAGGACCCCGTTGCCTTCGCGGCGGCTGTTTGCAACTTGATGTAGTTCGGGGATACGGCACCGTAACTAGATTAGAACGAGAGTGGATAATCTCCCGCTTTTGGCTCGAATGCGGGCTTGAAGTGGGAGATTTTCCACTCTCGTTTCCTTTTGTACGGAGTAGTCGTTGGGGACGTTCTTAAATGACTATTTGAATTGCTAATTTGTGCGGGTTGTGGTTTTGTGACCTGCTGAAATTTAGGATACTGTACATCTGTACGTTAACTCATCTTCGTAGTATATTGCTACCCGCAAAACTCAGTACCATTGTGCCGCGAGGCACTAAAGCGCCTACGTACAATGGTTGTCGATAGTACGATTCGATTTAACGACAGGATGGATGGTCCAAGCGTGAGTCTCGGCAGCAAACTATCCAATGCAAAGGTGTCCTTTGCGATCTTTAAGCGCGACATTAAGCGACTGCTTGTGAACCCCGTCGCCTTGGTGGTTACCCTTGGCGTGTGCGTTATTCCCTCGCTGTATGCCTGGTACAACATCGTGGCCAACTGGGATCCGTACGGAAATACCCAGGGTATCAAGATTGCCATCGCCAACAACGATCGGGGCACCCAAAACGACTTGGTGGGCGAGCTCAACGCGGGCGATCAGGTTGTCGATCAGCTCAAGGAGAACGATCAGCTGGGCTGGACCTTCGTCGATTCGGCGTCCGATGCCAAGGAGGGCGTCGAGAGCGGTGAGTACTATGCGGCCATCGTAATCCCCAAGAACTTCTCGGATAACCTGGTTTCGATGCTCGACGGCAACTACCATCAGCCCAAGCTTACGTACTACGTCAATGAGAAGAAGAGCGCCATTGCACCCAAGGTTACCGACACCGGTGCAAGTACCATCGAGAAGCAGATCAACTCGGAATTTGTCTCCACGGTGGGCGAGACCGTTGCCAGTATTGCCAAGGATGCCGGAGTCGATTTAAAGGACAAGGCAACCCAGACTCAGGATTCGTTGGCAAGTTCTGTCTCCGAGGCATCCGATACCTTGGGCGAGGTGCGCGATTCGATTGGCGATATGAATGCCGCCATCGATAAGACGAGTGGCGCCATCGCCTCGGCCGATGCGACACTTGCCGGCCTGCAGGGTCAGGCGCCGTCACTGACGCAGGCGATCTCTCAGGGTAACGACCTGCTGGGCGAAGCTCGCACCACGGCGGGTAACTCTATCGCCTCGCTCTCCAAGGCGCTCTCGGAAGGCAGCCTTGCGCTTACCAAGACGTCGGCCTCCGCGAACGCTGCCATCGGCAAGCTGACGGGCACGGTCACATCTACGACCACCCGTATCGACAACTCGCTCGAGTCTCTCCAAGCGACAATCGACCACAATAAGGCCGTTATCGGGCACTTAGAGATTCTCGCCAATGACACGTCGACAGGTTCCGAGGAAATTGACGCGCGCATTGTATCGACCATCGATTTGCTTCGAGAGCAGAATGAAAAGCTTCAGAGCATCAAGGACGGTCTGTCTGCGCAGTCGAGCGCCATGGCGAATGACGCCGCGGCTGTCTCGGGTGCCAGCGAAGCTATCAATAACGCAATTCAGACCGGTGCGACCAACCTTGGCCAGGCCCAGACGGACCTGGGTCAAAACGCGCTGCCGAAGGCCTCGAGCGCGCTTGATTCCTTTGCCGCCGTCTCGGGTGATTTGACGGGTATCGTATCTGGCCTCACGCCCACGATTGCAAGCGCGCGCGGTACGCTTTCGCAGCTTAACGCTACGCTCGGCCAGGCCAAGACCACGCTGTCCCAGACCGATTCCTCGCTTGCCAAGGTCCAGGACAAGCTTGCGACCGCAGCCAATGACATCGCGGCGCTGCAGACCTCTGAGTCTATGGGCGAGCTCGCCGACCTTATGGGCGTCGATGTCAATGACGTGGCAGATTTCATGGCCTCTCCGGTCGAGCTGACGTCCAAGTCGATCTATCCGGTCAAGAGCTTTGGCTCGGGCATCGCTCCCTTCTACACCAATCTGGCGCTTTGGGTGGGCGGCTATGTGCTCATCGCCATCTACAAGCTCGAGGTCGACCGTGAAGGTGTTGGCAGCTTTACGGCGCGCCAAGGCTACTTTGGCCGCTGGTTGCTCATGGTGATCCTGGGCGCGTTGCAGGCCATCATCGTTACGGTGGGTGATCTGGTCATTGGCGTACAGTGCGTCAACCCGCTGCTGTTCGTGCTGGGCGGCATCGCCATCTCGTTTACGTACGTCAACATCATTTACGCGCTGTCCACTACGTTTAAGCACATCGGCAAGGCAATCGGCGTCATTCTGGTTATCGTGCAGATCCCGGGTTCGTCGGGCATGTACCCCATCGAGATGATGCCTGGCTTCTTCCAGTGGCTGCACCCGCTGCTGCCCTTTACCTACGGCATCAATCTGCTGCGCGAGACGGTCGGCGGCATGTACTCGTTTAACTACCTGTTTAACCTGTGCATTCTGGGCGTGTTCTTGATCGTGGCGCTCTTTATCGGCCTGCAGCTGCGTCCGCTGCTGCTCAACCTTAACCTGCTCTTTGATAAACAGCTCTCCACGACCGGTATGATGATTTGCGAGTCCAACGACCTGCCGCGCCAGCGCTACTCGCTGCGCACGGCCATGCGCGTCATGCTCGATTCCGATTCGTACCGTCGCGAACTGCTCGATCATGCGGTCGCCTTTGAACATCGCTACCCGTACTACATCAAGGGCGGTTTTGCCGCCGTGGTGGGCGTTCAGGTCCTGCTCTTTGTCCTGTCGACGGTTCTCGATATCGACAATAACGGCAAGATCATCCTGCTTGTCATTTGGATCATCTCGGTTATTGCCATCTGCGGCTGGCTCATCAACATCGAGTACATCCGAGCGAGCCTCAATACCCAGATGCGCATCTCGGCGCTTTCGGATGAGGACCTGCGTCGCGAGATGCGCGAACACACGGCCGCCATTCCTGCCGCCCGCCACATGTTTGGCCTCAACGCCAGCGAGCGTGGTGCCAAGGGCGGCGATCAGTCCACGGGCCGCTTGCCGTATATCGGCTCGCACCATAAATCTCAGGGCAGCGACAGCACAGCCACAAATGATGGAGATACCACCGCGCTTGGCAAGCACTCCAAAGGAGGTGAGGCATAAATGAAGAACATCCTGCATCTGTTTAAGCGCGATGTCCAAAACGTGTCTCGCTCCGTGATCGGCTTGGTTGTCGTGATGGGCCTCATTATCGTACCGTGTCTGTACGCGTGGTTTAACATCGCCGGCAGCTGGGATCCGTACGGCAACACCGGCAATCTTAAGATCGCCGTGGTCAACACCGATGAGGGTTACGAGAGCGATTTGATCCCCGTCGAGGTTAACGTGGGCGAAAACGTGACCGCCACCCTACGCGGCAACGAGAGCTTCGATTGGGTTGTGCTCAACAATCGCGAAAAGGCTATCGAGGGCGTTAAGTCGGGCGCTTACTATGCGGCCGTCGTAATCCCCAAGAGCTTTAGCTCCGACATGATGACGCTTTTCTCGACCGACGTGAAACACGCCGATATCGAGTTTTACGAGAACCAGAAGGCCAACGCCATTGCGCAGATCGTGACCGAGAAGGGTTCGAGTGCCGTTCAGAGCCAGGTTAACGAAACTTTTACCGAGACCATTACGAGCATCGGTCTTAAGACGGTGTCCAGCCTGCTCGATTACATGAGCACCGACCAGGTCAGCAACTTTATCGCCAACCTGTCCTCGACGCTTGGCGATTCGATTGAGGACCTGCGAGACGTTCAGGCAAATGCTTCGTCGCTGGCGGGCATTTTGAGCTCCACGTCCGATTCGCTGACGTCGGCGAGCGGCATGCTCAAGCAGACGGGCACGGTCGATGAGTCAACGAAGCAGCTGATGGAGCATGTCAAGAGCGGTATTAGCGATTCCAAGGAAGCGCTGAAGGACGCCAACGACGCCATCAATGCCGCGATTGACGGAAGCACGGGCTCGTTTGACAACGTGTCCGCCGAGCTTGCGAAGGCATTTGATGCCGCGAATCAACATGTCGACCTTACAGTGTCCCAGCTCAACGATGCCGCGGCGGCGCTCAACACGCGTGCCGACGATATCGACGCCACGGCCGACCAGCTCCGCAGCTTTGCCGATCAGGTGACTGACGAAAAACTCCAGGACAGCCTCAAGTCAGTGGCAACATCGCTGAGCAGGATTGCTGTGGAGTATCGCAACAACGCCAAGGATCTGGCGGCCACCGCGAAGTCTCTCTCCGATAGCATGGCCGAGGTCAACAACTCGCGTGCCGAGGTCGATCAGGCCATCGCCGATGCCAAGGCCGGCATCGCGGGCGCCAAATCCGATTACGATTCCACGTTCTCGGTTAAGGCCAAGGAGCTCAAGAAGACGGTTTCGGGCATTCTGGACTCGCTTGATGGCATCTCGGGCGACCTGGATAGCGCCGTAGGCGGCCTGACCGACGCGTCCGGTTCGCTGGCAAAGGGCCTCTCCAAGGCTGCAAAGCTGGTCAACAAGGCTTCTGATCAGCTGGGCGAGGCGTCGGACAAGATCAGCGCGTTTAAGGACGAGCTCGACGGCGCCTTGATGTCGGATGACCTCGCTACGATCAAGACGATGATCGGCAATGATCCCGAGGGTCTGGCCGTGTCGCTTTCCGGCCCCGTCGCGCTCGATCGCAAGCCGGTCTATCCGATCCGCAACTACGGTTCGGCCATGGCACCGTTCTACACGATTCTGTCGCTCTGGGTGGGCTCGATTGTGCTGGCGGCCATGATGAAGGTCTCGGTTGACGATGAGCTTATCAACGAGCTCATCCCCGTGCGCCTGCACGAGATCTACCTGGGCCGCTACCTGTTCTTTGGCGGTCTGGCCCTGCTGCAGGCAACGCTCGTGTGTGCGGGCGACATCCTGTTCTTTGGCATCCAGTGCGACGACCCGCTGCAGTTTGTGCTGGCGGGCTGGGTCGCGAGTCTCGTGTTCTCCAATATCGTCTACACGCTTACGGTTTCGTTTGGCGATATCGGCAAGGCGCTCGCCGTCGTGCTGCTGGTCATGCAGGTCGGCGGTTCGGGCGGCACGTTCCCCATCGAGATGACCGGCCCCGTGTTCCAGGCGATCTATCCGTTCCTGCCGTTCACCCACGGCATCAACGCCATGCATGCCGCCATGGCCGGTGCGTACCACATGGAGTACTGGATTGAGCTAGGCATTCTGGCGAGCTATCTGATTCCGTCGCTGGCACTGGGCGTCGTCTTCCGCCGCCCGGTCATCAAAGCCAACGACTGGATCATCGAAAAACTGGAGTCAACCAAATTGATTTAGTTCAGCAACGAAAACGCCGTCGGAACATCGAGATCTTCCAACCCGATGCTTTAGCGTAGTGAATTGCACGGGCTGCTTGGTTGTTGCTACAGTAGCGGGGCGTGCCGGGGGTCCGGTGCGCCCTGCTTTTATTTGACCATGAGGCGGCACGCAGCCATGCGCGTGCGGACACCACGCCCAGATTGAGCGCGAGGATGCCCTATGGCCCAGCATGCCACTGACAATATCGAAATGATGCCCGATAGCCCTGTTGCTCGCGAGGACCTGGGCGCGGGCGGCACCTCCCGCGGCGCTCGCTCGCCGCTGTTCTGGAAAGTCCTGCTGCTTTCGGTGGCAGTCGTCTGGGGCTACTCCTTTACGACCATGAAGGACGCGCTCGACACCATTCCGGTGTTCGAACTGCTCTACGTGCGCTTTCTGCCTGCGGCGTTGGTCATGTTTTTCATCTTCCACAAGCGCATCATCGCGCACCTCAACGCCCGCAACCTTATCGTCGGACTTGGCATGGGCGCACTTATGTGGGCCGCCTACGCCCTGCAGACAGTCGGTCTGGCGCACACCACGGCGGGCAAGAATGCTTTTTTGACGGGCACGTATTGCATCGTTGTGCCGTTCGCGAGCTATTTTCTGAGCGGCGAAAAACTCACCCGCTATAACCTGGGCGCGGCGCTGCTGTGCTTGGCGGGCATTGGCTTGGTGGCGCTCGATAGCGTTGAATTCAACATCGGTGATGTCATTACGCTGGCGGGTGCGGTCTTTTTCGCCATCCAGATGGCGGTGACTGCCAAGTACGGTCGCAAAATGGACATCAACGTCATCACGTTTTGGATGTTTGTGGGCAACGGCGTGCTGAGCCTGGCAACGTCGCTGCTATTCGAGACCCAAGCGCCTCTGTCCGTGTGGACGCCGAGCTTTATCAGCGCGATGGCGTTTCTCTCGGTTGGTTGCACATGCGCGGCTCTGCTCATCCAAAACGTCGGCCTGGCGCATGTCTCGGCCTCGACGGGCTCACTGCTCCTTTCGATGGAGTCGCCTTCGGGCGTGCTGTTCTCGGTGCTGCTGATGGGGGAGGCGCTCACCTCGCGCCTGCTCGCCGGCTTCGCGCTCATCTTTCTTTCGATTATCTTGAGCGAGACGCATTTCGATTTCTTGCGCCGAAAATCACACCCGCAATTGTAAACAACTTGTTGCGCCGCCCTCCCAGGGCGGCATTTTTATGTCATGCCCTTACAGTTGTACCTTGCACTTTACGCTATCAAAGTGCGTGCTGCAAAAACGTTACTGGAGGGCTTCTATGGCATCAGCTCTGTCCGATTTTCAACCGCAACCAGCGCCTCAGGCTACCACAGCGGCGCAGACCGCTATCGGTGACGGTCTTGTCGCAGAAGCTCGGGCTTTTGCAGACGAGCTCGCTGCGTGGCGACACGATCTACACCAGATGCCTGAGCTCGGTAACAATCTTCCGCAGACGTCTGCCTATATCCAGGCACGTCTGGACGAGATGGACATCCCCCATACCACGCTCGTCGACGGTTCCTGCGTCGTTGGCCTGATCGGTTCCGGTGCGGCCGCGGCCGCTCAGGGCAATGGCACGTGCAAGGACGAGCAGGCCGGAACGGTCGTCATGCTTCGTGGCGACATGGATGCCCTGCCCGTTGCCGAAGAGTCGGGCGAGCCTTTCGCCTCTACCAACGGCTGCATGCACGCTTGTGGCCACGATATGCATGCGACGGCCCTGCTTGGTGCGGCGCGCCTGCTCAAGGCCCGCGAGGCCGAGCTTGTGGAGGCCAACGCTACCGTCAAGTTGCTGTTCCAGCCGGGCGAGGAGACCTTTGAGGGAGCACGCGCTGCCATCGCCGACGGCTTGCTCGAGAACCCGCGCCCTCAGGCGGCCTTTGCCATGCATGTCAACAGCCAGTCGCCGCTTGGCCTGGTGCTCTACGGCAGCCCGGCGCTCTCGGGCGTGTACGGTTTCCGCATCACGCTCCAGGGCAAGGGCGGCCACGGTTCCAGCCCCGAGATCTGCATCGACCCCATCACGGCCGGCGTCCACGTGCACCTGGCGCTCCAGGAGCTTATCTCCCGCGAGGTGCCGGCGGCCAAGGAAGTCGCACTTACCGTTGGTAAGTTCGCCGGCGGCTTGGCGGCCAACGTCATCCCCGACACCTGCGTGCTCGAGGGAACGCTGCGCGGCTTTGATGTTGAGCTCATGGCTCACCTAAAGACCCGCATCGCGGAGGTCGTTAACGGCGTTGCTACGACCTATCGTACGCCGGCGACCATCGAGACGCTTTCGGATGTTCCGCCGCTTGTACTCGACAGCGATATGACTCAGGCGTCGCTTGGCTACGTGGGCGCAGTGCTGCCCAAGACGGCTTTCTTGCCGCTTTTCCATGCCATGGCGAGCGAGGACTTCGCGCTGATCTCGAGCGAGATCCCGAGTGCGTACTTTACCGTGGGCGCAGCTGTGACCGATACGGACGAGCACTTTGCCCAACACCATCCCAAGGCACGCTTTAGCGATGCCGAGCTGCCGCTCGGCGCCGCGGCCTATACCGCCGTCGCTTTGGGCTATATCGCCGACCACCGGTAGCACCCAATCTTGCTATTCGTTTGTTTAAAAGGAACAGTATGTCCCAGCAGCATAAATTCTTCCCCGGCTGGCTCGTGGTGGCCTCCGGCTTCGTGATCATGGCCACGTGTTACACGATTTTCGTCAACTGCATGAGCCTGTTCCAGCCGCTGATCGTCAGCAACCTGGGTATTTCCCTTGCGCAGTACAACGTCTCCAATGCCATCTCCACCGTGGTGAGTGTCGTGGGTTCGCTCGTTATCGGTCATGTTGCCGATAAGGTGAGTGGCCGCGTATTGGGCTCGCTCACCGTTATCGCTACCTCGGCAGTGCTTGCTGGCATGAGCTTTGTGGGTGAGCTGTGGCAGGTCTACGTGCTCTTTGCCGTTTCGGGCTGCTTCGCTGTGGCCTCGACCCGTCTGCTCATTAGCCTGGTGACCGCCAACTGGTTTACCGCCAAGCGAGGCCTTGCCATTTCCATCGCACTTTCGGGTTCGGGCTTTGGCGGAGCCATTCTCTCGCCGATCGTGAGCTCGCTTATCGTGAGTGTGGGCTGGCGCTCTGCGTTCCTGGTACTCGCTGCCGTCTGCATTGTGGCGGCACTGCCCATCACGGCCTATTCCTTCCGCACCAAGCCTTCCGAGATCGGCCTCAAGCCGCTCGGCGAGAACCCGGGCGATCCGTCTGTCTCGACGGTTGGCGACAAGGACGAGCATATGGCGCCCGAGGTTAGCGTCGGCTGGTCTCGTATCAAGAAGAGCCCGGCGTTTTGGCTGCTTGTCGTCGCCTTCCTCTTTATGGGTCTCGTTAACGGCGCCATCTTGCCCAACCAGGTCACCAACATGACGAGCGTTACCGTCAACGGCGCCAAGATCGTCACGGGCGGTCATGATCCCATGTGGGCGGGCACGGTGCTTTCGGCCTATATGGTCACCGTCGTTATTGCCAAGATTTCGCTCGGTGCGATCTATGATCGCTTTGGCCTGCGCTTTGGCAATATCCTTGGCTCCGTTGCGTGCATTATCGCCTGCGTGGCGCTGCGCTTCCCGACGACGGACCTCGGTCCTATTGTCGCCGCTGTGAGCTTTGGTATCGGAACGTGTATGGGCACCATCACGCCTACCATCGCCGCGTCCAAGCAGTTTGGCATGGCCGACCTCGGCAAGGTCACGGGCACCATCACCTCGCTCGAGATGGTCGGCGGCACCGTAGGCGCCATCGTCTCGGGCGTGCTGTTCGATGCCACGGGCTCCTTTGCGAGCGCCTGGATTGTGTGCCTGGCGTGCTCCGTGGTCATGCTCGTGTTCCTGCTGGCATCCGAGCCCATCGCCGCCAAGCTGCGCGCGAGCGTGGCGGGGGAGTAGACGCTCGTCGCTCTTTTTTGTTCGTCCCGTTCTGTCTGTGGCTGCCCTGGAAGCCGAATGGATGCTCGTACCATCATTCGGTTTCCAGGGCGGCCACGGGCCTACGAAATGATCCGTTTTCCTCCGTTCCCAACAGATCACGTGATCCGAAGGGGACGGAGGAAAACGGATCACAAACAGCGGCGGCGCATCTGGCCGAACGAGTCCCCATACCCTCGTTCGGTCAGA
>OCHI01002027.1_pt1 | contig 12562 bp, 8 predicted proteins | sample 1538691 | NCBI WGS metagenome assembly OCHI01 (sample SAMN04571718, study PRJEB22368) | human gut metagenome | biome: human gut; material: stool | host: Homo sapiens | place: Luxembourg | collected 2012-09-21 | reverse complement strand
ACCTATTTTATAGCCGTTTTTACATAAAATAATCGAGTGATTTGTAGGGATGGGAATAGGGTGTTTATCGTTTATATCATTTATAATACACTTATATACAGCTATATAAAAGCAAAACACCTATTATTTATCTGAATTGCCAGTGATAGGGTAGTGATAGAGAAAACAGGCATATATCACAAATAAAACAAGCTGAATATCAATTGATAAAAAGGAATCAGTGATACAGTGACAGAGGAAATAAAAGACCTTCAATTATCCCCCGATCGTCGTTTCGATCCCGTAGCAGGCGAATATCTCCCGGCAACGTCCGAGTGTCTCGTCCGAAGGGGCGGCGAAAGCATATCGATCCGGATTGTAGACCGTACCCAACTTCTCGTGTTTGCTCTTGCCGATGTCATGATACGGGAGCAGGTTCACAATCCGGTGCTCCCACGGCAACGAAGCCAGAAAAGCGGCACTGCGTGTTATATTTTCTTCATCGGCATTCACGCCTTCGATCAAGGGAATACGAAGATAGAAATCGTGTCTGGCTTCTGCAACCATCCGAAGATTGGACAGGATCAATTCGTTCGGGACACCGCAATATTTCGTATGCTCGGCCGAATCCATCTGCTTCAAATCGACAAGGAGAAGCTCGCAATTATCCATCACGTCGCGTACGATCTCCGGCCGGGCGAACAGCGTCGTATCGACAGCCCGATGTATCCCCCGTTCCCCGCAACGGCGTAACAAGTCCAGTAACGGTCCGGGATGCAACAACGGCTCTCCTCCGCAAAACGTCACACCTCCCTCCGAACGATCCATGAAAACGATCTCCTTCTCAATCTCCTTCATCAAGGCTTCAGCCGAATACTCCGTGCCCGATATCTCCATCGCCAAAGCCGGACACACCTCGGCACAAGTTCCGCACAGGGTACAACGCGCCCCATCCGTCACGATCCCCTCCGGCGTGAGTGTCAATGCCTGCTCAGGACAAGCCTCGACGCATGTCCGGCAACCGATGCATTTCTTTTTCGTATAGAGTTTTTGCTTCCGGCTGGAGATTCCTTCCGGATTATGGCACCATACGCACGACAGGGGGCATCCTTTCATAAAGATCGTAATCCGGATACCCGGCCCGTCGTTGATGGCATATCGTTTTATATCGAAAACAAACATCTTTTTTCAATTGCTAAAACGTTTCCTGTTCCGTCCGCATGATCACGTCCGCCTGCAGATCGGCATTCATGTCATTGAAATAATCGCTGTAACCGGCTACGCGGACCAGAAGGTCGCGATAATCTTCCGGACATTTCTGAGCAGCATAAAGCGTCTCCGTATCGACGATATTGAACTGGATGTGATGTCCGCCCAAAGCGAAATAGCTGCGGATCAACGAAGACAACTTGGAGATATCCTCCTCACGCTTCAACAGGCTCGGCAAGAAACGCTGGTTCAGCAATGTCCCCCCGCTCTTCATCTGGTCAAGCTTGCCAAGCGACTTGATGACGGCAGACGGCCCGTGCGTATCGGCACCATGAGACGGAGATGTGCCGTCTGAGATGGCACGCCCGGCCAAGCGTCCGTTAGGAGTCGCCCCCATCACCTTGCCGAAATATACGTGACAGGTGGTAGACAGCATATTCAGATGGAAACATTCGCCTTTCGTATTCGGCTTTCCTTCGATCGTATCATAGAGATCGTCGAACACCTTCACAGCAATACTGTCGGCATATTCGTCATCGTTTCCGAAGAATGGCGTGCGGTTCAGGATCGTCTGTCTCATCGCCTCGGCTCCTTCGAAATTATCGGCCATCGCTTTCAGCAGTTCGTCCATCGACCAGCGTTTATCTTCGAATATATGTTTTTTCAGCGTTGCCAGGCTGTCGGTAATCGTACCGAGCCCCGTACACTGGATATAGGTCGTATTATAGCGCGGACCGCAGTTGTAATAATCCCGTCCTTTCGCTATGCAATCGTCGATGAAGAGAGACAGGAAGGTGGCCGGTGCATACTTGGCAAACATACGGTCGATATAGTTGCTGACACGCACCTTCATATCCACAAAGTAGCGGACCTGCTTCATAAAGGCGGCATATAGTTCGTCATAGCTGCCGAAACTGCGCGGATCGCCCGTCTCCAATCCGACCTTATGCCCGGAAACCGGATCGACACCGTTGTGGAGCGTCACCTCCAAGATCTTCGGCACATTCAGGTAACCGGTCAGCACATACGCCTCCTTGCCGAACGCCCCGACCTCGATACAACCGCTGCACCCGCCTTCGCGTGCATCCTGCAACGATTTTCCCTGGCGCATCAACTCCTGGATATACACATCCGGATTGAAAACAGACGGATAGCCATGCCCCTGGCGGATCACCTTGCAACCGGCACGCAGGAAACGTTCCGGCGTACGGGCACTGATATGGATAGCACTGCCGGGTTGCAGGATATGCAGTTCTTCGATCGTTTCGAGCATGATATAGGAAACCTCGCTCACCCCGTCGCTGCCATCGGCTTTTACACCGCCGATATTCAGGTTCGTAAAATCATTATACGTACCGCTTTCCTTAGCCGTGATGCCGACTTTGGGAGGAGCCGTGTGGTTGTTCACTTTGATGAAGAAACAGGACATCAATTCTTTTGCCTCGTCGCGTGTCAACGTACCGTCGGCAATCCCCTTTCCGTAGAACGGAGCCAGATGCTGGTCGAAATGGCCGGGATTCATCGCGTCCCAACCGTTCAGTTCGGTGATCGTTCCTAAGTGGACGAACCAATACATCTGGATCGCCTCCCAATAGTCTCGGGGAGCATGTGCCGGAACCCAACGGCAAACTTCGGCGATACGGCGCAACTCGGCCGCCCGTTTCGGATCTTTTTCCGTCAGCGACATTTCATCGGCGAGATCCGCATGTCGTTCGGCAAACAGGATGGCGGCGTCGCACGAGACGGACATGGCAGTCAGCTCCTCCTGCTTGTCGGTCGCTTCGGGATCGTTCATGAAATCGAGCCCGTCCAGTTCTTTCCGGATACGTTCTTTCAAATCCAATAATCCGTACTTATACACCTTTCCGTCCAAAGCGGTATGTCCCGGAGCACGTTGTTCCATAAATTCGGTAAACATCCCCACCTCATAGGCCTCCTTCCACTCCTGAGGTACATGGCTGAAGATACGTTCTCGTTGGGTACGTCCTTTCCAGTAAGGGATCACTTCGCGTTCATACGTGTCAATGTCTTCCTGGCTGATCGTATAACGCTGCAATTCACGTGTGTTCAAGACATGCAGGTCCTCCACACTATGGCAGGTCAGTTCCGGGAAAGTCGGCACACATTTCGGTTTCGGTCCGCGTTCGCCCACGATCAGTTCGTCCTTGCCGATATAGATCGTCTTCTGCTTGCAGATCTCATAAAAATTCATGGCCCGAAGAATCGGAATCGGATATTTTCCGTAGTTTTCCTTGTAGAAACGAGTTTCTATCAAAGCGCGTTCAATAGACAGGGAGGGCTCGGCTTCGAACGTCTCTTGTCGAAGACGTTTGATCCGGTCATTCATTCCATAGGCATTTGCCTCTACTGTGGGGGCGAAATTAGATGCACTGTGCGGTGCACGCTGAGCTGTGATTATAGTCATATTATATAAAAGGCTATTTTTATTCAATTATTTTAATCTGATAAATTCCGGACAAAATGATGCAGAGATAAAACCACCGACCCAAGCCAATGACTTCAGATACTAATGCAAACCGAAAGAGCTCTTATCCGAAAACGGTAAAAGAGAAAAGGGAAGAACACCTGTCAAGAAATCAGGCAATTGAATAGTCGTCTATAAGATTTAACGAACATATCGTAACAATTTAAAATCAACACTCAAAATCAAGTGTATGATTGCAGCAAATATAGACATTTTTCCATAAAAACAAAAGAAATCATATTTATTTAATAGAAACCAAGCCCCCTATCTTGTAAAAAGATCAAGCAATCCCATACGCTTTCAACTTATTATAAAGCGTTTTGCGGTCAATACCCAACAGTTGGGCTGCTCTGGTCTTATTGTTACCGGCTTCTTGCAGGGCACGTTTGATCATTTCGCATTCGTGCGATTCGTTTTTCAACTGGATATTGACCGGAGCGGAAATCGGGTCGGTAGTCAGTTCTTCTGGAAGCTCGTTAGGGGTAATATAGCGACCGGTCGCTAACAGGGTAGCATACTTGATGGCGTTCTTCATCTGACGCAAGTTACCCGGCCACGAATAAGACTGGAAAATCCGGATCACGTCATTATCAAAGCCAATAATATCTTTCTGCAATTCTATATTGGCTTGATCCAGGAAGTTGTTGGCAAACAGCAAAAGGTCTTCTTTCCGCTCCTTCAGATCAGGGATACGGACGGTAAACTCGTTGATACGATGATATAAATCTTCACGGAAATCTCCCTTATCAATCGCAGAACGCAAGTTCTCGTTTGTCGCGGAGATAAGACGGACATTGATCGCGATCTCCTGATTGCTACCGATCGGTTTTACTTTCCGCTCCTGCAAGGCACGAAGAAGCTGTACCTGTACCTCATAGGACAAGTTACCGATCTCATCCAAAAAAATCGTACCACCTTGGGCGGCAACAAAAGCACCTTCTTTATTATCGATAGCTCCGGTAAACGAACCTTTCACATGCCCGAAAAATTCGGATGCGGCCAAGTCTTTCGGGATCGCTCCGCAGTCAACAGCAATAAAAGGGGCTTTCTTACGATTGCTCTGTTCGTGAATACGGCGAGCAACATACTCTTTCCCTGTACCGCTCGAACCGGTAATCAACACAGACATATCTGTCGGAGCAACCAAACGTACATGCTCGTAGAGCTGGTGGGCAGCTTGGCTCTGTCCCTCCACATACTGGCTACGCGTTCCTCCCGACGGTTCGGGACGTTTGGCTGAACGCGCAGGGCGTTCCAGTTCGGTGGCAGAAGCAACCGGACCTGTTTCCGTCTTTATCACATCCTTGATTTTGCCTAAAAGTTCTTCCGGGTTCAACGGTTTGGCAATATAATCGGACGCTCCTAACTTGATGGCTTGCACGGCGGTTTGTATCTCCGCATAGCTGGTCATCATAATCAGGGGAATTACAAAATTATTTTCTTTTATCCATTTCAACAGATCGATTCCATCCCCGTCCGGCAAACGCAAATCAGACAAGATCAAATCGAAAGAGGCATCCTCTATCCGGCTTCGTGCATCCGAAACCGATGATACCGAACTGACTTCGAAGCCTTTCCTTCCCAGCCAGGTTTTCAGCATCAACGAGAATGTTATATCATCTTCTAAAATCAGGATAGACGGCATATTATTCTTTTTTGTTTCGTACACAAAGATAACTAAGAATTGATAATTGACAATGGACAATGGACAATTAAATACCGCTTGCCGCAATTATCAATTGTCCATTGTCAATTCAAAATGCCCAAGTTGCCTTTTTCCACGCCCCCTCGAACGGACCTTGCTTGAATTTCTTCAACCACCAATGGCAGAAACCTAACTGGAGGATGAACAACAGGACGCCGACTCCAAAGCTGGCTGTCGTACCTAAAACATTATAAAGTGACAAACCGTAACCGAAATAGATAAACGATCCTATAATAGACTGTGTCAAATAGTTAGTTAAACTCATCTTTCCATACGGCACCAAACCGTGCAGCATTTTATGGGTCGAAACTTGTTGCCACAGGAAGACGAAACAAGCGACCAACACACACATGAAAGAGAAATTGCGGAAAGAGGAAACCACCGTGTTCATCGGAGTCAGCATCGCCTTGTTGGAGATCATATCCGGTAGGGAAGCCGTAATGAAATACAACGGAACAAAGCAGACCGCACCGATAACCAGCGTCCGCATCCAAAAAACCCGATGTTCGGACAGGTTGGCAAACAACTGTCTGCGTCCGATCAGCATACCCAACAGGAACAAAGAGGCAGTCTGGAAAAAACGTCCGTACCCCCATGCCCACAACAGACTGAACAACTGGCCGTCCCAAAGGTTAGACTTGACCATCGCCCAGAAATCCGGCTGCGAAAGGAACGGATACATACGTTGGCTATGAACACGCCAAACGCCGGCTGCCGGCACATAGTCAGGATTTATCATCGCATAGAAAAACTTGCCGAGTTCGAGCGGCTGGAGCATCAGGATAATAGCAGCAATGAGGACCGCCCGGTCGCTCCATCTGCAGACTAACACGAGCACCACGCCAATTATAGAATAAAGGACTAATATGTCGCCGGGGAAAAACGCCCCGTTGAAACAGCCGATAATGAACAAAAGGAAAAGCCGCCACAGGAAACGCAGACGGAAGTCTTTACCTTTCTTCGCCTGATTGTTATATTGAATAAAAAAACTGAATCCGAACAGCAGGGAGAAAATCGCGTAAGCTTTCCCGGAAAAGAGAAAAAACAATGTTTCCCATATTCCTTTATCCATCGCCTCCATAAAAGCCGAAGAAGCTGTCGGGAAATCATAAAAATTAAAATGTTCGATGTTGTGTAGTAACATAATAGCCATAACGGCAAAACCGCGTAGTGCATCCACCACCTCGATACGAGGCGACTTAGCCAAAAGTCCATGCTCCATTGATAATGATTTATGATTTTTAATTTATGATTTTACGAAAGACAAAAGTAGATAAAGAAGTCATATAAAACAAAAAAAGCACCATTTAGGCGCTCTTTTTGTTTGCAGACTTAAAATAGATACTCGAACATAGTAACTTTAAAACGGTTTTTTAATGTAGAAACGTCCACTTCCGCTTCTTGCTATAAAAGAAGCGAATATCGTGCCAAACTCGGCCTGGCACACGGCCTGTTTTTTGTAAATTCCTCTATTCTAACAGATAAGTCACCCAGAATGTTTTACTGAAGCTATTTATTACAACGTCACGAATGGGGAATTGTGGATATATATGGGGAATTTTTCTACAGATATCGTTCCACAGCCTGGCCCACAACAACACCCGCCTGTCGGATCACTTCAAATAAAAGCCGCTTCCAACCTTCGTCAGTCAGTGCCTCGTCGTTCTTCTCAAGGATTCTCAGTTGGGCTACCAAATCGGAAGCTCCCAACATGGTGAAAAGAGGGATTAGCTTATGGGAGATTTTGGCAGCCTGTGCACGGTCGGTCTTCTCCAAAGCTTGTTGTAGCAACGAAACGCTCTTGTTCGTCTCCTCGGCAAAAGTCCGGATAATGGAAGCGGAAGCTTCTTTGTCTTCGCCGGCAAAAGCAGTAAGCGAATCAAAATTGAATTCAGGCGACACCTCGGCTTGTATATCCGCTTGCAACAGGTTATTCAACAAAGCGATCAACTGCTTAGCCGTGAAAGGCTTATTTAGGAATCCGGTGAAACCGACTTCCAAATAATGTGTATTCTCGTTTTCCACACTGGCCGAAAGCGCGATGACAGGCACAGTATCTGTACCGGGGACACCCGACGAACGAATGACATTAAGCAGGCCGTACCCATCCATACCCGGCATCTGTATATCGGTTATGATCGCGTCGAAAGAACTATTACGCAAAATATCGACCACGGCAAACGGATTTGAACAACTGGTGACCTCTACATGGTTCCGTTTCAAAAACTCTTCCGTCAGTGCCAACTGCAACGGATCGTCATCGACCAGCAAACAAAAGATTTCGCGCCCTTCGAAGCTCCCGGTCTCCGTTTCGTCTTCCTCCTCTATGGTAGGCGTGGCATGCAACGTCTGCACTTCCGATTCCCGCAAAGGCAGGACAATCGTAAAATCACTTCCTTTTCCCGGAACACTCTTTAGCGACAAGGTTCCTCCCATCAGTTCTATCAGCTTGCGGGTGATGGAAAGCCCGAGACCGAAACCTTCTTCCTTTTCGGTTCCCGACAGACGGGCAAACTCGCCGAAAATTTTTTCCTGTTCTTCTTCCGGAATCCCGACACCGGAGTCGGAGACAGTAATTGTCAATTGAGAATTGACAATTGACAATTTGACTATCAGAACGATACGACCTTCATGGGTAAACTTGACAGCGTTAGACAATAGGTTGCTGACTATCTGGCGGAGGCGTATCGGATCACCAGAATAAATGCGATCCATCCCTTCCTCCTTCATATTCAGAACAAAAGCAAGTCCTTTCGCCTCGGCTATCGGGCGGAAACTCCCGTATATTTCATTAAAAAGCGTACGTACGCTGAAAGGTACGTTCTGTATCTCCATCTGTCCCGATTCCAATCGATGAAAATCAAGCAAACCGTTCACCAGCGAAAGGATATGATCGGCCGATCCAGTCATATTTTCCAAATAATAACGTTGCCTTTCGTCCGGACGACGGCGCAGCAGCAGTTCTATATAACCGATTATGGACGAGAGCGGTGCACGGATATCGTGGCTGATCGTCAGCATCAACTTCTCCCGGCTATGGAGCAGGTCTTCGGCATATTGCTTGGCTTTCTCCAATTGCTGCCGGTAATACTGGCTCCTGGAGATATCACGCGTGATCAGAATGATAAAGACCACCACGATAATCAGCGACAGGATAGCGATGCCGCCAATGAGATAAGAGGTTTCGCGCAACACCTCCTGTTTCTTCACGACACGCTCCATCGACGCGTTCATCTCCTCTTCTTCTATATCGCGCAACATCTGGTTGATTCGGCTCGTGATGATGCTATTATTATAACGCAAGTTAGCGGCACGCTCTAAAAGCTGGTCGACAAGCTGTTTACGCTGGTCGGCCACACTGTCCTGCAAATTTTTCAGGACAGTCACGATCGTGTCCGCCGGGTTGAAGGAATTCACCAACGTATCAGTCACGATCTGCCGGGTCGTATTCACGATAACGGTCGAATCCTCTTTAGGCGGTGAGAATACATCGGCGAGGCGGCGGAAAAAGCCACGGTGCTTATGGGGTTGGGGAGTTTTCACGGAATCCTGGTGCACGATCACGCGCTCTTGTATTTCGACCTGCCGGATCATCGTATCTTGCCGGGCGATCACCTTCTCGATGTTTTGGGTGTACAGATGTTCCGCGTTCGTCTCGCGCCAGGTTTCCAACAGGCGGCGCGTGTTCCAACGCTTCTGCTCGATCAGCATATCGATCGTGTCGATCTTGGGATATAGCGCGGGATTCGACACTAATGTACGCAAGGAATCCATATTCTGCAAAGCCTTGTTCAGCGTGCGGTTGAAATGCTTGATTTCCCCCTGCGGAAACCCGACCATTTGTCCGAGCGCTTCGCTTTCGTAGAGTAACGACAGAGTGTTGGTCACGAGATAGACCTTCTCCCTCGATTTGTTGTTCGGGTCGTCTTCGCCAGCAAACTGTTCGATAATGTTATAAATATAAACGACCGAACACACGGCTATCAGGATCAATAACAGGTATCCCAATATGACTTTACTTGTAATATGCCCATTCTGTGCGCCCATCAGTCTTTCTTATAGGCCATTTTCCATTTGTCCAACATAACGAAATCCGCTTTCTTCAATCCAACCTTCCAGAACGGAACCGGTTCGTCGTGATCGCCGAGAAACATACGGTCACGAACGGCAAAAGCAGGGTTGGTCAGGGCCAATGTGGAATCGGATACCGAAGTTCGGACACCGGCAATATCCAATACCGTATGGAACACGCTGTTCGTGCTGACCGGATAAGCCCCGTGAGACATCGCCGTCCGGTATTTCTCTGGGAAAACGGCCCGATAATCGTCCGAAAACCAAATAATATACGGGATATGGAGCTGATAATAAGTCGGTATAGGCGAAGCATGCAGGTAACGGGCACGCGCATCATCGAAAATATCTTCTCCGTGATCGCTCAAATAAAGCATCGACGCACAAACCTCCTTCTTTTTCAACATGTCGACAATCTCTCCCAAGACATAATCCGTATAACGTATCGAATTGTCATAAGCATTGCGCAGTTCCTTCTTATAGGACTGGCGGATGCTTTCGGCCTTATCCGGCGTATAAATCCGGAACTCGGCCGGATACCGCTCATGATAATTGAAATGCGACCCGTATGTATGGAGGACGATAAACATATCCTCGTCCGATTTATCCAGTTCCTTTTCCAAATACGGCAAAAGGGCGGCATCATACAATGAGGTCAGATACGATCCGGTGTTGAACGTGCTCATATCGATAAACGTATCAGCGTACGGAAACCTGCTTCCTTGAAAGCGGTAACGATGCTTTTCTCGTCATATATCACGCCATAGTTTTCCGCACTAGCGGCAGACAGGATGATCGGAACACTTTTGTGCGTATTGTTGGATTGCGTCACAACATCCGTAAAATGTACCAGACCATCGAGTCCTTCCATACGCGGAGTCGTATTGCGTTCATATCCATACAAGCTCCATTCCATAGCCCGCGAAGTCTCTCCCACCACAAGCACGTAAATCTCGCGCTTGCCATCCGCCTGTCCCGTCCGGACCGAGTTGAACCTGAAATCGGCAGAAGAGATGGAATAGTTGGCGTTTTTGTTCGATTTGGTAATCGCAAAATAGAGATTATAAAGCGCATTGACCGGATAAACATCGTTCTTGAGCGAGAAACTGTGCTTTTGCCAAGAAGGCAGGAAACAGAGCAGCACCCCCACTCCGAAAAGCCCCAAGCTTCTGAACGCCCACCGCTTGCGGAACACGGCAGTCAGCCTGTCTTTCATGCGGATCGAACGTGTAGCCAGCCACAAGGTAGGAAGCGTATAAAAGAAAAAGACGCAAACAATAACAAGAAAAATATTCCCTAATAATTCGCTTGCCTCGGAAGCATTCGAACTTGTCAGGTTCAGGAACATGTCCACGGCTATCACCGACTCGCCGAAAAGATACAACAGGACCAACTGGCCCCGACTCGCCGAAAAGATACAACAGGACCAGCTGGCCTCCGTCCAGTATGATTTTCGGCAACAAACACCAGACCACCACTCCGGGTTTACGCGCCAGCAGCAGAACTCCCATCCAGAACGCCAACGGCATGACGATAGAAGCAAGGCCCACCGGAACAGGCAAAGGCTCTGTGAACAGAAAAACACAGTTCGGAATGATGAAAAGCAAGCCGAACAAGAAATATAAGTGTTCCTGTGAAGATATCCAACGCAAAATATTAGTAAAGTACCTCATCGATTTTTGCCTAAAAAGCCTAATTTTATCAACTATTCTTATCATTATTCCACAACAGTACTGCTGTAATCGGCAAAATTAAGCGTTATCCATCACATACCCATACAGAAGAAGCACAAAAAAAGTTATTTCAATGTCTGCCTTGCCCAATATCATTTCGTCAGCAAAACAGCCACTCCCCAGTCCTAATAGAAACGTTAAAAAATATTACCCGCTATAGTAATTCCAAATACATGGGATACTAATCCGATTTACATGAGGTCGTAATGACATTTTGATATTTTAAAAATCATGCAAATGCTTTCAATAATCTTGCAATATGCCGGTAGCTGAACTTTGTTGCTTCCGACTGTCGCTTTTTATTTTTAATTTCGGGCAACCGAAAAAGGGGAAGATTATTTAAAATCATCAATAATAATTAAGGTAAAGACGAAATGAAAAGACAAATCATGCTGCTATCGGCTTGTACGGTTGCTTTGCTGAGTGCTTGTTCGTCGAACAAGCGCATCGCAAACGAAGTATATGCCCCTGCTGCCAAAAACGAATTACGGGCGCCGGCAACACCGCTGGTAACGATCGACCCGTACACCAGCGCCTGGTCGTTTGCCGACCGCCTGAACGAAGAAAGCGTGCGCCACTGGACCGGCCGTAACTTCCCGCTATTGGGAAGCCTGCGTGTAGACGGTGTTTCACGGCGGCTTCCGGCTTATGGGAGGCGACCTACACATTCGGGCAGCCGGAGGGAGAATGGACCGCCGTCGATTACGAGGCAAAAGGTTGGAAAACAGGTAAGGCGGCATTCGGGACAGACGATAATCCGTATCGCTCCACTCCCTGGCAAGACGGCGACATCTGGATACGCCGCTCGTTCGACTGGCCTGAGGGGACGGATAAGGAAGATCTGTTCCTGCAATATTCGCACGACGACAACATCGAGTTGTACATCAACGGCAAGCAGGTGGCCGTAACCGGCAACGGGTTGGATTACGACCTGCTGAAGGAAATCCCGCAGGAAGTGGCCAACACGCTCAAACCGACGGGCAATATCCTGGCTGCCCACTGCCGCAACAACGGAGGAGGTGCCTACGTGGACATGGGAATCATGAAGAAGGTAAAACGGGGAGACACGTTTGACAATAAAGCGGTCCAGACGGCGACCACCGTCATGCCGACACAGACGTACTATACGTTCGAATGCGGCCCTGTCGAACTGGATTTGATCTTCACTGCTCCGATGCTGATGGACGACCTGGAGGCCATGACCGCCCCGTACAATTATATCACGTATCAGGCCCGTTCGTTAGATGGTCGGACACACGAAGTCCAGTTATACCTCGAAGCGACCCCTCAATGGGCTGTAAACACGACAGATCAACCTGTCACCTTCGAAAAGATCGAAAAAGACGGGTATGTCTATCTGAAGACCGGCTCTGTCGACCA
>OCHI01002026.1_pt1 | contig 12563 bp, 8 predicted proteins | sample 1538691 | NCBI WGS metagenome assembly OCHI01 (sample SAMN04571718, study PRJEB22368) | human gut metagenome | biome: human gut; material: stool | host: Homo sapiens | place: Luxembourg | collected 2012-09-21 | reverse complement strand
ACAAGTTCTTGTACACTCCACAGTCGTAAATTCCCGACTAAGCCATCGGTACATATCTGTATAGTCTTGTATATGACATTATACAGACTTCATCTAAATAGCTTTTCCTTTCTTAATATTTGTTTTTCTTTGCTACTTGGTTTTCGTAGACTTATACCATTACTCAATTACAACCATCAAGGTTCTACCCTATAGTTAGCAAGGCTGTTTCAACTTGCACTGGTTCATTTCCTGTAATTCCAGTAGTTTTAAGTTACCAACTAGTGTTTTGGATTTTAAACACCTTTGAGTGTATTTACTCACATTTGTTGACATTTCTGATTACATATGTATCCCTCTTGTCTGATCGATCATTCGATATACATATGCGGATCGATCTATGTATTCCTGATGTAAACATTCCCTATAATCCGCATCTGGTAATATAATAATACAGCAGTGGTTTTTCCCTGTAAACCTGATTTCTCCGGTTCTATAAAGTATAGGGTATAAACCACTGCTGTATTTCTGTTATAGCTTTATTGTATATCTGTCCGGTAATCCGCCGCAGAATGCTGCTGAATATACATTACTGTTCACTCTGTTCTCAGTAACACGCCTGGCGATGCACAGAATTTATGCTGATCGCATAAATTCGCGCGGTATGTCTCGGATTTTCTCTTTATTTACTGATTCCCTTCATGGAAAGGCTGATACGTTTTTTCTTCATATCAACACCAAGAACACGGACATCCACGATATCTCCCACACTGACTGCTTCCAGCGGATGTTTGATGAATTTCTCGCTCATCTCGGAAATATGGACCAGGCCATCCTGATGCACACCGATGTCCACAAAAGCACCGAAGTCAATAACATTGCGGACAGTTCCCTTGAGGACCATGCCTTCTTTCAGGTCCTTCATATCCAGGACATCGGTACGGAGGATCGGTTTCGGCATCTCGTCACGTGGATCTCTGGCAGGTTTTTCCAGTTCCTTTACGATATCACGTAAGGTTGGCTCTCCGATCTCCAGCTCCTTTGCCAGTTTTCCGTAATCGCGGATCTGCCCGGAAATACCGGTAAGCTTACGCTCTGCCACATCTTCCGGTGTGTAGCCCAGCTTTTCCAGGAGTTTTTTTGCTGCGTCATAGCTTTCCGGATGGACACTGGTTGCGTCCAGAGGATTTTTGCCTCCTGTGATCCGTGTGAAACCTGCACACTGCTCAAAGGCTTTCGGACCAAGCTTTGCAACCTTAAGAAGCTCTCTTCTTGTCTGGAAACGGCCGTTTTCCTCACGGTAGGCTACAATATTCTTTGCGATGGCCTTGCTGATTCCGGAAATATACTCCAGAAGGGATGCAGATGCAGTATTCAGATCCACTCCGACCTTGTTTACACAATCTTCCACAACGCCGTTAAGGGCTTCTCCCAGCTTTTTCTGGTTCATATCATGCTGATACTGACCGACACCGATGGATTTCGGATCGATCTTTACAAGCTCTGCAAGCGGATCCTGTACACGTCTCGCGATGGATGCGGCGCTTCTCTGTCCAACATCGAAATTCGGGAATTCTTCCGTAGCAAGCTTGCTTGCGGAATATACAGAAGCACCTGCCTCGTTGGTGATAACATACTGGACCTTTTCCGGGATTTCCTTAAGAAGCTCCACGATGATCTGCTCGGATTCTCTGGATGCCGTTCCGTTTCCTACAGAGATCAGTGTCACATGATATTTGCTGATAAGCTTTTTCAGGGTTTCCTTTGCGGCACGAATCTTGGTCTCATTGGTTGGTGCTGTGGGATAAATAACTGTGGTATCCAGAACCTTTCCGGTAGGATCTACCACTGCCAGCTTGCATCCGGTACGGAAGGCAGGATCCCAGCCAAGAACTACCTGTCCTGCAATTGGAGGCTGCATGAGAAGTTGCTCCAGATTTTTGCCAAAGACATGGATGGCACCGTCCTCTGCTGCCTCTGTAAGGGCGCTTCGGATCTCACGCTCAATAGCCGGTCCGATGAGACGTTTATAGCTGTCCTCAATGGCTTCTTTCAGAACAGGTATAGTGTATGGATTATCGCGGACGATCACCTGTTTTTCAAGATAACGGATGATCTCTTCCTCAGGTGCAAGAATCTTCACAGTAAGGAATTTCTCTTTCTCACCACGGTTCAGAGCAAGGACACGATGACCTGCAAGCTTTTTCACCGGCTCCTCAAAGTCATAATACATCTCGTATACAGACTGCTCCTTCTCATCTCTTGCGGTGGAACATATAGTTCCCTTATCCATTGTTCTCTTACGGATACTGATACGATAATCTGCTTCATCAGAAATATGTTCTGCAATGATATCTCTGGCACCGCTGATGGCCTCTTCCACAGTTTTGACTTCTTTTTCCTCAGAAAGAAATGCTTTTGCCTCTTCTTCAAGAGGTTTCTTCGTCATCTGGAGAAGGATGATGTCGGCCAGAGGTCCCAGACCTTTTTCCCTGGCGATGATGGCACGTGTACGGCGCTTCGGGCGGTACGGACGGTAAAGATCCTCTACCACAACGAGTGTCTGCGCTGCCTCGATCTGTTTCTTCAGCTCCGGAGTCAGCTTGCCCTGCTCCTCGATGCTGCCCAGAACCTGAGCCTTTTTATCCTCAAGATTTCTTAAATAAGTAAGTCTCTCATTAAGATTACGAAGCTGTTCGTCGTTCAGTGTACCGGTTGCTTCCTTACGGTATCTGGAAATAAAAGGAATGGTGCAGCCTTCATCGATCAGCTTAACCGCTGCCTCGACCTGCCATTTCTCAACGTTCAATTCTCTGGTAATTACCTGAATAATATCCATTTTTATCTTTCTCCCGTTGTTTCAAATTTGCCTGAGGCTGCTTTTTCCTCTTTACACAGCTTCTGACATTTATCAAAGATCAATCTGTGCGATCACGTCCTTCAGAGCATTGGCGCTTGCATGAAGCTTCTCTGTCTCCTCCTCGGTCAGCGGAACACGAACGATACGTTTTACGCCTTCCGGTCCGATAGAAGCCATGGTACTAAGACATACGTCTTCAACACCGTACTCTCCGTGAAGCATGGTTGATACACTGACTATTGTATCAGATGCTGCAAGAAGAAGCGAGCAAAGTCTGCAAACAGATACGGCTACCGCATAAAATGTAGCACCCTTCTTGGCGATCACAGTTGATCCTGAAGTATGAACATACTCCAGAACCTCTTCTCTGTCAAGTGGCTGCAGATCTTTCTGATCCTCATGAACGATCTTGTCAAACTCATCAAGGGTCGCACCTGCAACAAAGGCTCTGGACCACGGTACAAAGGAAGTATCTCCATGCTCTCCGAATACATAGGCGTGGATGTTTTTCTCAGATACACCGTAGTGCTGGGAAAGTCTGCAGCGGAGACGGGCCGTATCCAGGGCGGTTCCGGAACCAAGGATCTGATTTTCCGGCAGTCCGGAAAGCTTTGCAAATGCATAAGTCATAATATCACATGGATTACTTACGATAATATAAAGCGCTTTGGGAGCCACCTTTACGATCTCCGGAGTAATACTCTTCATAATGTTGACGTTGGTCTGTGTCAGCTCGATGCGAGTCTGTCCCGGTTTTCTGGCAATACCGGAAGTGATGATCACAATGTCAGAATCTACAGCATCCGGGTAATCTCCTGCCACGATGGAGATCGGCTCACGGAAACTGGTTCCCTGCTCAATATCCATAACCTCACCTTCAGCCTTATCTTTGTTAATATCGATCAGAACGATCTCTGATGCAATACTCCTCTGTGATAAGGTATAGGCGATAGTTGCTCCTACACTTCCTGCTCCGATGATCGTAATTTTACTGCTCATATTTGTTCTCCTTTCAGCGTTGTTTGTCATTTTAATAACAACTTTAATTACACACATTCAAACATAACATAAAACATTGCCCTGTGCAATAAAAATTTTATTGTATTTCTCAGGTTAATCCCCGCTAATTTGCATTTCAAATTATTTAAACCGCTTATATTTTCTGATATTTCTCCTATTATTCTGTATACATTCCTGTTATTTTTTTATCGATTTATAGAAGCAATTTCAGAAACCTAGCAAAAAACCTCTGAACTTCAAAAAAAATCAAGAAGTCCAGAGGTTTCTTTCACCTCTTATTATTGGCTTAGATTCAGATGTTTATAGCTGCTCCAACGTTCACCCGGTTAATTCTTTGCCTGGGCAAGGGCCTTTTGTGCAGCGTCCAGAATCCCTTCGGAGGAATATGTGGCTCCGCTGACAGTATCGATCCCATCCGCCGACTGGTTTGCCATGATCTGAGAATAGATCGTGCTCCATGCAGGATCAAAAAATTCCGGTGTATCCTGATTTGTCTGCTCAATGGATGCGATCTGGCCTCCTGAGATCGTAATTGTCAGATATGTTTTTCCTCCATATCCAAAAGCCGAGCCTGTATACGTTCCATCTCTGTACATTCCCACCGGTTCCGGTGCCTCCGTTGGCTCCGGTGTTGCATCCGGCTCATCTGTTCCTGGTGTTGGAGTTACATTGGGTTTTTCAGGAACCGGCGTCATATTCGGATCCTCCGGCTCCGGCGTCGGGGTTGCTGCCGGCGTCTCTGTTGGCTTCGGTGTGGCCGTTGGTTTCGGCGTTGCCGTAGGTTTCGGTGTGGCTGTTGGCTTTGGTGTCGGTTTCTTTGTCGGAGTTGGTGTCGGTTTCTTTCCATACTCCGGATTGATCGCTTCTTTAAGAGCTTTTTTTACAGCGTTGAGAATTCCGTTGGAGGAATAGGTTGCTCCGCTGACTGCATCAATATCATCTACAGAATCCGTACCGATGATCTGTTCTTCCAGCACACTCCATGCTTTTTCAAAAAACTGCTTTGTGTCCGTATTTTCCTGTTTCAGAGCTTCGATCACTCCATCCTTGATGGTCACAATTACTTTCACGTCTCCATTGAAGCCCTTTGCCGAAGCTGTATATTTACCATCCAGATATTTTTTGGGACTGTCCGGATCTTCCGGTTTCTTTGTAGGAGATGGGTTTTTGGATGGTTTTTTTGTAGGTGACGGAGCTGATGTCGGAGTTGGTAAAGCAGGTGTAGGGGTGACCTGCTGGCTGTTTCCATCTGCCGCTGCCTGGGAGAGGGCATTCTGAACTGCCTGGATGATTCCGTTGGAGGAATAGGTTGCTCCACTTACTGCATCTACATTCGGTGTATTTCCGGCGATCATCCTGCTGATCACACCCTGAGCTGACGCAAAATACGACGCGGTTTCTCCAGATGCCTCCAGAATATCTATGGCTGCAATCTTTCCGCCGCTGATTGTTACTCTCACGCGGATCGTCCCGCCAAATCCGGTTCCGCTTCCTTCATACGTACCATCCTTATATCCATCTGCCGGAACGCTTGCTACCGGTGTCTGCGTGGTTCCCTGTCCTGCGGCGCCGGCATTGCTTTTTGCAGATTCGGAAATCGTTCTTGTACCGGAGCTTTTTTTCGCTGCTGTTTTTTTTGCACTTTTTTTCGATGAGCTTTTCTTTTTTGTTGTACTGTTTTTCTCGGCTGTGGCAGTTGTGCTGTCAGAAACAGTATTTTCTTTTTCATACCCGAGATATTTTTCCAGCTCTGAAGCAGACATTACGGTCGTCTCTGCTTGCCCGACTGCTTCTGTCTCTCCATCAGAGCCCTTCGCCTTTATGCCTGAAAACACAAGCGCCGCAATCACAGCAGCTGCAGGAACCAGCTTGGTCCAGGGTATCTTCGGAGTATTTTTTTCCTCCTGCTTTTTATCTTTCAGATCTTTTTCCATGCTTCCTTACTCTCTCCTCTTTTCTTGCGGCCTCTGTCAGACATTGCTCTTCAGAAATCAGCAGACCTCTGCCGCAGACATTGCTCTATGTCTGCGGCAGAGGCTTCTGGATATCTGTGATCACATTCGGTTCAACAGTGAAATTATTTAACTGTTACCACAAATTTCTTTGTAATTCCGTTGCATTTCACTGTGATCGTTGCTTTACCTTTTTTGATTCCCTTTACAACACCCTTGCTGTTTACAGCTGCAACTTTTTTATTGCTGCTTGTATATGTAACCTTGCCTGCAGGTGTTGCTTTGGATCTGATGGTTGTTGTTTTACCTTTTTTGATCGTTGCAGAAGATTTTACAAGACTGAATGCAGGATTCTTGACAACTACTTTGCAGGTTGTCTTCAGGGCTCCTGCCTTTGCTGTAATCGTAACGGTTCCTGCTTTGATTCCTTTTACAACACCTGTTTTACTGTTTACGGTTGCAACCTTTGTGTTGCTGCTTGTGTATTTTACAGTTGCAGATGGTGTTGCAGTTGCTTTTACAGTTGCTGTTTTTCCTTTGTAGATCGTTACGGAAGCCTTTGCGAATTTAATTGTAGAAGCTTTTACTGTTACCTTGCAGGTTGCTGTGGCATTTCCGACCTTTGCTGTGATAACTGCTGTTCCGGCTTTTACGCCTTTAACAACACCCTTGCTGCTTACTGTTGCAATCTTTGTGTTGCCGGACTTAAATGTTACTGCTGCATCGCTGTCATTTGTTGTTGCCTTAAGAGTCGTTGTTTTTCCTGTATATACAGCTGCTGCTGTCTTATCAAGTGTAACTGTTACCTTCTGAAGCTCTTTCTCTGCCCCCTGAAGATGTTCAAGTGCTTCATTTACCTCAGCCTGACTTGCATCTGTTTTTGCAAGAATGTCTTCTGCTTCCTGAAGCTCACCGGCAAAGGACTTCCAGGTTGCAATTGTGTAATCTGCCTCTGCCAGAGCTTTTGCAGCTTCTACTTCCGTTTTAAGACTTGTAAAATCAGTCGGCTCCATTGTAGGATTTACGATATTCTCTGCAGTTGCCTGGAAGCTGTAAGTATAGTCATTATATCCAAGAGCATACACTGTCAATTTCCAGTATCCTGTTCCGTCTGTTCCTCCCGGAAGCTTGCAGCGTGCAGATTTTGTAAGTCCAAGCTGGATTCCCATTGCTTTATGCATCCAGTTATCTGCGGCAAACTTGGTTCCATAAGAAGCGAGGCATTTTGTATATGTGGAATCATCTCCATAATAATCCCAGCGTACAGCCTGCATATTTGCACCAAGATCGCCATAATTTCCATTGAGATCCACACGGAGAAATTCGCCGTAGCTTCCGCTTGCTGCTTTTACACTCGGCTTGATCTCTGTTGCTGTTTTTAACGCCTGATCCTTGATACCGGAAGCTGTTCCGTCTGATTTTCTTGCTGTAAATGTAAAGCCGTCACCATTTTTCTCCGCATATTTCAGACCATTTGTCTGTGCATTTACGTCTGCCACAAGGCCTTTGTAATACTGGAGATTGTTTTCACTGTATCCTCCGGAGAGCACAGCTCCATCCTGTACAACATTATACTTTTTGCAGAAATCTGCAAAATCTGCGGTCTTAACTGCTACCGGGACATATTTCAGACCATATATCTCATAATGATCCATCGTATAGGTTTTTCCATCTTCTGTTGTTATACTGCCTCTGTTCCATTTTACCTTGGAACCGTCTGTAAGATAAAGTGTGCTTCCCTTATCCTCCCAGTAGGATACGTCGAATCTGGTTCCGTCTTCAGCAATGATCGTAGCTTCTGTCTGATAGCTTCCTCTGTGGAGTCCATGATTTGCAGTCGCTCTTGTTACTGTATCAAAAGCTCCTGTATCAAACTCACTATGTGAATCCTTCTCTTCTGAAGAGCTTGTATCTCCAGCTGCATATACGCCTTCTGCTGCCCAGTACTCACCCCAGGTAAGCCCTGCATATACGTACTGATACTCGCCTGTCAGCTGGTCAGAATCGGAAAATGCTTCCGCCACTTCATCGCCTTCTGTGAAATCCTCTTCCCCTGTAGAGAACGGGTCTGCTTCCTCTGCTGTATCTTCCTGCTGGATATCCTCTGTCTCGTCTGCAGCAGCTTCTGGTACTGCTACATCCTCTGCTGCTTCTTCTGTTATGTCTGCAGCATCCTCTATAGCTTCTTCTGCTACAGCTTCAGTATCCTCTGCCGTTTCCTCTGTGCTAAAATCCTCTGTATCTCCTGCCTCTGCCTCGGAAACCACGGCTGCATCAAGATCAGATGCCATTACAGCGGTCGGAAAGGTTGTTGCTGCCACTGCAAGACTTAAAATGCATGGAGCTGTTTTTTTCAATAGATTCCACTTCTGCATTGCTTATTCCTCCTAAAAATATGATATATTTATAGAACCCTTTCCAGGTTTACTATCGCAAGTACTGCGGATATGAGCATTCCCCTCTGCCAAACAATCATAAACCGGATCGCCGGGAGATCAGCTTCACTCTGCAATATCCTCCACACTATAGGAATCCGCAAGCAGGCTGAACCGCTCCTTCATCCCCTCAGTGAGATATACATGATGGTCTTCATCCACAAAAAGTCCGTCTGCACCGTAAGCTTTCAACAGCTGTGTCCCTTTTTCCACCCCCAGCACAAAACATGCTGTGGAAAGCGCATCTGCCTCCAGACCTGAGTCACAGACTACCGTTACCCCGGTCACTCCGCTTTCTGCCGGATAGCCGGTAGACGGGTCCATAATGTGGTGATACCTTACAGCATTTTCGATAAAATATTTCTCATAATCTCCAGATGTGGAAAGAAATTCTGTACCATTTAAGGCAACCACACCAAGATAGTCATCCTCATTTTCAGCTCTGGGATCTGTCACTGCCACATTCCAGGAAGAACCATCCGGCTTGCTTCCGTAGGTCATGACACTGCTTCCTCCCAGATTCATAAGTGCTGCTATTACATCCTTCTTTGTTTCCAGTTCTTTAAGGATCCGGTCACAGCCAATACCCTTTCCCGCTGCTCCAAGATCCAGAGAACAGCCCTCCTCCATGTGGACCGTATTTCCGTCAAGAAAAATTTTCTGATATCCGGAATCCTTCAGAACATTCTTAATTTCTGCTTCTTCCGGAATTTTCTGGTTTTCCCCTCCAATATCCCACAGGCGGATCAGCTTCCCGATGGTTGGGTCAAAGGCTCCGTCAGAATCCTCTGCGATCTTCAGAAGACGTTTCAGGTATCCGGAAAGCTCGTCGGAAATCTCCGTATCTTTTCCGCTGTCTGCATTCACCTTATAGATCTGGGACTTCTCATTGGTCCAGGAAAGAAGGTTCGTCTCCACATCTGTCAGCACAGCTGTCAGCTTACTGTTTATATCGTCACCTGTGGTATAGAGTGTTTCTGATACCACAGTATCCATTGCAAAATCTGTATCGGTATATGTCTGTACATCATTTTCCGAAGCAGCCATGCACAGCACAGGAAACAACACCGCAATTCCTGTAAATGTAGCTGCTGCCAGAAAAGTTTTCTTTTTCAGAGCCTGATATCTCATAGATCATTTTTCCTCAATTATTCCAATGTGAATATTTTTTCTCGGGCATGCTGCGGCACATGCGTGGCAGCAAAGACATTCGCCGGATCTGCCTGTGTCGCCGTCGATATCCAGATGAGCCGGACATCTTTTTTTACAGAGACCACATTTCGGCGGACATTTCTCACGGTTTCTCCGAAACAGTGCACCCGGAAGGATTGGCATTAATGCAAAAACCGCTCCCATGGGACAGAGAAACTGGCAGAAAAACCTTTCCTGTGTACACATTCCCACAATGATCAGCACCAGGAGCACAATTCCCACCAGATATTTGCTGTTCGGGAGCCGTCCTGCCGTGAGCATGGAAAAAACATCCCACGGGCTGGTTCCCGTAAGCTTTCCGTATACACCTGTAAGGCAGGAAAGCAGGATCAGTGCCAGTACGATATATTTGACTTTCTGAAGCCCGTGAACCATTTTTTCGGAAAGAGCCGGTTTCTTTTTTTTGTGAAAGCATTTCATCCGGATCCAGGAAAAGCCTTCATATACGGCATCTCCGAAAGATCCGAATGCACACGCATATCCGCAGAAATGTCTTCCGAAAAAGCAGGTAAAGATCAGAAGCACTGCCGTTACAGTCAGAAAGGAATTCCACTCCACCGGCTGACCGGCCGCAATGGCAAGAAAGATCGATTTGATACCTGCAAAGGCTGTAGAAAACAGAGACGGGGCGGCAATAAAAAATGCCAGCTGTATTCCCGCACGCATCAGCCTTACCTCCCGCTGTCTTTTTTTCATGAGTTTTCCGCCTTTCCAAGTGCCGCATCCACTGCGTTCAGGATTCCTGTGGAGCTGAACGTTGCTCCAGATACGGTATCCACATCTGTACTCTGAGCACTCAGGATGGAATCGATCACACTCTCTGCCTGTGAAAGATATGCACTGTCCTCACCTGGGGCGCTGACTACGTTGATGGATGTGATCTCATCACCGGTAAGTGTCACCTCCACCTGAATGGTCCCGCCGTATCCCTCGGCTTCTCCTGTATAGGTTCCATCTTTATATACATTATCGGAATCTGCGGTTGCTGTGTCCTCTGCGTCTGCATCGGATACATTGCCATCTGAAGTGTCTGTTGTTTTGTCATCGCCTGCTGCATCTGCATCACTGCTGCCTGATTCTGCAGATGCTGCCTGATTCTGCATACGATTTACATAACTCGTCTCCAGCGCACTGAGAAGTTCATTCTGCTGCTCCTGAAGTGTATCTACCTTATCTGTCAGAGCCGCGATCTCTTTTTCATTTGCCTGGGCTTTCATGCTGCTGTTATAAAAAAGTACAGCCAGGATCACCAGCAGTAAGGAGATCACTCTCATATAAAAATTCAGATTTTTCATCTCTTTTCTCCCTTGTATTTTTAACAATTCTGTAAATTGCTGCATCAGACTCACGCTATGCGAACATATATTGCTACGTCAGATGCTCTCGATCCAGTCCTGTAATCTGCGTATAACTGTCTTTTGGACAAATTATATAGTTTTTATCCATATATATAAATTAGTTTTGATTAATCTTTTTTGCAAAATTAGACAGTGCTAACTTACAGTTAGGTATTATATCACCTGTTTTTTTTCTTGTCTACACTTTTGTTAGTAGTTTATAACTTTTTCCAATATGAATTTTTCTGTTTTATGTCTTTTATAAAAGAAAAATCATCACCACTCCTCCCTTTCCGTTGGGAACAGCTGTATGAATTATGGTTAGATATCATTAACTTATGTTTGCCTTTTAATTTCGATTATGATATGATTTTTCTGAATCTGTAACAGAAATGGAGATTTGTTTTGAAGAAAAAAGAATTGATTTTTATTGCCGGGATCCTGATTCTGGCTGGGGTTCTCTGGCTTGGTTTTCAGATTGCGGGGAAACGTTCCCATAATACGATCCGTATTACCGTTGACGGAAAAGAATTCGGAACCTATTCGCTTTCCCAGGACCAGATCATCCACATCGGAGACACCAATGTCTGCGAGATCAAAGATGGAAAAGTTACAATGATCGAAGCAACCTGCCCGGATCATTACTGTATGAAACAGAAGGCTGTGGACGAGCACGGCGGTTCCATCATCTGCCTTCCTAATAAGGTTGTGATAGAAGGGGAAAATACTGCAGAGGATTCGGATTCGGATAGTTCGCCTAAAATTGATGCGGTGACATAAAATTTCCGGAGAATATGCGTAATACGTGTTCTCCGTAGAGTTTTCTCTGACAGACGGTATTCTGTCTGTGCTGTTTCTGCAACGATATTCCTGCAACAAATGAAAGGATTTATTTATGAAACGAAAAACAGCTTATCTCGGATTATTTGCCGCAGTAGCGATCATTTTTGGATATGTGGAGTCTCTGGTCCCTGTATTTACAGGGATTCCGGGTATCAAGCTCGGGCTTGCAAACCTGGCGGTGCTTTTTATACTGGACCGATATTCCTTTAAAGAAGCGGCTCTCGTGTCCGTTGTCAGAATCCTGGTGATCGGATTTATGTTTGGAAATCTGTTCAGTATTTTGTATAGTCTGGCTGGCGCTGCGCTTAGCCTGACTGTGATGGATCTTTTGAAAAAACATTCCGGCTTCAGTCTGATCGGTATCAGTGTGGCCGGTGGTGTCACACATAATATCGGGCAGCTGATCGTTGCCATGATCGTGGTGAGCAATACGAGTTTGATGGTTTATGCACCGGCACTGCTGGTGGCAGGAGTCCTGGCGGGGATTCTCATAGGTGGGTTGACAAAGGAGGTTGTGGGACGACTTCCTTTGAATCTATAATTATGTGGTTTGATTTTTTAGATTATAGTTTTCACTTTTTGAAGTGAAATAAATTGGATAGTTTGATTTTTTGGGATTGTAGTTTTCACCTTTTGAAGTGAGAGGAAATTGGATGGTTTGATTTTTTTGGATTATAGTTTTCACTTTTTGAAAGTGAGATAAATTGGGTAATTTGATTTTTTTGGATTGTAGTTTTCACCTTTTGAAGTGAGAGGAAATTGGATGATTTGATTTTTTTGGATTATAGTTTTCACTTTTTGAAAGTGGGTAATTTGCGAGAAGGGGAAGCACTCATAGTTGCGAAGGCCGTCTCCCCTTCTCGCGCTCTTCCCCTCCTGGCCACGCCACTGTGATGCGTTGTGGAATGTGTAAGTGTATCGGCTC
>OCHI01001996.1_pt1 | contig 12710 bp, 10 predicted proteins | sample 1538691 | NCBI WGS metagenome assembly OCHI01 (sample SAMN04571718, study PRJEB22368) | human gut metagenome | biome: human gut; material: stool | host: Homo sapiens | place: Luxembourg | collected 2012-09-21 | reverse complement strand
CTTCCGCAGAGCCTTCCTCAGGCATGGCGTCCGCCGATGGGCTGGAACAGCTGGAACTGCTGGGCGCGCGACGTCACGCAGGAGCAGGTGCTCTTGTCGGCGCGCGCGATGGTCGAAAGCGGACTCGCCGACCACGGCTGGTCCTACATCAACATCGACGACGGATGGCAGGGCAAACGCGGCGGCAAACACAACGCGATCCAGCCGAACACGAAATTCCCCGACATGAAGGGCCTTGTACGCGAGATTCACGACATGGGCCTGCGGGTGGGCATCTACTCCACGCCGTGGATCGGGACCTATGCGGCGCATATCGGCAGCTACTCGGACAACCCCGACGGCGTCAACGAGTGGATCAAAAAAGGCCGGCACAACGAGCATTACCGTTATCAGAAAGAGGGCGGCAACTACTGGAAGGACCGGACCGAAGTCTGGCACCTCGGCCCTTACTCCTTCGTGGAGGCCGACGTGAAGCAATGGGGCGAATGGGGTATCGACTACCTCAAGTACGACTGGAATCCGCTCGACTATTACCACGTCAAGGAGATGCACGACGCCCTTCGGACGCTCGACCGCGACGTCGTTTACAGCCTCTCGAACAGCGCACCCTACGGCGACGCCCCGCAGTGGATGCGGTACTCCAACTGCTGGCGCACGACGGGCGACATCCGCGACACGTGGGAGAGCATCAGCAGCATCGGGTTCAGCCAGGACCGCTGGCTGCCCTTCAACCGCCCGGGTCACTGGGCCGACCCCGACATGCTGGTCATAGGCATGGTGGGCTGGGGCCCGAAACTCCACTATACGCAGCTCACGGCCGACGAGCAGTATACGCACATCAGCCTCTGGTCGCTGCTGGCCGCGCCGCTGCTGATCGGCTGCGACATGGCGCAGATGGACGACTTCACACGGAGCCTGCTGACCAACGACGAAGTGATCGACGTCAACCAGGACCCGCTGGGCCTGCAGGCCGTCCCCGTCTGGCAGCAGGGCGACCAGGTGATCTACGCCAAGCACCTCGAAGACGGCTCGATGGCCGTCGGGCTTTTCAACCGGGGCTGGCAGACCGTGAAGATGAACTTCACGCTCCGCATGCTGGGTCTGCGCGGCAGGCAGACCGTGCGCGACCTGTGGCGGCAGAAGGACCTCACGGAGTGCACCGACAAGTTCGAAACGGCCGTTGCGCCTCACGGCGTCGTTCTGGTGAGAGTCTACCCCGGCAACAGCCGCGAACAAGCGACCGGCAAATAGCACAGCCTGTTTCATAATAAAAGACGGATACGCAGGTATCCGTCTTTTTCTTGAGTGGCATTGCCGCAATGTCGACAGAAAAGCCTTCCGAAACGAATCCGAAAGGCTTTTCTGCTTGTGGGAACAAGCGGATTTGAACCGCTGACCTCCTGCTTGTCGAGCAGGCGCTCTAAACCAACTGAGCTATGCTCCCGGAACAAAAAAGCCACTTGCATTACTGTAAGTGGCTGATTTTCAGTTGTGGGAGCTGAGGGATTCGAACCCCCGACCCTCTGCTTGTAAGGCAGACGCTCTGAACCAACTGAGCTAAGCTCCCCTTTTGCTGAATTGCGAGTGCAAATGTATGATAAATAAATCATTCCTGCAAGTCCTCGCTTCATTTTGGGAAATCTTTTTTCGCTGGCTGTTCGTTCGGTTGACACATTGGTTGACACATTTGCATAAACTCAATGCTGGTTAAACAATAGTGAATTAGTTGATAATCTTATATTTGAATAAGAGAGGACAAACTTTACAAAGGGGCCTATAAATATACCCCTTTCGCAAAGTCTGTCCTCGTATCAGTCGAGAAAAACGCGCGGGAAAATCTTACCCTTTCCCCTGTTCCCTCCTTTTAAGAATGTTGTTTTGCTTTTGTTTCTGTAAAATTCTTTAAAAAATTCAAAGAAATTTAAAGGATTTTAATGTTTAATCTACCAACTCTTTAAATTTCATACTCCTTGCATATATGCTTTTTACTTTGTTCACAGGTATAATGTCGACATAGCCAAGTTTTACCAGTCCCTCTAAATCCCCTTTTGCCGTCGGATAAGATACATTCATGCGCGTCTGAATTTCCTTAACAGAGAATGAAAGATTAGGAGAGTCGTTATACCATTTGATAATTTGAGCTTGGCGAGCGTTTATATTACCCAATTTCAAAAAATCAGAAGTTTGTTGTTGGTCATCTATTTTTCGTTGAATATATTGCCGAAGTTCATTATAAGCTAAACTAACCGCCCGTAAATGGTAAGCTACAAAATAACCTAAATCGTTTCCGTCGCATTCCGTATATAAATAGGCTTTTTCGTATTGTCGTTTACTTCGACTGATTATACGAGAAATAGAGAGATATTCTGTCAGCCAATATCCTTTACGAAGCATATACCAGTAGAATATGGCACGGGCAGTACGCCCATTTCCATCTACGAATGGATGAATGAATGCGATTAAAAAATGAATTATGATTCCCTTAACAATGGGATGAATGAATACACCATTAAAATCATCATCATTAAAAAGTCTACATATGCTGTCAATCAGTCCCTCAATCTCGCAGCAATCGGGCGGAGTGTGAATTGTTTCGTGAGTAATCCCGTCTTCAACGACCACATTATTGTCTGTACGGAATCGACCTTCATCATTGCTATCATCCAATGTCCTATAAGTCATCAGTTGGTGAATATGCAATAATGTCTCTTTCGTAAATTCCTCGTCTTTGTGCTGAAGAATGAAACGGATCGTTTCATAATTGTTATGAATCATCTGTTCCCCCCGCGTCCGTGGAGAAATAGATTTCCGCAACATATCTTTTGCAATTTTTCGAGTCGTAGCTGCTCCTTCCATTTGACTGGAAGCAATTGCTTCCTCCATATTGGAACTAATCAGATAACGATTCTTATCTGCTTCGGGGATAAAACTTTGTGTCCCCAAATACCCGCCCAGATTCATGTCAAATTCATGGCACAACTGCTGCATGTGGTCTGTCACATATAATTTGAACCGATAATTGCCTATTTCCAATGTTTTGGCAAACATACGTGACAACTTAACGCAAGCCCATACATCTTGTGCGAGCACTTTGTCTGGAAGATGTTTATATTTAATCTCTGTCCAATATTGGTACTGCCTATTGATCTCGTTTACCACATCGGCAATTTTCGGATCACAACTCAGACGGAGCGCTTTATCGAAATCTTCTTTGCGTATTTTCGGAGGAGATTCTATCATATCTCATATAATTTTTGCATGTACAAATGTAATAAAATTCTTTAAAATACTTAAAAAACTTTAAAGAATCTTAATGTTGGTCCTTACACGAATTGCTCCAAATATTTCTCCTTAAACCCTGCCAACGGGAATTTGAAATCTCTTTGCTTGCCCTCTGTTGTCGTATAGCGGATAATAACCGTATCGCTTTTTATATGTAATTCGAATAGGTTTACCTTATCGTGTCCCCATCCAAGGATATTGGTTATACGCCCTCTGCGCTAAAAGGCTCGTGTTACGGGTATATCCTTATCTGTATCATCAGGTAGAATATACCTAAAACATCAGGCACATCCCGCAAAAGTTATCATAGGCGACGACTTTTCAAATCATCATGCGCCGTTCATCACTACCCTGCTGTCATTCGTTTTTTGGAGTCTTATACATTTTAGCTAAAATTTATGTTGTCATTAAATCTTTGATTATGATGTAAATATAGGAAAATTTATGACTTATGCAAGTAAAATAGAAAGGACAAACTTGTGCAGAGAGTCTAAAAGTTAACCCTTTTGCACAAGTCTGTCCTTTCAATTTGGGAATATGAATCAGATTTTTTTAAAAGTAGTGGTTATTTCTGCTTTATAGCCGTCGCTATCGTCTACTTTGTATAAAAGGACAAGTTTGCTTTTTGTTAATTCTTTAATGTTATACACAGATGTTGGATTGCCTTCTTCAGGTTCTTCATACATCAATAATTGGTTATTAGAAATCGTGTATTCAATAGACCAATTACTATCCAATCTATTATTGTCATAATAATAGTAGCTTTTATATCTCCCCGTTCCATTTTCATTAAACGTATAGGTGAAATAAAAACCGTAATCATCATTTACATCGTCAATCGGATATGTAATATCCTTTTCCATTTTGCCCTCTCCTGGTACAATTTCATAACCGACCTCACGTGTAATTTGCCACGTTCCTGCAATTTGATTTGGGTCAATTTTGTTGTCATCATCATCGGAGCATGCCGAGAATGAAACTGCCGCAAACATAGCGGCCACCAATAAAAACAACTTTTTCATAGTTGTAATAAGTTTAGTTTGTCGCTATGCACCATCGCGACGGTTAATTTTTGGATTTAAGGAAAACAGAAAGCGTGGAACTGCAATATATGTTTTGACAACGGATTTTGAAAGTCGAAAATGAAAAGAAAAGCATAACAAGAGAAAATATAATCACTAATATACAGTGTTTTATGTGGTATCACTTTCGGGGCGCACTCTTTAATTTGTCTTAATCCGCTACAAGTTTTTTCGGGATATATGGGAACATATACGGGAATTTATTTACCTTTGCAATGTAATTCAAAAACGCATTGCCGATGAAAGTTTCCGTCTATCTGAAAAAGAGCAGTTCCTCGACCTCGAACATCTGTTTCCGTGTCCGTGAGAAGAACGTGGATATAAAGGTTGTTTCGCCTCTTGTAGTCCATGACAAGTACTGGGATTCCGATACTCTCAGTTACAAGCGCACGACAGCCGTACCTGCCGTTGAACAGAAACTGCTGCCCGAACAGATTGCCTCCATCATTGAGAAAGTGGAGAAGACATTTTCGGACAAGGCAAACAGCGCATGGCTGAAGCAGACCATCGAGGATGTGCTGTACCCTGCACGGGCTTTCGAACGCAACCATCCGAATCTGATTTGCCGCATCCATGAATATCTGGAAAAGTTTGACGGTGCGGACAGAACCAAAGAACATATTATCCGCTTCGAGCGCAAGATGATACGTTACCATGAATATCAACGTGAGATATTAGGTAATACCGATTTCACCCTCTTTGTTGAAACCGTCACACTTGAGCAGATGAACGTTTTCCGGGATTATGTGACCAACGAATACTTGTTACGTCAGCAGTACCCCGACTTCTATGCGTCCCGGCTGCTTATCAATCATGCTCCAAGACCATTGTCGAACACGACCATCATCAACACGATGAACCTCTTCTGCACTTTTCTCCACTGGTGCAAGAAAATGAAGTATTCCGACAACGAGGTATATGAGCTTTACGGATGTAAGGAACCGACATACGGCGATCCGTTCTATTTGACATCCGAAGAAAGGAATGTCCTGTATGATGCAGATTTGAACGACTACCCTAAACTGGCTGTCATTCGGGATATATTCGTGTTCCATTGCTATATCGGCTGCCGTGTGGGTGATTTGTACAGATTGACAAGAGACAACATCAAGGACGGATTTCTGGAGTATATGCCGCAGAAGACAAAGAAATGCCAGGCAAAAGTAGTCAGAGTACCGCTTCATCCCAAGGCATTGAAGATACTGGAACGCTACGACACCGATATGGGAAAGCTGTTGCCGTTCAAGCCCATACACCAGTACAATCTCGGCATACGGGAACTGTTGAAGCATTGCGGCATAGACAGGATGGTGACCATCCTTGACACGCACGGCTACAATACCGTGCAGAAACCATTGTATGAAGTTGCCACCAGCCATACGGCAAGGAAGACTTTTGTAGGAAATCTATACAAACAGGTCCCCGACCCCAATCTGATAGCATCCATGTCCGGGCATGTGGAAGGCAGCCGTGCATTCAACCGTTACCGTACGATTGATGAAGACATGAAACGCAAACTTGTGGATATGATAAACTAAGGAGGAGACAGATATGAAAGTTACCGCATTTATAAGAAAGACTGCCGCCAAGAATAATGTCACTGACCAGGCACGAGTCTATTTCAGAGTCCGTGACGTGGGAGGCGTTGACATCAAGGCAGCAAGCGAACTCTCCATCAACCCCAACCACTGGAGTGCGGAACGGCAGGGCTACAAGCCACGTGTCGCATTAGTGTCGGAAGACAAACGGATGGGCTTTGAAAAGGACATTCAAAACATTACGCACCTTATTGCCGAGAAATACCATCGTGGAGTGGACGGCAGCTGGCTGAAAGGGCTGATAGAGGAATACCATCATCCCAACATCAACTTCCGTGGCGGCAATCCGGCAGACGAGTATCTGCTATCTTACCAGATACAGAAGTACATGGACGAGACACCCCTTGCCGCAGAAAGCTGGAAGCATCACCGCGACAATCTGAAAAAGGTACTGCGTTACGAGCGTTTCCATCAAGAGGTCATGCACCGGCGGTGCTTCCACCTTTGTATAGATTCCATTACCGCTGATGACATCCGTGATTTCAAGTTGTGGATGCAGGAAGAGTACAGGTATGCAGAAATGTATCCCGTATTCTATAAAGACGAACTGCCCCGTGATGTAGCCCAACAACGCTCCGAGAACAGCATGTCGGGGACGCTCTACCGCATCCGCACCGTCATCAAATGGTGCATCAAACGGGGGCTGACAAGAAACAACCCTTTTGTTCAGTACCAGATAGCCCAGCCCATGTATGGCGATCCGTTTTACCTTACCCTTGAAGAACGGGACAAGGTCTATTATGCCGACCTGAGCGGCATGGGGGCAACCTATTCCGTATATCGGGACATATTCATGTTCCAGTGTCTGATAGGTTGCCGTGTGAGTGACTTGAACAGACTGACCAAGGCAAACATCGTGGACGGTTGTGTGGAATACATTCCGCAGAAGACCAAGCTGGAACACGCCAACACAGTCAGAGTTCCACTCAACCAAAAGGCTTTGGACATACTGGAGAGATATAAGGACTTGGAAGACGCATTACTTCCCCGGTTCTCGCACTTCGGCTATAACAAGAAGATAAAGGAGATTCTCAAATATGTTGGCATTGACCGCATGGTGAGAGTCCTTGACCCGAAGACACGTGAGGATGTGGCAAAACCTTTATATGAAGTGGCGACCACCCACACGGCACGAAAGACCTTTATCGGCAACCTCTACAAGCAGGTCAAAGACCCGAACCTGATTGCCTCCATGTCGGGGCATTCGGAAGGGAGCCGTGCCTTTGCCCGTTACAGGCATATCGATGACGAAATCAAGAAAGAACTGGTAAACCTGCTGGATTAGAATCGCCTGTCCGGTGTATTTTATTCTTTCCCTATCTATGTTCCATTTATATCCAACTACTTGCAGACAACACTATGGCTGAATCCCGATTGACATACGACCAGTTCAAGGCTGACATTCTCCGGTGGAAGAACAGCCACAGGGAAGAATACAACCGCTTCGCGCGTCTGATGACAAACGGGGACGAGAGGCAATATCTCGCTATCTGCCGTGCCATCTTCAAACAGCTGCCAAAGGTCAAGACGGAATGGGAATTGTGCTGGGGCGATGACAGTGTGGAAGATTTTGACAACATAAGCCTGCTGTTCAGTGAAGAATCCGTCCCGGAGCAGATAGTGGAAGCATTCCAGAAGCAGAGGGAAGAGAATAATTCATCAGACGGAACTTCATCGTCCTTTTGGAACAAGGTCAAATCCTTTTTTAGAAGCAAGTCCCAAAGACATGACATTATCCTTTCCGCACCGCTTGTACTAAGCTGGCTGTATTACGGAAAGAGTTTTGAGGCAATGGTCAGTATGGTCAACAAACAATCAGCCAATCCTAAAGCGGACAGAATGGACAGGCAGAGCTGTTCTTGGGTAGCCGAACGGATAATACAGGTATCCATCAAGAACGGCTTCCGAACCCAGGCTGACTGGGACAGATACTTTTCCATGAACAGAGCCATTGAAAAGGGAACCATTGGTGAATGGGCATTGCAATCCGCAACAAATGAGAATGTAACCAACGATATGACAGACGAACCTGAACAGCAGCAACAGCACACGGCAAAACAAGCTAACACAGAATACTTTGGCGACATGCCAATAAACGATGCCCCAAAATCAAGAGGTCGGCAGAAAGCAAAGGAAATGCCCCTTGTAAATTATCTCAACTGTGCCAATAAAGACATTGTCATTGATATTATCCGAAAATTCATCTCAAAATATGATACGGCAGCGGAACAGGCTCTAACCTACTATGCCTTGAATGAACTTGGACTGCTAACAGACATAGGTAGTGCGAAAGAGTATGCAACTGCGCTCATCATTCAATTTGATGGCGTGGGTGGAATTAAGAGCGAAAGTTCCTATCGTCAGGCTATCCATCTGTTGACTACAACGCAGCACGTTATGAAAAACGGAGTGAACAGAATGTGCGTAATGCTAAATGGTGATTCCTGTCAGACATTACTTTCTGAGCTTAAAGCCGAACTTGCCGAAGCCGTTAATAGATAGCTCCAATCCACAGGAAATGAAGTAAAATAAGCCCATTTTAGTGTTGTCATAATTGTCTTTTTTGTCATGACAAATATGCCAACTCGTTTTATTTCAATTACTTTTAATTCACCTATACCTTTGCACCGTCAATCCTTTCCCGAGGTTTGGCGGTGCTTCGCTTTTATAAGCCATCGGAGGCGGTGCATCAGGGAACTTTTGAAGATGGGCATCACAAACTTCAAAAAATGATATTTATGATTACCATAGAAAGTCTGGTCGATATGGGAGCGAACGTGAGACTGGAAGTCACTCCCACAGACCTCAAGATGTTTGCCGAATCAATCATCCAGCGCACTATTGTGGCGCAGCAGGAAGAACAGAAAGCAGCGATACAGCGTGAAGCGGAAGAAATCTACCTTAACACGAAACAAGTCCGTGAGTTGCTGAACGTCTGTGACGGCACGCTCAACCTGTGGGCAAAGCGTGGCTACCTCGTTCCCGTCAAAGTCGGCAACAAGAATATGTATGCCAAATCCGATGTACGCCGTGTGCAGACAGGTAATAAGTCGGAGAGTGTGACATCCTATTGCAAACGAAAGGAGAAGTGATTATGGGTATCAGACAACTGGATATATGCAACAGGGTGATGGCACAGGCGCAGGGCATTGCGGAATCGGATTTCCCGATTGACGCTTTCCCTGCCAAAGTACAGTCCGTCATCCTTAACATGGTGCGACATGAGAACTTCAAAGTGGAGTATCTTGCCACAGCCATACTGTCGGCTACGGCTTCCGCGTTGGGCAATACCTACAATATCCGTGTAAAGGGACAATGGACAACCAATGCCGCTCTTTATATCATCATGGTGGGGCGACCGGGACTCGGCAAGACACCGCCGCTTGAAGCCGTATTCCGTCCGCTACGCAAAAGGGATTGCCGGGCACTGGAGAAATTCAAGGCTGAAATGGCCGCATATCAGAATACAATGAAAGAGAGCAAGGGCAACAACGGTACAGACAGGCCTGTATTGAGAAGAACCATCGTGTCCGATTTCACGCCGGAAGCCCTGATGCTCGCCCATTACAACTGTCCCCGTGGCATAACCATACTTGCGGACGAGATTATGGGCATGTTCAATTCCGCCAACCGCTACAACAACGGGCAGTTGATAGAGCAACTTCTGTCCGCATGGAGCAACAGTGCCATAGATGTGACCCGTGTCAGCAATCCCATTCCCATACACATTGAGAATCCGTGCATCAACATGGTCGGCACGACACAGACCAGGCGTGTGCATGAGCTGCTCAAAAAGGGATACGAGGATAACGGCCTGCTTGACCGCATTCTGTTCGTGATGCCCAAGTCGTATCTGGTGCCACGGTGGACGGAAAGCGAAGAGGAGGATACCGGGAGCGATCCGGCATCTGCATGGAGGACATGGGAGGCAATCATGGAAAAGGTATTCTCCCTTGACTATGAAGTGAATGATGAAGGGAATATCCCTCATCTGATAGGCATGGAAGCGGAAGCGAAAAGGGTTTTCTTCAACTGGCACAACAATACGATCGAACGCATCAATGCCATCAGGGATGAAAACCTTGTCGAATCGCGTCCCATGAAAAGCCCTGTGCAGGTGGCACGTCTGGCACTGGTTCTCCAAGTCCTGTCTTATGCATGCGGCGAGAGCCATCTGCAATTCGTGACAACGACCGCCATTGAAGGTGCTATCCGGCTGAATGACTATTTCGAAGCTTCTTATAAACGCATACGCGAATATGTGGCAAACGATGCCTGTGACGAGCCGTCGCTGGAATTGCTCGCCCTGCTGAAAGATACATTTACCACAGCCGAAGCCCTTGATGCCGGAAGACAACTTATGGTAACGGAGCGCACGGTGATGAACTATCTTAAAGAACTTGCAAAAAACAGGCTCATCCACAAGGTCAGGCAGGGAGTCTACGATAAAGTATCATATACCCCCATGAAACAGACAGAGGATGAAAACTGCAATGTGTAACCCCCGTTTGCAGCTTTCAGGATGTTCAGTTTTTCAGTTTCGTTAAGGAGCAAATTGCCAATTCCTGCAAAACTGAAAGGACTGAAGACTGAAATTACTGCAAATCCATTTCAGAAATTATCATGGACAACTACAGATTTCATCTTGAAAAATATCATCGGGGCAGCAAGGTAGCGTGTCCCGAATGCAGGCGCAAGGCTTGTTTCACCCGTTATATCGATGAGTCGGGAGAGATTGACTTCCCTCCCCATGTCGGCAAATGCGACCACGAGCACAGTTGCGGCTACCATTATACGCCAAAGGACTTCTTTCGGGAACATCCTGATGAATCGGAACAATTCAGGCAGGAGTGGAAACCGCAAGCCGTAACTCCAACAGAGCTAGTCAGTCCTCCGTCTTTTATAGATTCGGCAGTCATGCAGCGTTCACTGTCACACTATGACATCAACCCGTTGTACACATTCCTGTCCGACACGATTGGCAGAAGCAATGCCGGAAGGCTATTCAAGCTTTACCAGGTCGGAACTTCCAAGAAATGGAACGGTTCGGCAGTATTCTGGCAGGTGGATTCCAACGGACAAGTACATGCAGGTAAGATTATGGGATATGACGCCAAGACCGGGCATCGGCTGAAAGTGCCTCATCCGCATATATGTTGGGTACATACCGAACTGCGTTTGCCCGACTTCAACTTGTGCCAGTGTTTCTTTGGCGAGCATCTTCTTGTCCGCTATCCCGACAAGACAGTGTTCATTGTGGAAAGCGAGAAGACGGCACTCATCGCAGCCCACTTCATGCCGGACGGCTTGTGGCTGGCGACAGGAGGAAAGAACGGCTGTTTCAACGAAAAGGCTGTTCGTGTACTGGCGCATCGGAATGTGATTCTTATGCCAGACCTTGGCGCAACGGAGCAGTGGAAGCAGAAAACTTCCATGCTTGCCAATATCTGCCGGTCCGTATCGGTCAGTACAATACTGGAAGATATGGCAACAGACGAACAACGTGCCCGAGGATTGGACATTGCAGACTTCCTTCTGATGGAGGATACGCCCCAGATGATACTTCAACGGATGATTGACCGTAACCCCGTCTTGCAGACATTGATTGACGAACTTGGGTTGGAATTGGTGGATGCAGAACAGATATGATAATTGGATGGATTGGACAGCTCGCTGTCCTTGAAAAAGGGTTTGTAAAATCCCTAGCTTATTAGGGCATTTTCCCTGCAATCACTCTACGAGTGGCAGTCAAAAAGCCCATAAGCGAAGGGATGCCCTCTCGACACCCATGTTTGTCTATGGCATACGGACGGGATTTTACAAACCATAGCATAGGAATAATTATCACAAAAACGCAAAAGATATGAGCAATACACAATATGCGGTTTGCCACCTGCAACGTGGCAGCGGTAATGACAGCGGAATGTCATGTCATATAGAAAGAAAGGATGCAAACGGGAAGAAATACATTCCCGTCAATGCCGATGCGAACAGGACACAGCTTAATCGGGAACTTATTGCATTTCCTGCCGGAGTAAAGAACAGGACGGATGCCATACAATTCAGAATAATCCATACCGGACTACACCGCAAGGTCGGCAAGAATCAATGCAAGGCTATTCGCATCATCCTGACCGGGACACATGATCAGATGATGAGAATTCAGGATAGCGGTCGTCTGGACAAATGGATAGATGCCAACCTGAAATGGCTTCGGGAGACTTTCGGAAGCGAGAACCTTGTTTCCTGTGTGCTGCACATGGACGAGAAGACACCGCACCTGCACGCTACTGTCGTACCCATTGTCACCACCGAACGCCTTAGAAAGAAACGCGAAGGCGAGAAAAAGTACGAGACTCATTGCTGTGTGGGATTAAAGTGATGTAACGACTTGATTTATCGGGTCGTTACATTTTTGTATAGGGATAATAGGTAACGAAAAGGCAACGGTTTATTTTCAGCTTCTTGCGCTCAAATACCGCATTTCAAATAACCTACTGCAAGATACGAAAAATTTTTGGAATTGGCAAATCAAACAATGCATCGAAAACATTCTAAGATTCACCTCTTTATGATTTAAGTTCAAAAGCAAGAAGAAAGGGCCTCACGTAAAGTATAGGTTCTTGCGAATTTATGCCTCTTCCAGAACCTTCAATATATATGCCACGTTAATTTTGTCAAATACCAGTTAAGTCGGTATTTTTTCGTATATTGGATAATAATTATTTGGGCTGTTTATGAAACGATT
>OCHI01001992.1_pt1 | contig 12738 bp, 9 predicted proteins | sample 1538691 | NCBI WGS metagenome assembly OCHI01 (sample SAMN04571718, study PRJEB22368) | human gut metagenome | biome: human gut; material: stool | host: Homo sapiens | place: Luxembourg | collected 2012-09-21 | reverse complement strand
CCGACGCCATGCGCGCCGTAGCCGAAAACCTCCACATCGCCACCGACGACGGTTCGGAGGGTTTCAAGGGACTCGTGACGGCGCTGATCGGGGAGCTGATCGAAAAAGAGGGCAGACACTACGACGAATGCGTGGCCATCGGCCCGATGATTATGATGAAGTTCGTGGCCCTCACCACGAAGAAGTACGCGCTGAAAACCACCGTGTCGCTCAATGCGCTGATGGTCGACGGCACGGGCATGTGCGGCGCCTGCCGCGTGACGGTCGGCGGCCGGACGCGCTTCACGTGCGTCGACGGCCCGGAGTTCGACGCCCACGAGGTCGATTTCGACGAGGCGATGCGCCGGCAGGGCATGTACCGCACCCAGGAGCAGCGCGCCGCGGCGATCGAGGCCGAGCGCGAGGCCGGACACGTATGTAAGATCGGATTGGACAAGTAGAAAGGTGAAAGGCATTTCAGCGACGGAGACCATGCAGAATATATAATTATCTCCCGCATAGAACTTCCCACTTTTCACCTTTCACTTTTCACTTTTCACTTTTAACCTTTCATCTGCTATCACATGGCAAACAAAATACCCCGCGTGCCGGTGCGCGAACAGGACCCGGCGATCCGTGCGACCAATTTCGAGGAGGTCTGCTACGGCTACGACCTCGAAGAGGCCACACTCGAAGCTTCGCGCTGCCTGCGCTGCAAGAATCCCCGCTGCGTGGCGGCCTGCCCCGTAGGCATCCGCATCCCCGACTTCATCGCCGCCCTGCACGAAGGGCGGTTGCAGGAGGCTGCCGACATCATCTCCGAGGACAGTTCGCTGCCGTCGATCTGCGGCCGCGTCTGCCCGCAGGAGAGCCAGTGCGAAGGCTCGTGCATCCTGGGCATCAAGAGCGAACCGGTCGCCGTGGGCAAGCTCGAACGCTTCGTCGGCGACTGGAAACTCGAACACGGCGCCCCCGTGCAGCCTGCCGCCGTGCGCAACGGCCGCAAGGTCGCCGTCATCGGCAGCGGCCCGGCCGGGCTGGCCTGCGCCAGCGACCTGGCCCGCATGGGCTACGAAGTGAAGATTTTCGAGGCGCTGCACAAGGTGGGCGGCGTGCTGGTTTACGGCATTCCCGAATTCCGCCTCCCGAAGGAGCGGATCGTGGCGCGCGAGATCGCCCAGGTCGAACGGCTGGGCGTCGGGATCGAGACCGACGTGATCGTGGGCCGCACCGTGACGATCGACTCGCTGCTGGACGACGAAGGCTATGACGCCGTATTCATCGGCTCGGGCGCCGGGCTGCCCCGCTTCATGGGCATCCCGGGCGAGAACCTCAACGGCGTGGTTTCGGCCAACGAGTTCCTCACGCGGGCCAACCTGATGCATGCCTACGACAAGGCGTACGACACCCCGATCTACGTCGGACAGCGCGTCGTAGTCGTGGGCGGCGGCAACGTGGCGATGGACGCCGTGCGCACGGCCAAACGGCTGGGTGCAGAGGCCACGATCGTCTACCGCCGTTCGGAAAAAGAGCTTCCGGCGCGCGTCGAGGAGGTTCACCACGCCAAGGAGGAGGGCATCCGCTTCCGCATGCTGACCAACCCCACCGAGGTCCTCGGCGACGAAAAAGGCTGGGTGACGGGCCTGCGGTGCGTGGAGATGGAGTTGGGCGAACCCGACGAAAGCGGCCGCCGCTCGCCGGTGGTGAAGGAGGGCTCGGAGTTCGAAATCGAATGCGACGTGGTGATCATGGCGCTGGGAACCTCGCCCAATCCGCTGCTGGCCGCCACGACCGCCGGTCTGGAAACCACCCGCCGCGGCTGCATCACGGCCGACGAGCGCGGCGCGACGACCCGTCCGGGCGTCTTCGCAGGCGGCGACGCCGTGACGGGCGCCGCGACGGTCATCCTGGCCATGGGAGCGGGACGCACCGCGGCCAAAGCCATCGACGAATATGTAAAATCACGTGCAAACGGCACACATTAAGCGAGAGTTCCGTATATTAGCTGCAACATGCAAATCCGATAAATCCGACACCATGAACAACATCAAATCCCTGATCGCCGCACTGGCTTTCGCCGGCCTGACGGCCTGCGCCGACAACAGCCCCAAAACCTTCTCGGGATTCATCACCGACGCCTCGATGAACACCGTCACCGTCCGTGCACTGACCGACGAGAGCACCTGCACCTTCGCGACCACGGCCGCCGACAAGAGCGACGCCAACGGCCTGCTGCTCGGCGCCCCCGTCACCGTAGACTACACGGGCAAGCTGAAGGACGGCGCCGCCGCCACGAAGATTGCGACCGATCCCACCTACGCCGAAGCCGTCGGCAAATGGACGATGCCCGACCCGATTGCTCCCGAAGGCGTCATGGGCGTCGAGATCATGGTCGAAGGCGCGGCCAGGTCGATCAACATGGCGACGCTGGTCTACACCTCGTGGGAACTTCAGGGCGAGGCGGACAAAATCCTGCTCAAGGGCCAGAGCCTCGGCAACGGCCAGACCATCGACTTCACCCAGACGGGCGTGATCGCCAAAACGGCCGACGGAAACTACACCCTCACAATCGAGGGCACGGGCACGGTCTACACCAAGGCCAAGCAGTAAACAGCTTTCCGCCCCGAAAAGCCAGCGCCTCCGGACTTCCGGGGGCGCTTTCGTTTCCGGGAGGGTCCGGCGTCCGTTTTTCCCCGAAAATAGCGGCTCCGACGCTTGCTAAATCCGTGCTAAATGCGTAAATTTGTGGCTACTAACCCGTTTATCCGAACCATGAACAAAATTCTGACGGGAGCCTTGCTGCTCCTCTTTTCCTCCAGCGCCGCGGCGCAGACACCCCGCGACTCGATTGCATTCGCCACCGCCCAATGGCGCACGGCCGACCTCGGCGGCGGCGCCGAATGCCGCTACGCCCAGATCGACATGTTCGGGTCGCGGCAGAGCATCTCCGTCGCCACCTACCCCGGACGCAGGTTCACCACCTCGATCGTCCACCTCGATCGCAGGGCCGAGTCCACGAGCGATCTGGGGAAGGCCGCCGGCGCGGAGATCGCCGTCAACGGCAGCTACTTCAACGTCAAAACCTTCGAACCGGTCACCTTCGTCCTGCTCGACAGGAAGATCGTGGGACGCACCACCCCCGAGGAGGCATTCCGCACCAACGGCGTCATCGCCTTCAAGGACCGCAAGGGCCGCCGGATGGAGATCTTCCCGTGCGACACGACGCAGTATGCCGACGTGGCGCGCCGCTACCGCTCGGCGCTGGCCGCAGGCCCGGTGCTGATCGACGGCGGCAAGGTGGTCGAATACACCTCCGGGAGCAGTTTCTACACGCGCCGCCATCCCCGGACGCTGATCGGCAAACGGGCCGACGGCACGGTGGTGATGGCCGTGATCGACGGGCGTTTCAAAGGCCAGGGCGACGGCGCGACCATCGCCGAAACAGCCTACATCGCACGCCAGCTGGGTCTTACCGAGGCGCTGAACCTCGACGGCGGCGGCTCCTCGACGCTCTGGACGGCGCAGGAAGGCGTCCTCAACCATCCCTACGACAACCGCCGCTTCGACCACGAGGGCGAGCGCGGGGTCCCCAACTGCATCGTGGTCCGCAGGTGACCGGCCAGCGGCCCGGAATCAAAAAACGCGGTTTGATGTAACTTCATCAAACCGCGTTCTCATTTAACCCGACCGTCCTTATTGCTTCGACTGCACGTACTGTTCGTACAACCGGTCGTAACAAGCCTTCAACTGCGGGAACTCCGCCTTCTTCACCTCGTACATGAAGACGCCCCGGTAGTGCGCATCCTCGTACAGGGCCTTCAGGATCGCCGTCCAGTCGTTGTCGCCCCGGCCCTGGCCCGGCAGTTCGTGACACTCGCTGCGGCCGTCGCCGTCGCTGACGTGAATCGTCCTCACCCGGCGTCCGAGCGCACTGATCAGCAGTTCGGGATTGTCGATGTGGTTGGTGTCGACCGCAGCGTCCACCTCCCGGGGCACGAGCGACATGATGTGCAGCACCTCTTCGACCGTACGGCCCAGCGGGCGTTCGTAGTTCCCGTCCTTGACCAGTTCGTAGCCCAGCATGTTCTCGATCACCACCCGGGCGCCGATCTTCTTCGCATCGGGAAGCAGCTCCCCGACCGAGCGCACCAGCTGCGCGATCCGCGCGTCGCGCTCCCCATGCCCGAGATACCAGCTCGGGTGGAACAGCACGATCCGCGGCGACAGGATCTTGCAGAAGCGCAGCACGCGGCGGTGCAGTTCGACACTCCGCTGCCGCACGGCCTCGTCCGTCTGCGAGAGGTCGATCTCGCGGCCGAAAGGCATGTGCACCGACCAGATTTCGATTCCGGCGCGCTTGAGGTCGCGCTTCAGCTGACGGCAGCGCGCCTCGATCTGCCGATCGTCGGTCATCTCCTTGTTCAGGAACAGCGTCGACGCGCTGATCTCGATGGCGTCGATGCCAGCCCTCTTCGCCTCGGCGAAGGTTTCGTAGGTCCAGTTCGTCACCGGGCCGAAAATCCCGGACGAGGAACCCACCTTCAGCCGCGGCGGCTGCCCGGCAAACACCGGGATTGTGCATAGGACTGCAAGCAGCAGCAGTCCGGTTCTGTAAAGTTTCATAACTGTAAAGATCATAAAAAAGTCGGGCCGATGCAAAACCGCACCTCCTTGCGGGGGGGGGCGGCCGGACGCCGCGACAGATAAAAGGGGCGTTACGACCCCAAAGATACAAAAAAAGGGGCGCACCGATGAAAGCACGCCCCCTGTGAACAGATTTATTTCACGACGGCTCCGATCACCGTCTTGCCCGTGCGCGAAGCGCCGGTCTGGTCGATGGCGCTGACCGCCTCGCCGAAGGCCGGATCGAGCGTCTCGCCCAGGATCTTCAGCTCCGAAGCGGACATGCCGTACTGGCGCGCCGGATTCGCGTCGCCGAGCAGCACGCAGGTCTTCGTCGCACCGCCGTTGTCGCCCAGCGGGCTGAGCATCGAGGCAGGATCGAACGCCGCGCCTGCGACAGCCATACCGTCGGCATTGTAGACCGTGCCTCCGATAATGGAGTTGGCGACCTTGTAGCTGGCGTCCTTGAACCAGGCGACATCGTCGGCCGCGCCGTCCGTCGTATTGCCCGAGATCAGCGTATTGTAGACCTCGATGGCCCCTCCGACGGCAGCCTGCTGCAATCCCGCACCGTTTCCGGCCGTCACCGTCGTGTTGCCGGCAATCGTACAGCTGACGATCACCGCCTTGCTCGGCTTGGCCGCCTTGCCGTAGACCGCGATACCGCCGCCCTTTCCGGAATGGTTGCCGCAGACCGTCGAATTGACGATCACCAGGTTGCCGTTTTCGCGGACGTAGATACCGCCGCCGTTTAGGGTCGCATGCTCGGGATTGACGCTGTTGCCCGAAATCGTGGTGTTGCTGATCAGCACATTGGTCTTGCCGCCCGTGTCGCCGAAGACGTAGATACAGGGAGCTACGCCCGACGCCTTGTTGTTGCTGAACGTACAGTTGTTGATCCGCAGCAGTTTGGCTCCGTCGGCCCACAGGCCGCCGCAGTTGTACGTCGTCGTCGACTTGGTCGCATTGTCGGCAACCACGCAGTTGTCGAACAACGCCTCGGCTCCGGCGTCGACACGGATGGCGCCCATGCGGATGTCCGTATTGTCGACGATCTTGCAGTTGAGGATGTCCACCGTCGCGTTGCCGATGAAAATGCCCGCGCCGTAACTCTGGTAGAACTTCACGCCGCCTATCGTCGTGCTGCCCACCGAGCTGAACTGCGACGAACCGTTCTTGATCGTGAATCCGTCGAGCGAAGCCTTCATGCCGTTCATCTTGGCCGCCGTCACCGCAACCACGTGGCATACGGCGTGGTCGCCGTCCAGAATCGTCTCGTTCGCCACGGGATCAGCCACGGCGCCCTCGGCCGCATCGGCCGGATAGCCGCCGATCATCGAGAAGTTGCTGTGGATTTCGAACGTGTTGTCCAGCGCGGTCTTCATGCCCGTCAGCGGAACCGAAGGCACGTAGGAACCCGCAGCCACATGGATCACATCGCCGTTCATCGCCTGGTCGATCGCGTTGGCCAGCGTGGTCGCCGTCTCCCATGTCAGGCCGTCCTTGTCGGCCGAGCCGTCGGTCTTGACATAGTAGTGCGTCGCCAGGTCCGAAGCGCTCGCAGCGGCCTGCGTCACGGGCAGCGTGACGTTCTCGCCCTTGATGACATAGGCCGAGATCGTCGCCGTGCGTTCGTCGAGCGTACGGTTTGCGGCCACGGTCACCGTGATCGTGGCGTCGCCCTGTCCGTACGACGGATCGAACGACACCCAGTCCTTGTCGCATTCGATGCGCCACGGAAGGTTCGATTTGATCGAAAGTTCGTAGTCCTTGGTGGCCTTCTCCGCGGTGATGCTCGTCTCCACGAACGACAGTTCGGGCGTCTCGGGAGTAAAGGCCGTATCGTCGCTAAAATCCTGGCAGGCTCCCAGCGCCGCGCATGCGGCCGTCAGGAGCAGGTATTGAAATATCGTTTTCATCGGTTCCGTCTTTTATTGTTCAACAATCGCCAATCCGGTCGCCACCTTGCGCATGACCCCGCCCTGGTCGGTCGGCCAGTTCAGCAGTTTGAGTTCGCCCTCCGCGCCGTCGCGAGCGATGAAGGTCGACGAGCCGCCGCCGTCGAGGTTGAGCGCGTCGCAGGCTCCGCAGGCCGACATCAGGTTCATCAGGTCCAGCAGGTCGGCGCCGTTCGAATAGTAGAAGTTACGGCCGTCGACCACCATCAGGTAGACCTCCTTGCCGTCCTGCGACACGCCGATCGCCGTACGCGGTTCCATGTTCGCCACCGGCATCGTGTTGCCGCTCTGGTCCAGCTGCTCGCCGTTCTTGAGCAGCAGCGTGCCGAGGCCGCAGACTGCTTCGCGGACGATGTCCTTGTGAAGAGCGTACTCCTCCTCCGTGAAGCAGCAGGCCTCGTTGTCCTTCGTGATCACGAAGACGTTGCAGTCCGTACGGCTGAACGAAGTCTTCACCGCCACGCCGTCGCGGTAACATACGCCATAGGGGATGTAGGTCGTATTGAAGAAATCGGCGTTCGTGCCGCCCAAGACCTTCTTCCCGTTCTTCTGCATCGCTTCGAGCTGCTTCATAATCGTCTGGCCGGTGCCCACCTGGTTCTTGTCGTCGGCGAGCGTCGTGCGCAGGGTGATTTTGTCGCTCAGGGCGATCTTGAACAGGAACAGCTGCATGGCCAGTCCGTCGTCGGCCAGAAATGCCATCTCCAGCACGTCCACGCCGTCGGCCAGGTTGTAGGTCCTGTCGCTCTTCACGTGAGCCACATACCCGTTCGATCCGTCGACGATGCTCTGTCCCCAGGCCGTCTGGGCGGTCGTGTCGAACTTGGCGTATTCGTCGAAAGCATTCGAATTGTCGCACGCAGCAAGCAGCCACACGCACAACAGCATTCCGATCATATATCTGTATGTTTTCATCGTTTTATCGTTTTATGCATATTGGACAATCCCGCTAATAACCCGGATTATTCGGTTTGAGGTTCGGATTGTAAAGCAACTCCCGGCTCGGAAGCGGCATCAGGCACTGGTAGTCCTTCGTGCCGAGCGTCTGCGTAGCCTTTCCGGTCCGCACGAGGTCGTACCAGCGGAAACCCTCGGCGAGGAACTCCAGACGGCGCTCCTGAAGCACCGCGTCGAGAAAATCGGCTTCGTTCCCCGGACTCACCCTGTCGAGGCCGCGCTTTTCCCGCAGTTCGTTGAGACGATCCAGACCTCCGTTCAGCCCCTGCGCCTCGGCGCTGATCAGGTACATTTCGGCCAGACGCGAAATCACCACGGGGTCCGACCCGGTCTGCCCGCTGGGGTATTTGTTGACGAAGTTCAGGTTGTCGAGCGTGGTGATCGACACCTCCTTGCGCAGGTCGTTGTCGGCGTACATCGTCATCACGTCGCCCGCGGGACGGTAGTTGTAACTGCCCTTGTTGGGGTGGTTGTAGGAGTAGAACTGGTTGGAAATCTTGATCGACGAACCGTCCTCGGTCAGGCACGAGAAGGCGAAGATCACCTCCTTGTTGGCCTTCGAGCGGAAAATCTTGTCGAAGTCGTCGAGTGCGTAGTTCGGATTGGCGATCAGGCTCTCGGCCAGCTCCTTGGCCTCTCCCTTCTTGCCCAGATAGAGTTTCACGCGCGCTTTCAGGGCCGTCACGGCGGCGGGCGACACGTAGTAGAAACTGTCGGCGCTCAACCCGTTCAGGAAGCCCGAAGCCGCGTCGAGGTCCTCCTCGACCAGTTCCCAGGCCATCGAGGCCGGGTCGCGCGAAACCTTGGCCTGGGTGTTCTGCCGCAGGACGGGCACGTCGCCGAAGCGGGTCACCAGACAGAGGTAAATATACGCCCGGAAATAGCGGCACTCGCCCAGCACCCGGTTCCGCGTGGGGCTGTCGGCCAGCCCCTCGGCGATCGACATGACGTTGTTCACCTGCAAAAGCGCCTTGTAGTAGCCGTTCCACTGGCTGCTGACAAACGTATGCAGCGCATTGGAAAGCGAGTTGATCAGGTCGATCGGGCGGCCCGTGCTGGTCATCAGCTCACCGCCGAAGAGGTCGAACGCGATGTAGGAGTAGTAGGTAGGTCCCTCCTGAACCTTATTGTACATTCCGATGCGCAGCGCCTCGATGTCGTCGGAGCCGACCACCGTCGGGGAGACCGCCGAATGCGGCTCGATGTCGAGCATGCCGCTGCAAGCACCCATCAGGGGCAGCAGGGCAAACAAGATGATTTTATGCAACGATTTCATGATTGTCGGATTTAGAAAGTGATGTTTACGCCTAACTTGAAGATGCGCGGCTGGGGAACGCCGTCGTTATCCTCGCCGTAGAAGCGCGGATCGAGATTGACGCTCGTCTCGGGGTCCCAGCCGGGATAGCGCGAGCAGAGGAAGACGTTGTCGCCCTGGGCATAGACCCGGAGTCCCTTGAGGTGGATTTTCGAAACCAGCCGCTGCGGGAAGGTGTATCCCAGCGTCACCGAGCGCAGGCGGATGAACGAACCGTCGGTCAGGTACATCGTCGAGTTCTTGCCGTTCCAGCCGCTGTACGAGTAGATCGCGCGCGGGTATTTGTCCGACGTGCCGGGTCCCGTCCAGCGGTTGTCGGCATAGGCTTTCAGCAGCGAGCGGGTATGGCCGGGCTTGGAGCCGGGGATCATCCACGACGCATACACGTCGTTTCCGTAGCTGTACGTAAAGAAGAGGCTCAATTCCAGCCCTTTGTACTTGAAGGTGTTGTTCCAGCCGCCCGAGAATTTGGGGTTGGGGTTGCCCGTGACGATACGGTCGTCGTCCGTGATGTTCCCGTCGCCGTTGCGGTCCCAGTACTTGACGTCGCCGGCGCGCACGCCCTTGTCGTAGAGCGCCTGCGGCACCTCACCGTCGTACTGGTAGATGCCGTCCGTGCGGAAGATGTACCACGAACCCACCGTCCGGCCGAGTTTCAGCGCGCGGTTGGCGCCGATCGACAGCAGGTCGTCTTCGAGCAGCGACGTCAGCTTGTTGACATTGCGGGCGATGTTGAACGACGAACTCCACAGCACCTTGCCCAGATTGAGGTGGGTGTTGATCGTGAACTCGACACCCTTGTTGCGCATCGACCCGATGTTGCTCAAGATCGAGGTCTCGCCCGTCGTGGCGTGCACGGGCTTCGAGTAGAGCAGGTTGTTCGTGTTCTTCAGGTAAACGTCGGCGATCATGTTGATCTTGCCGCCCAGGAAGCTCAAGTCGAATCCGGCGTTGTACTGGTCGGCGGTCTCCCACGTCAGACGGTCGTTGCCGCTCGACGAAATGGCGATGCCGCTCTGGCCGCCGTAGTTGACGCCGCCGCTGATCAGGGCCTGCCAGCCGTAGTTGCTGATTCCGTCCTGGTTACCCGTGCGGCCGTAGCTGGCGCGGATCTTCAGGTCGGTCTTCTCGGCGTTCCAGAACGACTCGTTCGAGACGTTCCAGCCGACCGACACCGAGGGGAACCAGCCCCAGCGGCAGTCGGGCGCGAAGCGCGACGAACCGTCGGTACGGATCGTGGCATTGACCACGTAACGGTCCTTGTAGGCGAGGCTCAAACGGGCGAAATAGGATTCGATGGCATATTCCGACAGTCCGGCGCTGGCATCGACGATGTTGGCGGCCACGCTCGCCACGTCGAACGCCGGCGAGGGATAGTTCTGCGCATCAATGTACGACGTGCGGCTCCTGGTCTTGAGGAACGAGTGACCCACCATGGCCCCGAGTTCGAAATCTTCGCCGATCTTGCGGTTATAGTTGGCGTAGAGGTCGATCGTGTTGGTCATCACGAACCGGTTCCGGTCCAGGATGCGGCCCTTGTCGGCAGCATAGGGGTGGTTCTGATTGTAATAGATGTAGTCGTAGGTGTAGGCCGAGTCGTTGTTGTACGACGCCCTGACCGTCAGGCCCTTGATGATCTGCGCCTCGGCCCAGAACGAACCGATGAAGCGGTAGTTGTCCGTATAGGAGGTCTCCTCGGAGAGAATCTGCACGGCATTGTGCAGCAGCAGTTCGTCGGTTCCGCCCGTGTAATAGCCGCCGTTGGGTTTGTAGGGACGGTCGAAGGGGCGCTGCTGCACGGCGCGTCCGATGATCGTCGATCCGAGATTGGCTCCCGGGATACGGTTGTTGTGCAGGTAGTTGCCGCTGATGTTGGCGCCCACCTTCAGCCATTTGAACATTTCGTGGTTGATGTTCGACTTGAGGTTGACCTTCGAGATGTCGTTCGTCTTGATGACGCCCTCCTGGTAGTTGTAGCTGCCCGAAAGGTAGTATTTGGTCTTGGCGTTGCCGCCCGAAAACGACAGGTCGAGGTAGTGCGACTGCCCGAGCCGGGTGATCAGGTCGAGCCAGTCGGTGTCGGGCATGTCTCCGTAGGGATTGCGGATGGGCTTGACATATCCCGAGCTGTTGACCGTGAAGCCGTTCTGGCGGTTGTAGTTGTCGACGCCCTCGTTGAAGACCTCGACGTACTGCTTCGAACCGACGTATTCGCGGCGCCCGGTGTTGGGAAACTGCGTGATGCTGAAGCCGTAGTTGACCTTGACCTCCGATTTGCCCTCGCGGCCCTGCTTGGTGGTGATCAGCACGACGCCGTTGGTGGCGCGCGAGCCGTAGATCGCGGCCGAAGCGGCGTCCTTCAGCACCTCGATCGACTCGATGTCCGTGAGGTTGAGCGTCGCCAGCGAACTCATGTTCTCGCCGAACGAATAGAGCGACGCCGAGTTGTTCGACAGCGGAATGCCGTCGATCACGTAAAGCGGCTCGTTGCTGGCGCGACGAACCGCGGATGCTCATCTTCTCGGCCGAGCCGAGGTTACCCGAACTGGTCGAGATCGACACGCCGGCGATGCGGCCCTGAAGGAGTTCCGAGGGCGACATCACGCTGCGCATGTTCTCCTCGGTGGGCTTGAACTGGCTGATGGCGTTGGTCACCAGGCTGCGGCGCTGCGTGCCGTAACCGACCACGACCACCTCGTCGAGGGCCATGTTGTCGTTTTCGAGCCGGACCTCATAGAACCGTGCCGGATCGTCCACCGCAACCTCCCTGGTCTTCAGGCCGAGGTAGGAGACGATCAGGCGGACATCCGTGCGCGCCCCGATCCGTACGGAGAACGAGCCGTCGAGGTCGGTGGTGGCGCCGATCGTCGTGCCGTCGACGATCACCGTGGCGCCGGTGATCGGATTCCCGGCGCTGTCTTTCACGACGCCCTTCACGACGGCATTGGCCGAAGCGCGGGCCGCGGCGTCCCGCTTCGCGGGGGCGGACATGATGGCGATCATCTTGCCCTCGACGCTGCTCACGACGTTCTGTCCGGCGAACATCTTCCCGACGACCGCGCCGATCTCCTCGTTTTTGACATCGAGGGTGATCTTCTTGTTCACATCGGCATCCTTCGTCTTGATGACGAACGAGTAGCCGTAATCCTTTTGCAGGCGTTCGATCGCCGCCTTGACGGTCGCATTGCGGACCGACAGGCTCACCTTCTGGGCCGAGGCCGCGGAGGCCTGGAACAGGAAGCACAGAAGTGCGGCAAGCGTGATCAAACTTTTGACGGAAGGTAAAAGTTTATTCATTACGTTAAGATTTGAAGTTTTGAGAAATAGGTCATTAAAGATTCCGTTCGTTCTGTGTACTACATGATATGGTTATTTTAGGGGTGGCGATATGTAATATACCTCGGCTTCCCTGCGCACCGAGAAAAGGCGGTCCTTGTTGAGCGCATCGAGGATTTCGTCGAGCGACTCCTCGTTGACGAACGAGGCGTAGTAGGTCTCGTCGCACAGCGATTTGTCCGTGACGACGATCTCGACGGCGAAGTGGCGGCGCAGGTCGGCGACGATGTCGCCCAGGGTCTGCTCCACGAAGAAGAAGTTGTCGTTGTCGATCCAGTTCGCATAGGAATCGGGATCGAAATTGAGGAAGTCGATGTGATTGTTGGTCTTGTTGAAACGGAGGATGTCTCCGGGCTCGAGGGTGAGTTTCCCGTTCATCTTCGACGCCTTGATGCCTACCGACACCTTGCCGCGCACCAGACTCACCTCCGACTTGGCGTCCTCCTGGTAGGATTTGAGGTTGAACTGCGTGCCGAGCACCTTCACCTCCAGCCGGTCGGCGGAGACGATGAACGGACGGTCCTCGTCGCGGCGGACGTCGGCGAACATCTCGCCCGACAGGTAGACCTG
>OCHI01001984.1_pt1 | contig 12806 bp, 10 predicted proteins | sample 1538691 | NCBI WGS metagenome assembly OCHI01 (sample SAMN04571718, study PRJEB22368) | human gut metagenome | biome: human gut; material: stool | host: Homo sapiens | place: Luxembourg | collected 2012-09-21 | reverse complement strand
TTTTATTTTTAGCCAACTTTGGTTTAGGTTTATTAATCTTTTTCTTTTCAGTCTTAACTCGAGCTTTATACTTTTCGCGTTCTAGTTGTTCTTCAAGAGCTTTTTGATTACTAATCTCTTCATTTTCTTTATTAACTAAAGGATCTAAAACGTCAACTTTAAATTCTGAATATGTTCCACTGGCATAATATAAAGTTTTATGATTGTGGAAGAATATTAATTTATTAGTTACTTTATCGACGAAATAACGATCGTGTGATACTACAAGAAGTGTTCCTTTATAATCGTTTAAAGCTTCAATTAACTCTTCTTTTGTCATCATATCTAAATGGTTCGTTGGTTCATCTAAGATCAAAACATCATAGTGACGTAAAACCATTTCAGCAATAACAACGCGCATTCTTTCACCACCAGAAAGATTATCTATTACTTTTTCATTAACTTCATCATAAGAAAAAGCATATCTTCCTAAATGGTTGTATATTTCTTGATTAGACATTTCTGGATACATATCTCTAAAATATTCAAAAATAGTTTGAGGACTACGTAGATTAATACCATCTTGTCTTAAATAACCTATATTTAAATCTGTTAAAAACTCACATTCACCACTCAATGGTCTAAGCTCACCTTTTATTGTTTTTATAAATGTTGTTTTGCCAGATCCATTAGGTCCTAAAATTGCAAGTTTATCCCCTCCTTCAATTAACAAATTAATATTGCTAACTAAAGGTTCATCATAGCCAACCGTCATATTTTCGATAGAAATTAATTTTTTACCTTTGCGAATTTCACCAGTGATATTCATACTAATTTTATTCTTAGTCTCTTTTGGTGCTTCAATGGCATTTTGTTTTAAACGCGCTAATTTCTTTTCTCTATCATGAGCTCTTGAAACAAAACGTGGTTTAGGCATGTAGTATGTAATAAACCATTCTAGTTTTTTCATTTCAGCTTGTTGATGTTTATATGCTTTTAACTGTTGCTCATATCTTTCTTTCTTCAAGACAGCATATTTTTCATAATCGCCGATATAAGTTTCAATCTTATGTTGATCTAATTCAATGATTTTATTAGCTAAAGCATTTATAAAATAACGGTCGTGAGAGACAAAAAAGACAGATCCCGGATATGTCTTTAAATAAGACTCTAGCCATTCTATTGTATCGATATCTAGATGGTTAGTTGGTTCATCCAATAGCAATAAATCTGGTTTCATTAAAAGAATTTTGGCAAAAGCCATTTTCATTCTTTCACCACCACTAAAAGTTGATATTGGTCTATCAAAATCTTTTTTATCAAAACCAAATTTGCCTAACATCATATCGATTTTGTAATGATAGTCATAGCCACCAAGTTCTGAAAACTTAGTTTCTAATTTTGAATATGTTTCTAATAGCTCTTGATTATCGTATTCAGTTTCTAACCTATGACACATAGCTTGTAAGTCTTTACCCATCTTTTCTAAATCAGCAAAGACAGATGAAGCTTCTTCATACAATGTATTTCCTAAATCGGAAATAACACTTTGTGATAAATATCCAATAGTGAAACCTTTTCCAATGACAACCTTGCCAGAATCAGTCTCTAACTCACCAGTTATCATTTTAATAATTGTAGATTTACCTGTTCCATTAGGACCGATTAAAGCTATTCTTTCTTTTTCATTTATCTCAAAAGAAACTGGAGAAAATAAAGGAACTCCATTATATTCTTTTACAGCATTTTGTACTTGAACTATAATCATTTTGTCTGTGCAAAAAGGTCAATAGCATCTTGTTGTTGCTTTGAACTAGAGATTACTAACACCTTATCTCCTGGATAAAGTACTGTTGATCCACGTGGAACTATAACATCATTTTCACGCATTACAGCACCAATTGAAATACCTGATGGCAAATTAATAACAGCTAATGATTTATCAGCCATAATTGAGTTTTTTTCTATAGTAATAGTTGTAATTGCTAAAGCTTCAAACTCAGTAACTATCGATCTAGCTATACCTTCTAATACAGAGGCCTTTTCAATGTATTTTGAAATCATATATGTTGCACTAATAGCTGTGTCAACTCCCATCATCCTAAAATATTGAACGTTACGTGGGTCGGAAACACTAGCGACAGTTTTCTTGACACTAAATACACTCTTAGCAATTTGGCATAAAGCTAAGTTATCAGCATCATTTGGAAGAAGAGCAACTAAAACATCAAAGTTCTCAATTTGTGCTTCTTCTAAGACAAACTTACTAGTTGGATCATTAATTATAACGTCAACTTTATGCTTTTTGGCTAAATATGTGCCATAACTTAAACTATCATTAATTACTACTAATTTATGATGTTCTTTCTTAAACATCTCAATAAGGAAGTCTGCCTTACTTTGGCCACCAGCAATGACTATTTTCATAATTTTATTCTCCTTCCTTATTATAATCTTTAACTATATCAAAGAATTTACCAGCTGTTAAAAGTGATGGATAAATAATCTTTATTCCAGAATTATCTAATAAAACATGCTTTTCTACATCGTAAATTCTAGCTATAACCAAATCAACTCCAATAATCTTTTTAATATATTGAGCAGCAAATGAATTGACGTTGTCTGAATTTGTAGCTACTAAAACAAGATAAGCAGATTTAGAAATTTGATGACTTAAAAAATCGGTATCACAAGCATCACCAACTTGTTTGAAGCCAGAATAATCTGGTGGTAAGTTGCGGAATGCATCTTCTTTAACATCAATAACATAAACGTCAAAATTTAACTTTGACATTGCCCCAGCAATGTATGCACCCATACTAGAGCAACCTATAACATAAACAATTCTTCTTGATCTTAATAGCATAAAATTACTCCTTTCTACGAGATTTAAAAGTTAATATTTTTGATATTGGAGTTCTAATAGAATAAATAATTCCATAGAAAACAACAAATACTTCTAATCTGCCTATGAGCATAATCAATGCGCTAAAATAAAATATAAAGGCTGGTGAATTAGCTGTAATTCCACCCATTGACATACCAACCGTTCCTAATATCGAAGCGACTTCAAATATAGATTCTACAAAAGGAATACCTGCAAAGCAATATACTAAAACAGATATAAAATAAATTGCAATCCAAGTTACTAGGAACAAATTGTTCTCCTGTAACGTTTCGTTTGTGATATAAGTTTCCTCATCCAATTGATATACACGATAATAGTGGACAGTTTTAGTTTTCATCAAAGAATCTTTCATTTTGATATATATAGATTTAATCATTAAATTTAATCTATATATTTTTAAGCCACCAGCAGTGGAGTTTGTTTGACCACCAATAAGCATACAAAGCGTTAATATAAACAAGAAAGAACTCGCTGTTGAAGGTGAAATTTTAACTGTTTGAAACCCAGTTGTTGATAATGCTGAAATAACGTGGAAAGCACTAATTAAAAATGAATCACCTATAGAGTATTTATCATATGCGCAGAATAATCCAATAGCTGCTAAAGGAATGACAACAGCATAAAAAGCATACATAAATTTGTTTTCACAATACATAAAGAAGTTTTTAAACTTCCCTTTAAATAAAAATACGTGTGATAAGAAGTTTGTTGATCCACAAAGCATTAAAACCATTGAAACAATTTCTATAGAACGCGAATTATAAAAGCCAATGCTATCAGCTTTATTTGAAAATCCTCCTGTAGCAACAGCAGCAATTGAATGGACAATAGCATCAAATACTGGCATACCACAGATTACATAAGCTATAACACCTGAAATTATAAATCCTAAATAAATTAATAAAATAGCACGGGAACTCTTTAATAGATTTGGCATAAATCTGTCATAGTGTCCTTCAGATGCATATAACTTCATTCCATATCTATCAGAAAGAGCTGATATCATAACCAATACTAATCCAATACCACCAACTAAATGAGTTAGACTTCTTAAGATGAAGAAAATATGTGGGAAATTATCAAAATCAGAAACAATGCTTAACCCACACGTTGTAATTCCTGATGCAGATTCAAATATTGCCTGAGAAAAAGTTAAAAGTCCTGAAGTAGCAAATGGTATAGCACACATAACAATAGCTAATATCCAACATAAGACTACAATACATGCATCTTGGTGTGTAGCTAATTGAGCGTGCTTGCGTTTATAAATATATCTAAAAAATGGTATACCTACAATCAAAAAATGTATAAAGTATTTAGCTTCACTTGGATAAAATATTAAAGTAATCAATGGGACTAAAAGCATTATGCCTACAACGATCATAAAGAAGCCAGCATAACCTAAAGTCAATCTCCAACCTTTAACTACCGGCTTATCGTTTCCATCTACTTCGAATGAATCAATAAAGTTTTCCATATTGATTGAATTATACAACAAATAAAAAGAAAATTATATATAAATAGCTTTTTCAATTTCAAAAAAAAAGTAGGTTCATAGCACAACCCTATGAACCTTTCTAACTAATCGTATTCTCTTTAAATTGTTAGAATCAATTTTTTAAACAAAGCTTTATGACAACAAGCATTTTTGTTTAACTAATATTACAATAGATATTATATTTAATCAATGATATTACCATTTTTTATTGTTTGTAATTATTTTTTTACAAGTTAAAAGCTATTAAGATTTTACTCCTAATAGCTTATTTTATTAATCGACTAAATCTAATTTACCATCAACAAGTCTATTTGTGCTTGCTTTATCAAATAAGATAATACTATTTCCTTTAAAGTTAATATGAATATCTTCATCAACTTTATAGTCAATAATACCGAATACAACAGAAGTTAAGATGTCTTGACCAACATTAACTTTAACAGTTGTTTCCATACCTGCTGGTAATGTTGAATAAGCTTTTGCAGCTAAACCTTTATCGCTTATTTCAACGAATTCAGGTCTAATACCTAAAACGACATCTTCACTTGGTAATTCAAATGGTTCATTAGCTGTAAATCTTGTTACAACATTATGGAATCTGACTTCATATGTTAATTCATCAATTTGTTGAACCTTAGCTGGAATGAAGTTCATAGCTGGGTTACCAACGAAATCGGCAACAAATAAATTGTTTGGATTCGAATAAACATAAAGTGGTGGAGCATATTGTTGTAAAAGTCCATTTTTCATCAAACAAACTTCAGTAGCAAGTGTCATAGCTTCAAGTTGATCGTGTGTAACATAAACGAAAGTTGAGTTAGTTTCTGTATGGAGACGTTTTAACTCAGTTCTCATTTCAAGACGTAACTTAGCATCTAAGTTTGAAAGTGGTTCATCCATAAAGAGAACTTTTGGATTTGGTGCTAATGTTCTAGCAATAGCAACACGTTGTTGTTGACCACCTGATAATTCACTTGGATATCTTCCAACAAATTCTTCAATTTTTAACATCTTGAGTAATTCGTCAACACGTTCTTTAATTTGTTCCTTTTTCCACTTTAAGTTTTCAAGACCGAATGCAATGTTTTGATAAACAGTCATATGTGGCCACAAAGCATAGTTTTGGAATAAGAAACCAACATTTCTTTTAGCTGGTGAAATATTGATACCTTTTTCAGAATCAAATACTGTTACACCATCAATGATAATTTGTCCAGATGTTGGAGTTTCAAGTCCAGCAATCATACGAAGAGTTGTAGTTTTACCACAACCAGATGGGCCAAGTAAAGTAACGAATCCACGATCTTTAATGACCATGTTCAAATTATCTACACCGACAAATTTTCCCCATCTCTTTGTAACATTTTTTAAAATAATCTCTGGCATATTTTTAACCTCCTACACCTTTATCAATAGATGCACCTGTTAACTTGTTTACAACTAAGTTAATAACTAATACTGAGACAATGATAATTAAGTTAATACCATTACTGATTTGGACACAGTCATATTTTTCGTAGTTTTGTAATACGGCTGTTAAAATTGTACTTGAACCTGTTAATAAAACGAACAATGTCAATTCACGCATACAGGAAACGAATGGTAATAAGTAACCTGAAATAAAGCTAGATTTTTGAATTGGGAATAAAACCCTAACCATACGTTTCCACCATGGTACTCCAACAATAATGGCTGCTTCTTCAATTTCATTTGATAATTGAAGCATAGCATTTGTACCTGATTTAGATGCGAATGGTAAGAATTTAATAGAACCAACGACAATCAATAATAATAGCGAGCCATTTAAGAAACTTAATGCCTTTGTGTAAGACATAATTAAATAGATAGTTGCAAATGACATTGCTGGAATTAAGTATGGTAAGAAGGCTAAGTTACTTACGTAGTTTGCAAGTCTGCTACCACGTTTTTTAGCAACACCATAACCAACCAAGATACCAAATGTACCAGCGATTAAAGCACAAATAATAGAAATTAATAATGAGTTACCAAATGCTCTCCAAATTTCCTTATTTCTAAAAATACCAACAGATCCTGTGATATAAGCGTTAGTTTGTTCACTCGTAATCCAATAATAAAGTGTAAATGTTGAATAATCACCAGATACTTCTAAGAATGATTCTAATGCGAAAGAAATAAGTGGAATAATTGCAAAGAAAGCTGCATAGAAAACGACAATTGTCGTAATAATCGGTTTACCTACTTTGCCTAATTTTACAAGTGAAACTTGTGAAGATTTACCAGTGACGGTTGTGAATGATCTTCTTGAGTTTGTAACAAATTGGTTGACCATTAAGATAAGAATACTAAATAGCATTAATACCGTAGCCATAACGTAACCTTGTCCTTTATATTGAGAACCATTAATTAAACTCTTCATTTGTAAAGACAAAGTCATAAAGCCTGATTTTATTCCTAAGAAAGCTGGAACTGTGTAACTACTTACCGAACTTGCAAATACCAACAAGACTGTTGAAAGAAGTGCTGGCATAACGATTGGTAATGTAATTCTTCTTAAAATCTTAAATCTTGTAGCTTTTAAAATAGTTGCTGCTTCTTCTAAGTTAGCATCCATATTACGTAAGATACCACCGATTAGGATATAAGCAAATGGTGCATAGTGAATACCTAAGCAGATTGCACATGGCCAGAAGCCATAAACCATTCCACCAGGTACTGCTATACGAGTAAGTGATTGAAGCATACCCATCTGTGCTTGAGCACCAACCAAGTTGACATTGTTTTTGAAGAAGTTTTCCCAGAACATAGCAATTGACCATGATGGCATGATATATGGGAAAACAAATACTGTAGAAATAAATTTTTTAGCTGGGAAGTCGGATCTTGTTATTAACCAAGCAATTCCGCCACCAATAATTAAAGAAATAAGACACGCTACTAAAGCCATTCCAACTGAGTTGACTAAAGGCTTATAGAACGTTGTTACTGCATAGTTATATTTGCTTTGGAAGAATATACTATACCAGTGATTTAAGGTTAGAGATCCAACTGCTACTCCTAAACGTCTTGCCTCACCTTGGTGAACAAGAACAGTATTATATAAAAGGAATACAAGTGGAATAACAACTGTTAACGTAAGAAGAATGGCAAATATTATCAAAATTATATTTGATGGTTTTGAGAAATAGCTCTTTAAGAAATTTAGGAACTTTGCAAAGCCTTTCAATTCACCTTTTTCGCCATTATCAGGAGTCTTATTTTCGTTTATAGATATTGTATCACTCATTTTTTGCTCCTTATTTCATATAAAGTGGTGCAACTATAAAAGCTGCACCACAAGTTTAAATTAAATTCTTATTAATTTATTTGCCTTCGTATTGTTTGACAAACATAGAAACATCTTCATAGTTTGCTGCAACAACTTCTGGATCTTCGACGACTAAACGTTCCTTCCACCAAGCAATTTCTTTATCGTTAGAAGCAATTTTTGTTGTTTTATTTGTTGAATAGTAACCAGCTTTTGCACCCCAAGCGTTTTCGAATCCAGCTTTTGATGTAATGTAGCTAACTAAAGCACAAGCAGCATATGGATATTTAGCGTTTGCAGCGACCATTGAATACATCTTGTAGCAGAAGCCACCGAAGCCATCAACTTTCTTATCACCTAATTCGAGTGATGGGAATGATAAGTTGTTAACATTTTCAGCACCATAGACATCATCGTCCTTTAAATCTTTAATCTTGTTGTAGTTAACTAAAGCAACGGTACCACCTTTAGCCTTAGCAACATTTTTACAAGCTGTACCATCAGAGTCATGAGCTTGAGAGTTCTTTAAGAATTCAGCAACCCACTTATAGCCAATGTTCTTATAAGCTTTTTCTTCAACATAGTCTTTTCCATAGAAATTCTTATATGCTGTCTTAAGTTTTGCAACATATGCATCAGATGTTAACATAACTAAGAAGTTCATGTTGACGTTTTCTGTTGTTGGTGTCTTAAATGATGGATTTGCAATGTGTCCTTTATCTGCAGCTGTACCAGCTAATTGCCAGACATTTGTAATATAGTTCTTTAATGAGTGTTCTGTTCCTTCAGCATTGAAGTTGTTATACATAAAGATTTTATTTAAGTAAACAGCTGCCATTGGAACTGTGTCATCATCAGCGATTGTTCCACTAGCTTCTTTTGGAATGAAGTTCAATAAGTAGCCTGGATCGAGCATTTCGCTTTGTAACATGTTACCATCTTGTAACAAGACCATATCAGCAATATATGTGTTAGATTGGAAAGCTGTTGATAAGTGATTGTAAATATCAGCATCACCTTCTTTTGTGTTATTAACCTTAATGCCTGTTTCTTCTGTGAATTTTTTCAAGGCTTTTTCTAATTGTGAAGAGTTACCATAGACACTAACGGTTCCTTTTCCAACTTCTTCTTTTGCCTTTGCAAGCAATTCATCGTATGTCATTCCTTCAGCAGCAATAATAGTTTCATTCTTTAAGTTTGAATTACCACCTGTGCCGCCACGATTACAACCAGTAAGTATTGTGCAAGCAGCTAATACTAATGGTACGATTTTTTTCATTTTCATATATTCTCCTCCTGTGGTCTAAAAATGAATTTTTAAATCGTTAATATAGTATAGCTAAGAAAAGTTAATGTCAAGTAAGCGCTTCCAATGTTAATATTATTTTTACAATTTTAGTTGTAAAAAACATTTTAATTTTAAAATTCAATGTTATACTTGTAATATATTCGGAGAAATTTAACTATGAATTTAGTAAACATGAAGCAAATGTTAATCGATGCAGAAAAAGGCCATTATGCAGTTCCACAATTCAATGTATGGAACTTAGAATGGATTTCTGCAGTTTTGGATGAATGCCAAGAATTACAAACGCCAGTAATATTAGGCGTATCACAAAATGGCGCGAAATATATGGGGGGCTTTTATGTCGTAACTCAATTAATAAAAGCCTATATTCAAAAAAATAATATTACAATTCCTGTTGCAATCCACTTAGATCACGCTTCTTCTTATGAAGCTTGCAAAGGAGCAATTGATGAAGGATTTACATCTGTTATGATCGATGCTTCAAAACATCCATTTGAAGAAAATATGGCTATTACAAAGAAAGTAGTAGAATACGCTCATGCAAGAGGTATAAGTGTTGAATCTGAACTTGGAAAAATTGGTGGTAAAGAAGATCAAGTTATTGCAGAATCTTTCTATGCAAATAAAGATGAATGTAAAACTATGGTCGATGAAACAGGTATCGATGCATTAGCTCCAGCTTTAGGTTCACAACACGGTATATACAAAGGTGAACCTAAATTAGGCTTTAAAGAAATGGATGAAATTCACAATTTAGTTAAAATTCCACTTGTCCTCCATGGTGGTTCAGGAATTCCTGATGATCAAATTAGAAGAGCCATTTCTCTTGGTACAGCAAAAATTAATGTCAATACAGATTGTTTATGTGCTTGGGTAAAAATTGTCCATGAAATTATTAAAGACAATCCAGATGAAATTGATCCAAGAAAGATTATTGGTCCAGGTAAAAAAGGTATTCAAGAAGTTATTAAAAATAGATGTGAAGTCTTTGGCTCTATAGGAAAGGGTAAGATTAATGGATAATCCTAGCGTATTTGAAAACAGCACTCAAAAATACTCTATTTGGAAAAGATTATTCATTTATCTAATTGATGGAATTACAACGTTAGGCTTAGCCGTAGGTTTGTTCTTTAGTTTAGGAAATATAACTATCCCAGCAATTGCTAAAAACGAGATAACCTCTTTAAATAATATGTTTGAACAAATTTGTGTTGAACAAGATGTTCCATACAAAAAAAGTTCTTATGGTCTTTATAGGATAGACGGCGACAAATATATCGAAATTTTGATTGAAAGAGAAGGTTTATCCGAAAAAGATGCTACAAATAAATATATAGAAAAGACTAACGAACTAGATGATTTACTTTCTCAACAAGAAGGATATGATAAAGCCTTTGATAAATTCTACGCCATCTATGTTATCAATCTAATTGGTTGCATGTGTATTAGTTCATTAATTTTTCAACTTATAATTCCTTTAACCAATAAGAGACACAAAACTCTAGGCATGCTTGCTTGTAATGCAAACCTAGTCGATAGAGATAACATCGTCGCTTCTAACTTAAAAGTCGCTTTGAGATTTTTGATTATTCAACTTGTTGAACTAATACTTGTTTACATGCTATTTAAGTGGCTTGGTATCGTGTTCGAAGTTCTTATCACATTAGTATTAATTTCTTTCAGTAGAAAGAGACTAGCTTTACACGATGCTATACTAGGATTGCATATAGATGAACAAGAGCGTTCATATTTAGAATAACTTTCATAAATAAAAATTAAGTTGTTATGTTAAAAAACATAGCAACTTTTTTATAATGTTTTATTTCCCTTTCTTCTAAAAAATAAACTACCTGCTTTTCTTATATCAAAAGGAACGATAGGATATAAATATGGAATTCCTAAAATATTAACACTAGATAAATAACATATAAAAATTGTAGTTCCAATTAAAAAACCGACCCTTCCAAATAATGCTGTTAAAAAAAGTAAATAATACTTTGTGAGTTTATTTGCATTAGACAATTCATAACTTGGTGTAGCAAAGCTAGCTATAGTTTCAAAAGACACATAAACAAGTATTTCTGGAAGGAATATTTCCAATTCTATACTGACCGATCCTAAAATTATGGCTGATACCATAGAAATAGCTGAAGTAAGCTCACTTGGTGTATGGACAATAGCAATTCTAATCATTTCCATAAATAGTTCAGCAAGTAATATTTGTACAATTATTGGAATAGCTGTTTCTTTGCTCGGTTTTAAAATGAAATAGTTATTTATGTCAGTTTCAGTAACTAAAGCTAACCACAAAGGAATCAAAAAAATAGATAATATAATAGCTAAGTTTCTAATTAGTCTTAAAAAAGTACCCGCAAAAGGAGATTCTCTATATTCTTCGACGTGGTGAACATGATCAAATATTGTCGTCGGTGTAATTATCACTGATGCACTTGTATCAACCATAATAATCATTTTTCCTTGATATAGTTCAATAGAAGCGACATCTGGTCTTTCTGTGTATCTAACTAAAGGAAAAAGAGATTTATTTTGTTTAAATATTATTTCTTCAAGTGCCCTATCACTCATAACTAAACTATCTACATCAATATTGTTTAGTTTTAACTTAATTTCATTTTTAATTTTTTCGTCAACACAATCGTCTAAATATATTAAAGCAACATCTGTTTTTGATTTTTTTCCAATTGAAAATAAATCGATAGTCAAATTTTTATCTCTTATTCTTCTTCTAATTAATCCAATATTTGTATTAATTGACTCGTTAAATCCATCTTTGCTTCCTCTAATAGTTTTTTCAGTAGTAGGTTCAGAAATAGAACGTGTTGGATATTCACGTGTTTCTATCATTATTGCTTTATCATAATCATCCAAGATCAAACAAGCGACACCAGACAAACATAATTTCAAAATATTTTTGTAATCATCATCATATGAAATTGGACCAACATATATTTCTTTGCTAACATATTTTGTTATATCTACATTTACTAAAGATTCAATAATGCCCATTATTTGTACAGATGAAGTCAAAGTAGATAAAAAATATAAAACACCATTTTTTCCTTTGTATTTTACTTCTCTTCTCACTGCATCAAAATTATTCTCAATTTTCATTCCTATTTTTAAATAAGAATCTAGCATAACTGCAAACGTTGTCTTTTTCATGGTTTTAATTTGCTGATAAATCCAGCTATGACCCCACTTAATAAAACAATACTCAAAGAAGCTGAAACAGGAACAAACATATTTTTAAATATTCCAATTATTCCATTTTCAACGACTCCTTTTTTAACTGAATTAGCTAATAAATACCCGAAGTTCAAAATTGGCATACCAGCACCGCCCGGCAAATATTCTATTAGAATAGAATAAATACCAAATGCCTCCAAAATAATTCCTATTAAAACAAAAAGAGATGTAATATGCCCTGGAGTAAGTTTTGTTTTATCATATATGAATTGTGCCAACGCACAAACAAATCCACAAAATAAAAAGCTTAAAATATATTCCATAATTAATTCCTTTCAAACACTATTGCGTGCGCAATAGTTGGAATTGTCTTTTTTTGATAAACATAAATCGGTGCATGTAATGCACCTGTTGCAACAACCAATACTCTTTTAAATACACCCCTAATAATCTTGTCAAAAATATATGTATATGTCACAAGTGGGCAACAAGCAGCGCCACTACCTCCACTAAAAACTTTTTGCTTTTTTATGTTATATATTAACTCACCACAATCAGCATGATTATTTAATTTCAATCCTGTTTCTAAAAACAATTTTTTCAACATACAACTACCAAC
>OCHI01001982.1_pt1 | contig 12819 bp, 10 predicted proteins | sample 1538691 | NCBI WGS metagenome assembly OCHI01 (sample SAMN04571718, study PRJEB22368) | human gut metagenome | biome: human gut; material: stool | host: Homo sapiens | place: Luxembourg | collected 2012-09-21 | reverse complement strand
CCGCAGCATCCGATCGGCGCCTGCATGGTGTCCGGTGAGGGAGCCTGCTCTGCATATTATCAGTATTCATAAGAAAGAAGGAAAAAACATCATGGAAAATAAAACAGTAACGATGGCACATGGTGCCGGTGGAAAGCAGACATCCGAATTGATTGATCAGGTGTTTAAGGCGCATTTTGTAAACAATGATCTGACGGCAGATGATGCAGCGGTATTAGTTCCGCCGGCAGGAAGAATGGCAGTATCTACAGATGGGTTTATTGTATCTCCGGCATTTTTTCCGGGGGGAAATATCGGCAAACTGTCTATCTGCGGAACGGTAAATGATCTTGCCTGTATGGGTGCAAAACCGCTTTATCTTACCTGCGCTTTTGTAATTGAAGAGGGATTTCCAATGGAAAAACTCGAAGAAATCGCAGCTGCCATGGAAAAAACAGCAAAAGAGGCCGGAGTACATATTGTATCGGGAGATACAAAGGTTGCCGGAAAAGGACAGGTGGATGGAATTTTTATCACCACGACCGGAATGGGGGAGATCGAAGAAGGAGTGACCGTCGGCGGAGAACTGGCAAAGCCCGGAGATGCAATCATCGTAACCGGTGATATCGGACGGCACGGATGTACGATCCTGTTAGAGCGGGAAGATTTTGGCATCGATGCGGATGTGACCAGTGACTGTGCACCTTTGTGGAAGACCGTAAAGGCAGTCATGGATACCACACACAACCTGCATGTGATACGTGATGCGACCAGAGGCGGCGTCGGAACAGTCCTGTATGAGATCGCAGGTCAGAGCAGCGTAGGCATCCGTTTAAATGCAGAGGCTGTTCCGGTACGGCCGGAAGTAAAAGGAGTCTGCGGGATGCTTGGACTTGAGCCTTTATATCTGGCATGCGAAGGAAGACTTGTCATCATGGCACCAAAGGAAGAGGCAGAGGGCATTGTAGAAACATTGAAAAAATGTCCATATTCCGCAGATGCAGCTATTATTGGTGAAGTGATCGCAGAGGAACCGGGAAGAGTTATAATGGAGACGGAAATCGGCACACAGGCACTGCTTCCACAGCCGGGGGGAGAGCTTTTACCAAGAATCTGTTAACAGGAGGAGTCAGGGCATGGAAACCAGAGTGGCAGTTATTTCAATTATTGTAGAACAGGAGGATGCCATTGAAGAATTAAATATCCTTCTTCATGAAGCACGTCAGTACATTGTAGGCAGAATGGGCATACCATACCGCGCAAAAGGAATCAGCATCATAAGCATTGTCATTGATGCACCACAGGACACGATCAGTGCACTTTCCGGAAAAATCGGACATTTAAAAGGCGTATTCGCAAAGACTGCATATTCGAATGTCATTACTCCGGCAGAAGGGGGAACACAGGATTGATCAGGATAGCAGTATATGGAAAAGGCGGAATCGGAAAATCCACTACCGTTTCAAATGTAGCGGCTGCATTGGCAGAAATGGGGCTTAAGGTGATGCAGATCGGATGCGATCCGAAAGCAGATTCTACCATATTGCTCCGTCATGGAGAGGCTGTGCCGGCCGTGCTCGACTTATATAATGAGAAAAAGCAGGCGTTGCAGCTGGAGGATATGATACGCATTGGGTATAACGGTGTTATCTGTGTGGAGGCCGGTGGACCGACACCGGGACTTGGCTGTGCCGGCCGTGGTATCATCACGGCACTGGAAAAGTTAAAAGAGCTTGGCGCATATGATGTATACAAACCGGATGTGGTTTTATATGATGTACTCGGAGATGTGGTATGCGGTGGATTTTCCATGCCGATGCGGGGCGGTTATGCGGACAAAATATTTATTATTACCTCCGGGGAAAACATGGCAATTCATGCAGCTGCAAATATTGCCATGGCAGTGGAAAATTTTAAAAACCGTGGATATGCCGGGCTTGGCGGACTCATTTTAAATCGCAGGGATGTCCCGCGGGAAGAGGAAAAAGTGGCAGAACTGGCAGACGATTTTCACACAGCTGTTATTGGTACACTATCACACAGCGGGCAGGTGGCACTGGCAGAGGAGCAGAAAAAAACATTGATGGAGTGTTATCCAACAGGTGAAATGGCAGACGAATACCGTGCGCTTGCCATGCAGATGTATCGCATATGCGGTGGCATTCTGGAAGCGAAAAGCGATAAGGTAAGGTCCGGATATATACAGGAGGAAGCGTAATGTTACGTCGTGTGGGGGAAACTGTTGATTCGAAAGATGCTGTGGTAAAAATAAAAGATGCCTCATTTCCAACACCATTTGTTTCGGCACTGGAGTATAATTCGCCGGTGCATGGCAACTGGAATATTGTGCATACGGGAATGCAGGTTCCGGAATCTATCCAGATCTATGTCTGTGCGGATAACTGTATGCGTGGTGTTGTACTGACTGCGGCAGAAATGAATGCAGCAGACCGTTTTTCTTTTGTTCTTGTGGAGGAGCAGAATCTGCTGAACGGCAATCTGGAGGATATTACCATCGAGGGTGTGACGGATGTATTGAATAAACGGAAGGACCATCCTGAGGCGGTTCTGCTTTTTACCGTTTGTCTGCATCATTTTGTGGGAAGTAATCTGAACTATATTTACAGGGAACTGGAGCATCGTTTTCCTGACATCTGCTTTATCCGCTGTTATATGGACCCGATTATGCAAAAACATGGACTGACACCGGACCAGAAGCTGCGGAAAGCAATGTATGATCCTCTTTTGGGCTGTGAGCCGGACGCTAAAACAGTATCTGTCTTTGGCAGTGATTTTGTTCTGGATGAGAACAGTGATATTAAGCGTCTGTTAAAACGATATGATTATAAGGTGCTGGAACTGCCCGGATGTAAAACCTGGCAGGAACTGTTGGATATGAGCAGGGGATGCCTGTTTATCGACTGCTATCCGGCTGGAAAATACGGGATGGAGGCACAGGCAGGCCGCCTGGGACGAAAATCTCTGTATCTGCCCGGCAGTTTTGACTATGATGAGATCAGAAAGCAGTTAAAGCAGCTGACCGATGCACTCGGACTGCCGGAACTGACAGAAGATGAGCTGGCCCGCGAGCAGGAGTCCTGTGAGGAGGCTCTGGCAAAAGCAAAAAATCTGATCGGGGATATGCCGGTCACTCTGGATTATCTGTATCATCCAAGACCACTTGGACTGGCAAAACTGCTTCTGACACATGGCTTTTGTGTGAAAGCTGTTTATCTGGACAGTATCAGTCCGGAAGAAAAAGCAGATTTTTTCTGGCTGCAGGAGCATGCACCGGAACTTGAGCTGATCGCAACGATTCAGGTGAAGATGCGTGTACTGCCAAGAGGTGCAAGCGGGGAAGTGCTGGCAATCGGACAGAAAGCGGCCTATTTTGGCCGAAGCCGTCACTTTGTCAATCTGGTACAGGGAGAAGGTCTGTATGGATTTGACGGTATTCGAAGAACCGCAGAGCTGATGATGGATGCATATCTCAATGAAAAGGATACAGAAAAACTTGTTGTACAAAAAGGATGGGGGTGTGAGTGCTGTCTATGAGACAATCTTATCGAATGATACCGGTTTATACGGCCGATGTGTCAGGGGTCTGTTCTGCACTGTATGAACTTGGCGGAATGACAGTTATGCATGATCCTTCCGGATGCAACTCTACTTACAATACGCATGATGAAATCCGCTGGTACGATCAGGACAGTCTTATTTTTATCTCGGGACTTACAGAAATTGACGCGATCATGGGAAATGACAGAAAATTTATTGATGATATCGAGTATGCAGCCCGTGAACTGCATCCCAAATTTATCGCGCTGGCAGGTTCGCCTATTCCATTTATGAATGGTACGGATTTTCCTGCAATTGCGCGTGTGATTGAGACAGAAACCGGAATTCCGGCATTTTCCGTGCCGACGAACGGGATGAATGATTATGTGTATGGAGCGGGCATTGCACTCGAAGAAATCGCAAAGCGGTTTGTCAGAGAACCGGACAGGCAGGAGAATAGAGATCCCTCTTCGCGCACGGTAAATCTGTTAGGTGTGACACCACTTGATTTCGGACCACAGAAAAATGCAGAAACCTTAAAAGAGAATCTGCAGAAATACGGATGGCAGGTTATGTCTGTGTGGGCGATGGGCGATGATTTGAAAACGTTGCAAAGATCAGCGGAGGCAGACGTTAATCTGGTTGTTTCGGCAGTAGGACTCCGTGTGGCAAAGATACTCTGGGAGAAGTACAAAATACCATATGTGATCGGAACACCAAACGATTGGCTGGCAGAAGATATTTCAAATGCACTGGAGCGTGCAGCCACACGGCAGGCAGAGCCGGCGGTTGTATATTTGCAGAACCGCATGCAGCAGGAGGCAGATATCACGCTGGTCGGAGAACCTGTCACTATGGGATCATTAGCAGCAGGGATTGAAAAAAGATATGGTCGTGCCGCCCGCGTACTGTGTCCGTTAAAGGAATGTGCGGATTTGATCGGTGAAAAAGATAAAATGGTGCTTGGAGAGGAAGCAATGGAAGAGGCATTTAAAAGTGCAGGGATCATTGTGGCAGATCCTCTGTATCGTCCGATCTGTCCGGGGGACAGTATTTTTTATGAATTACCGCATGTGGCATTTTCGGGGAGAATATATTTTTGAGAATACTATTGTCAGGATGCAAATTGCAATCTGCGATGATGAAAAATCTATAGGCTTGATATTAGAAGAAAAATAAAGAAATTATTACCGGATGCAGTGATAGAAACATATTTATCGGGTGATGAACTGATTGCAAGTGGTTGTAAGCCGGATATGCTCTTTTTGGATATCCAGATGCCGGGAAAGAATGGGATGGAAACGGCAAGGATTCTGCGTCAGAAGGATGACGAAGTGGACGTTGCTGCATAAACCAGTTGACAGATTCCTTTCGGAAGTATAATATAAAGACAAATTTCATAGGATATAAAAAACAAAGGGCGATGTTGTTCAGACACTGCCCCTTTTTTTATTCGAAAACAGGAGGGATGAGGTTATGGAAAAGTTAAATGATGTGATTACAGCAATTGACGATTTTGTCTGGGGACCGGTCATGCTGATTCTGCTTGTGGGGACCGGAATTTTCCTTACGATCCGCACGCGGTTTCTGACATGGAGAAATCTCGGTTATGCACTCAAAAGTACGTTAAGCAAAGAGGCGCGGACGAAAAGCCGTGGCGAGGGCGATGTGTCTCCGTTTTCGGCACTGACCACAGCACTTGCCGCCACAATCGGAACGGGCAACATTGTGGGGGTTGCGACGGCGATGGTTTCCGGTGGCCCGGGAGCTTTGGTCTGGATGTGGATCTCTGCTGCATTTGGTCTGACGTCGAAGTTCGGTGAATGTATGCTGGCAATCAAATACCGTGAGATCAATGCCAAAGGGGAGATGAGCGGCGGCCCGATGTACACGATGAAAAAGGCACTGAAGAATAAAAGATTTGGAGCGGTTCTTGCGTGGTTATTTGCACTCTTTGCTGTGATTGCTTCGTTTGGAATCGGCAATATGACACAGGGAAATTCGATTTCCGGTGCATTACATACGACATTTCATGTGCCGACCCATCTGACCGGAATTGTGATTACGGTGCTTGCCCTGCTGATCATTGTCGGCGGTATCAAATCCATTTCAAAGGTTTCTTCGGTGGTCGTTCCGCTGATGGCGATTTTTTATGTGATCTGTGGCGTTATTGTCATTATCGGAAATATTTCGAATCTGCCGGCAGGCATTTTGATGATTTTTCAGATGGCATTTTCGGTAAAAGCGGTAGGCGGCGGTCTGTGCGGAACGATTGTCGCTTCCATGATGAATGCAATGCGTTATGGTGTGGCAAGAGGTGTATTTTCCAACGAAGCCGGTATGGGATCTGCGGCAATTACGGCAGCGGCTGCAACGACGGATAACCCGGTGCGTCAGGGATATATCAATATGACGGGAACCTTCTGGGATACAATTGTTGTCTGTACGATTACAGGACTTGCGATTGCCTCTTCCGGTGTCCTTGGCATGACCGATGCTGCCGGGAATATGCTGACCGGTTCGGATGTTACAATTGCGGCATTTGAGACGGTTCTGGGATCGGCAGGGGGCTGGCTTGTGACAATCGGGATTACATTGTTTGCGTTTTCTACAATACTCGGCTGGGAGTATCACGGGGAAAAAGCATTTGAATATCTGCTGGGAACGCACCGGTTTAATATGGTATACCGCCTTGTTTTTTCCTTTGTTGTGTATTTCGGATGTACACAGACACTGAATCTGGTATGGAGTTTCTCGGATATTGCCAATGCGCTGATGGCAATCCCGAATCTGATCTGTATGCTCCTGCTCAGTGGTGAAATTGCAAAGGATATTCGGGAGTTTCAGAAAGAAATTCATAAATATAATTAAAAAATGTAAGGTTATTCTTTGCTATCAGCCCGAAGCGTAGTATAATGTAGTTATCTGAATTTTATAGACATGGAGGTTAGGAAATTATGCAGATGGAACAGCTACGCAAAGATATGATGGCAGCGATGAAAGCGCGCGACAAGGAACGGAAGGATGCAATTTCGTCTCTGGTTTCGGCAGTGAAGAAAAATGCCATTGATGCCGGATGCAGAGATGACATTCCGGAGGATATGGTCAATGCCACAATCATGAAGGAATTAAAGACCGTTCAGGAACAGATCGATTCCTGCCCGGCAGACCGTACCGATTTGCTGGAGGAGTACAGAAAACGTTATGACATTATGAAAGAATATGCACCGAAGATGCTTTCGAAAGAGGAAGTGACTGCGATTGTTAAGGAAAAGTTTGCAGATGTGATTGCAACGAAGAACAAGGGACAGATCATGAAGACGATTATGCCGGAGTTGAAAGGAAAGGCAGACGGAAAGGTGATCAATGAAGTTGTTACAGAGATGTGCAACGCATAAAGGAGAAGAAACATGAGATTGTATATGCCGACGAAGGTATTTTTTGGCAGCGGTTGTGTTTCGGAAAACGGTGCAGAGTTAAAAGCATTAGGAAGCAGAGCCATGATTGTGACGGGAAAACATTCCAGCCGCATCAATGGTTCGCTTGCAGCAGTTGAACAGGCATTGCAGGCAAACGGGCAGACCTATGTGATTTTTGATGAGATCGAAGAGAATCCTTCTGTGGAGACCGTGGCTGTGGCAGCGGGCATTGCAGTAAAAGAACAGGTGGATTTCTTTGTGGCTGTGGGAGGCGGTTCTCCGATGGATGCGTCCAAGGCGATTTCGCTTCTGGCAGCGAATCCATCGGCAATCGATCATGCAGAGGAGCGTCTTTATCATCCGGAGCCGATGCAGGGCTATCCGGTTGCAGCAGTCCCGACCACATCCGGTACGGGATCGGAAGTGACGCCTTATGCGATTCTGACACGGCACGACTTACATACCAAGCAGTCAATCGCACACAAATGGTTTGCGGATCTGGCATTTGTGGATGCCGGATATTTAAAGACTTCTTCTTATGAGAATATGGTCAGCACCTGTGTGGATGCGCTGGCACATCTGATTGAGTCATATCTGAATACTAATGCAAATGCATATAACCGGATATATTCAGCGGAAGGTCTTCGGATCTGGGGCAGTGCAAAGGAATACCTGCTTTCTTCCGGGATTAAGATTCCGGATGAAGGATACGAAACATTCATGCATGCATCGGTTGTGGCAGGTATGGCGATTGCACATACCGGTACCAGTATTCCGCACGGATTAAGTTATCCGGTCACATATGAGCTTGGCATTCCGCATGGAAAGGCAGTCGGATTTTTCCTGCCGGGATTTTTGCGTTTTTACAATAATCAGAAGCGGGTGGCAGAGGTGCTTGAGCTGCTTGGGTTTGAGAACCGGGCTGAATTTATCGCCTATCTGGACAAGCTGCTGGGCAAACCACAGATCCCGGAGGAACTGTGGGAGGAGGATGTGCAGAAACTGTTGCAGAATCCTGCCAAGTTAAAGAACTATCCGTTTGAGATGACGGAAGAAATTCTGAAAAAATATCTAAACAAATGAGAACCAGTTTGAGGAGGAAACTTATATGATACAAAAGTTGATTGAAAAGTTAAATAAGAAGAGATTAAAAGAACGAATTTCTTCTGCAATTGTGATGGTGGCCCTGATTGTTAGCATTTCCGGTGTTGTGGGAGCCGTATCCGGAATTGTGGTCAGCAACCGCTATAATTATGCATTGAAAAATTACGGTTTTTCACAGGGGGATATCGGCAAGATGATGATTACGTTTGCCGATACGAGAAGTTATCTGCGTGCTGCGATCGGATATCAGGATGAAAACCTTGTGAACAGCTGCGCAGAAAATTATGAGAAGAAGAAGGAATCCTGTCAGCAGTATACCAAAGAGGTAAAAAATACGGTTTCATCTGCGGATGAGGAGAAAATTTATAATAGTATCACAGAAAAACTGAACGATTATTTTGACACCTGTGATGCTGTACTGGAAAAAGGAAAGAATACACAGGATATTGATGCGCGCCATGAAGCACAGCAGATGGCACAGGATCAGGTGGCACCGATCTATGAGGAGATTTATCAGGATATGGTGAAACTGATGGATGCAAATACCGAGCATGGAGATAAGTTAGAGAAAATTCTTACAATGGTAGAATTGATCACACTTATTGCAATTATTGCGGTTATTGCACTTGCAATTTTTGTAGCCCGCCGGATCGGCAGAGTGCTTGCACAGAATATTGTTGATCCTTTGGATCAGCTGGGTGCTCGTTTTGATACATTTGCAAAGGGGGATCTCTCCAGTGAGTTCCCGGAGATGACATCAGAGGATGAGATTTCCGAGATGGTAGTTGTTGCACGCAAGATGGCAAAGAACCTGGCAGCTGTTATTCAGGATGTCAGCCACCGTATGGATCTGATGGCTCACAACGATTATACCGGTGTTTCCAAAATTCCGGAGAAATATATGGGTGAGTTTGCGGCAATGAATGATGCAATCCATGTCATGAACACCGATATGAATGAGACGATGCACCGGATTGAGGAGGCTGCTTCCCAGGTATCTGCAGGTTCTACCAACCTGGCAGAGGGATCACAGACACTGGCAGAGGGATCTACCGATCAGGCAGGTGCAGTGGAAGAACTTCTGGCATCCTTTGCCAATATCACAGAAGGGGTTGAGCACACACATGAGAGTGCACAGGCTTCTTACGAGTTATCTGTAAAATATGCACAGGAAGCAGATAAGACACAGAAGGAAATGAATGCAGTTACCGAAGCAATGAAGAGAATCAGCGATATGTCCAAGCAGATTGAGACAATCATCGGACAGATCGAGGAGATTGCGGAGCAGACGAACCTGCTTGCACTGAACGCATCCATTGAGGCTGCACGTGCAGGAGAAGCCGGCAAGGGCTTTGCCGTAGTTGCATCCCAGATCGGAAAACTTGCGGATGAGAGTGCACAGTCTGCAGTCAATACCCGTGAGCTGATTATGAACTCTATTCAGGAAATCGAAAACGGCAATCAGGCAGTTGATGTGACTTTCCAGACGATTATTTCTCTTGTAGAGGGAATCAATGAAGTGGCAAAGAAATCCCGGGAACTGGCACAGCTTTCCGAGACACAGGCAGAGCAGATCAAGCAGGCAGAGTCCGGTGTAAACCAGATTTCCGAGGTTGTACAGAGCAACGCGGCAATCGCAGAGGAATCTTCCGCAACCAGTCAGGAGCTTTCTGCAGAGTCTGCTTCTCTGAATGATCTGGTGCAGCAGTTCAAGTTAAAATAGTGATACAAAATAAAGGTATAAGAGAGGAACAATCTGGAAAATGGATACGTCGATTTTTATCGGAACATGGTGGTCACTGGTGCCGCCTCTTCTGGCAATCATACTGGCACTTGTCACCAAGGAAGTATACAGTTCCCTGTTTATTGGAGTGGCGGTCGGAGCACTGTTATATACCGGATTTCATCCGTGGAATGCATTCAATGCCCTGTTTTCGATTATGAAAGACAGCATGAATCTGAATATTCTGATTTTTGATGTGCTGCTTGGAATGATTATTGTATTGATGTCAAAATCAGGAGGCTCAGCTGCTTATGGAAGATGGGCCGGCAGCAAGATCAGGTCAAAAAAGAGCGCAATGCTGGCAACCACAGGACTTGGAATGCTGATTTTTGTGGATGATTATTTCAATTGTCTGACCGTCGGATCTGTGATGCGTCCGGTAACTGACCGCTACAAAGTATCCCGCGCAAAACTGGCATATATCATTGATGCGACCGCTGCGCCGGTCTGCATCATTGCGCCGATTTCCAGCTGGGCGGCAGCCGTCAATTCGTATGTTCCGAAAGATGCCGGGATTACGGGATTTCAGCTGTTTCTGCGAACAATTCCGTACAATCTCTATGCGATTCTGACGATTGTCATGGTATTTTTTGTGATTATTGCAGGTTTTGATTTCGGACTCATGAAAAAACATGAGGAGAATGCTGCAAAAGGAGATCTGTTTACCAGCGGCGGGGAAGAGTTTGAAAAGGTTAAGGAAGAAGATATTTCTTCCAACGGAAAAGTGATTGATCTGCTTCTTCCGGTGATTGTTCTGATCGGTTCTGCAATTGGTGCCATGATCTATACCGGATTTCTGGGCGGTGCGACCGATGTGGTCAGTGCATTTGCAGGATGTGATGCGGAGACCAGCCTGATTTTTGCAACCATGGTCACGGTCTTTGTCATGCTGTTTTTGTATCTTCCGCGAAAGGTGGTTACGTTTAAAGGATTCATGGAGAGTTTTGTGGAAGGTTTTAAGCTGATGATCCCGGCGATCGGAATACTGATATTTGCCTGGACCTTAAAGGGAATGGGAGATGCTCTGCAGATTGGTACATTTGTGGAATCCATCGTTGGAACGAGTGCTTCTGCAAGCCTGTTCCTTCCGGCTGTTTTGTTTGTTGTTGCAGTGTTCCTTGCGTTTTCTACCGGAACAAGCTGGGGAACATTTGCGATTCTTGTTCCGATTGCAATCGCCATGTTTCCGGGGGCAGATCATCTGGAAATGATGATCATTGCGGTTTCCGCAGTGCTGGCAGGTGCCGTCTGTGGGGATCATATTTCACCGATTTCGGATACAACGGTTATGTCTTCGGCCGGCGCGCAGAGTAACCATATCAACCATGTGACAACGCAGATGCAGTATGCAGCGGTTGTTGCTGTGGTATGTATCATTGGCTATATCATTGCGGGTCTGGTACAGATCTGGTGGGTAGCACTGGGCATCAGCCTCATGCTCCTGCTTGCTGTTCTTACCTTTATAAAAAAGAGGTCGGGGAGCAACCGCGAAAAGACAGCGGGTATATAAGAATCAGGACAGAAGCCCAAAAACAAAGAAAGGAGCAGGCGAGGAAACCTGCTCCTTCTTAGTTACTTAAAGGAAATTGAGTAACTGAGTAGTTAATTAGATAATTGTTTAATAAAATTGAACTACATACTCATTTGCGTACGTGCATGCTATATTTAAATAACACCATTCAATACTTACATTATACCGTGTTATTCGGATTTTGCAATACCTATTTTGAAATTTTTGGAATTAATCCTTTATTTTCGCTATTCCGGAAGCGGAAGGAAGTCCGGTTTTCTGCCGGTAAAGACCGTAAAGTACCGGAAGCCTGCATGCCGCAGAATCTGAGGAAGACGGTCAAACGCATATGCAACGTGCTCCGGCGCATGGGCATCGGCTCCGAGTGTCAGAATCTCTCCCCCGAGTTCGTGATAGCGTAAAAGAACAGCTTCGGTCGGGTTTGGATGTCCCAGCCCGTATTTGAATCCTGCCGTGTTGACTTCGATCCCTTTTCCCATGGAAATGAGTTTACGCAGAATCTCATCAATGATATCGGCATAGGCCTCATATGTATAGAAACGGTTGCGGTCCGGACCGTAGCGGACAACATAATCGAGATGACCGTATACATCGAAGTCGGAATAGGTGTTCAGGTTTTCCAGAATGGATTCGAAGTACTCGCGGTAAGCAGTTTTTTCGGAGCGTCCTTCATAGTATTTCGGGTAATAGGGATCGATTCCGTGAACAACGTGGGAGGAACCGATGACAAAATCAAACGGATGTCCGGTCACCGCTTTGCGGTTGATTTCCGTGATGTGGGGCTGCAGACCGACTTCGATTCCAAGACGAATGGAAAGACGGTCATGGCAGGTGTCCTGAAAACTGCGGACTTCTTTTATATAGGAATCAAAATCCAGAAGAAACAGATCGGGATCATCCGGGTAATCATAATCAAAATGATCGGTAAAACAGATGCCATCCAGGTTCTGCCGTACAGCGGCCTGGATCATGTCAGGCATCAATGCGTCACTGTCTCCGCTGTGATGCGTGTGCATATGTGTATCCCAAAGCATAAGAGCCTCCTTTTTTCTGTGTGGTTGATTTTGGAAAAAGTCTTTTCGTAAGATTATACTATATTTCAGGGGAAATAGATACCTTTAGTGAAAAAATTAACAAAGACGGAGAAAAGACTTGAACTTTCGGAAATAATTGGGTAAAATAAAGGAAGCTTGGGACGCAAGTCCCATGAGACTATTTATTTACAATTCTAGGAGGAATTAAGAATGGCAGTAAGAGTAGCAATCAACGGATTCGGCCGTATCGGTCGTCTTGCTTTCAGACAGATGTTCGGAGCAGAAGGATACGAAGTAGTAGCTATCAACGACTTAACAAGCCCAAAGATGTTAGCACACTTATTAAAGTATGATAGCTCACAGGGTAAGTACGAGCATGCAGATGAAGTTTCTGCAAGCGATGATTCTATC
>OCHI01001948.1_pt1 | contig 13049 bp, 8 predicted proteins | sample 1538691 | NCBI WGS metagenome assembly OCHI01 (sample SAMN04571718, study PRJEB22368) | human gut metagenome | biome: human gut; material: stool | host: Homo sapiens | place: Luxembourg | collected 2012-09-21 | reverse complement strand
TCCATCACGGCGTCGCAGCCGATGATGCCGTGGGGCGTGCTGATCCTGCACGTCGTGGCCGTTTCGGCGCTCTCGAACATCGGGAAGCTGGTCCCGGTCTTCTTCTACCGCGACCGGAAACTGAGCGAGCGGCTCGCACTCTCGATCGGCATGTTCACCCGCGGCGAGGTGGGCGCGGGCGTCATCTTCATCGCCCTGGGATACAGCCTCGGCGGCCCGGCGCTGATCATCTCGGTGCTGACGCTGGTGCTGAACCTGATCCTCACGGGCGGCTTCGTCGTCTGGGTCAAGAAACTGGCCCTGAAAAGCTGCACACCCGAAGCATAATTTCATCGACCTCCATGAAAAGATACGCATTCATCCTGCTCGTCCTGCTGTCGGCGGGAGCCGTCCGGGCGCAGCGGTATGAGAAGAACATCCTGGGCGTCCGCGCCGGCGTCAACGTGTCGACCTGCGACATCTCGATCGAAGACGTGCGGATAAACACCGGTTCGCGCGCGGGATTCCACTTCGCCGTGACGGACCAGATCCTGCTCCACCGCAGCCTGCCCCTCTACCTCGAAACGGGCATCGGCTTTTCGAGCCGCGGCGGCAGGGCCGCCGCTGAAATCTACGGCGACATCTACAACATGACCATGCGTCCGTTCTACATGCAGGCCCCCCTGCTCGTCAACTACCATTTCCACATCCGGGATCTCCTCACGATCCAGCCCTTCGCGGGCATATACGGCGGCGTGGGCATCCGGGGCGCGATGAAGACCGAATACGGCAACGAGGATATGTTCAGCGCCCCGGGCTTCCTCTCCCGCATGGATTTCGGCGTGCGCGCGGGCGCCGGGTTCGTCATCAGACGCATCTACCTGGGCATAAGCTACGACATCGGCTGCCGCGACCTGTTCCGGGGCGGCGAATTCTTCGGCTACGCACTCCAGCCCGAAAGCGCCGAAATACGCAACAACTGCCTGACCGTAAACATCGGTTACAATTTCTGACATCCGACAGCTATCCAGCTAAAGCAAAAGCATTTACGGATATTTTTTTCATTATCCGTAAAAAATTTCGGGGGGGGGATTTTTCGAAAAAATTATCCTATATTTGCCACGTATACAAACCCAAACCCATTCATTATGAAAAAAGTATTGCTTATCATGGCCGCCATCCTGCTGGCAAATGCCGTTTCGGCGCAAAACTACGAAAAGAACATCCTGGGCGTCCGCGCCGGACTGAACCTGTCGAGCTACTCGATTTCGGCCGGAGGTGCGTCCATCAGCACCGACTCGCGGGCCTCGTTCCACGTCGCCGTGACCGATCAGATCCTGCTTTGCAACAAACTGCCCTTCTACCTCGAAACCGGGCTTGCCTTCTCGAGCCGCGGCGGCAAGGTCGACGGCGTGAGCTTCCGCCCCTCCTACCTGCAAATCCCCGTGCTGGTGAACTACCACTTCAACATCAAGGACATCGTTACGATCCAACCCTTCGCAGGTCTTTACTACGGGCTCGGCATCGGCGGCAAAGTGAAGGTCGGCGACGAGAAGGGCGACATCTTCGGAGACGAAGGCGGGTTGAAACGTTCCGACCTGGGCGTGCGTCTGGGCGCCGGCGTCGTCTGGAAACGCATTTACTTCGGGCTGGGCTACGACATCGGCTGCCTGAATCTGGTCAAGGAGAGCGACGGCGAGGGCACGATGCGCAACAACTGCTTCACGATCAGCGTCGGATACAATTTCTAATCCGCCCCTGCGCCAATAAAAAAGGGACGTCCTCGTCGGGCGTCCCTTTTCCGTTCCGCATAAACGGTCATTCCCGCAGCAGCACCGACGAATCGCCGTAGCTCAAAAAGCGGAAGCCGTGGCCGAGGGCGTAGTCGTAAATCCGCCGCCACCCGTCGCCCACAAAGGCCGAAACCAGCAGCAGCAGCGTCGATTTGGGCTGGTGGAAATTGGTGACGATATTGTGCACGATGCGGAACTCGTAGTCCAGCGGCGTGATCATAATCTGCGTCGAGGCTTTCAGCCGGTCCAGCCCCTCGCGCTCCATATACCCCGACAACTCCTGCAACGCCTCGCGGCCCGAAAACTCCGCGGGAATGTCGTACAGCTCCCACTGCCCCACGACCCGCCCGGCATCGGGCGTCCCGGCCGTGCGGATGCGCCACGCAAGGGCCGCAAGCGATTCCAGAGTACGCACCGAGGTGGTTCCCACGGCGGTGATATGCCCCCACTTCTCCAGCAGGCGGACCACCGTCGCACGGCGCACCTCGAAATGCTCGGTGTGCATCGGATGCCGCGCGGCGTCCTCGTCCTTGACGGGCAGGAACGTGCCCGCCCCGACATGGAGCGTCACCTCCTCGAAGGCGAATCCGCGCACCTTCATCTCCCCGATCAGCTCGGGCGTGAAATGCAGCCCGGCGGTCGGTGCGGCCACCGAACCTTCGAACTTCGAATAGACCGTCTGGTAGCGCGTGTTGTCGATCTCCTCGCTCTCGCGGTTCAGGTAGGGCGGAATCGGAATCCGTCCGAGGTATTCGAGCAGCTGCCCGAACGTCATCGCCGCCGACCACTCGAAGCGCACGGTATGCTCGCGGCCGCGGTTCTCGACGAGCCACGCCCGCAGATGCTCCGGGCGGCCTTCGTGCTCGAAGTTGATCTCCACATACCCCTCTTTCCATTTCTTGAGGTTGCCCACGATGCACGACCATTCGCACCGCCCGACGACGGCGAACGCCCGTTCGTAATCGGCCGGATCGTGCGGTTCGAGACAGAACACCTCGATGCGGGCACCCGAAGGCTTGTGCATGATGATCCGTGCGCGAATCACCTTCGTATTGTTGAACACCAGCAGCTGGCCTTCGGGCAGCACGTCGCCGATGTCGGCGAAATGCGCTTCGCCGATCTCCCCGCCGCGGTAAACCAGCAGTTTCGAGGCGCTGCGCTCGGCCAGCGGGAACTTGGCGATCCGCCCGTCGGGCAGGTCGTAATCGAATTCGTTTATGTCTATATGCCGTTCATTCATGGACACAAATGTACGTTTTTTTTCGCATCCGTCGCACACGCTCCGGCCGATAATCGCCCATATACCATATCCCACAGGCCCTCTCGGTCAAAAAAGCCGCCCGGTCTCGGACCGGACGGCTTCCCCTCAAAAACTATTCAAAGCCCACCTCTATTTGGAATAAACATAAATCTCGGAGCTGAGAGGCGCCGACCCATACATATGCCAAATTATATAACGAGCGGTTATCGGCGCGATAAACGAAACATACTGCGTTCCGGCAGGCGTCATCGACAAGCCCTCTTCAGGCGTTACGAGTTTCCACCCGGCCCCGTCATCGCTGGTATAAACAGCACAAGAACTCATCGCATAAGCCGCACCGTAAGCACTGAACGTCTCCAATCCGGTAACAGTCTTTGTAGCACCCATGTCGATTTTTACACCGAGATGGGGAGTATTGAACCATATATAATCTCCGGTATTCCCATTGATCAATTTAGGTTGATGGGCTCCCCAGTCTGCATTATTATCATCCACATTGGTAGCATAAACCGACCAACCGCTGTAATCCGCAATCCGGCTGCCCGAAGGTTTCACGCCGGCCTGTATATCCATGGATTTGGCTTTGTTTATCTGAACGGACAGCTCCTTCTGTTTCGAAGAAATACGCAATTGTCCGGAAACAGGCTGCACCGATCCGATCCCGACCGTCACTTTGTAGGTGGCAGCCTCCTGCGGAACAAAACTCCAATCCGTCCTGAGATCCATCGTATCTCTGGCTACCAACTCCCCGGCAGGAATCACGACGGCACCGCCTTCGCGGAAAGTAACGATCTCCTCCGGCATATCGCCTTCGATCGTATAAGCGAACTTCACGGCGACATCCGACTTCCATGGTTTGGCAAGACAAACCGCAAACGGCATCGAGACCTCCGTATCGCCTGCAATTCCCAAAGACGAATGCGTCTGATTGAACTCCAAAGAGCCGATTCCGAGCTTCAGACGTTCCAAATAAACATAGTCGGCCGGTTGCAGACTCATCGTCGTCGCATGCGACAAAACAACCCGCAACAGCAGAAACGAGAACTCCGGCCAAAAGATATTTCAATTTTTTCATCATAATGTAATCGTATTTAACAAACAATTTCAATGAACCGCATGGCGGCAGGCACGCACCGGGCGCGCCTGCGCCATAATTACGGGATTAAGGCCACGGCGTTTCCGTATCGGTGGACTTGATGCCGGCAACCCACGTCGGGGTCTTGGACGTCTTCAGCGTATGCCCGTTGCCCGTGCAGTCCTCGAACGTATTGCCCTCGCCTTCGTTGAAGCGCCAGTAAGCCTCCAAGCCCTGCGATTTGGCGCTGGTCGTGGTCATGTTGTTCTGCACCTGCGCTTCCGTACGGCATACCGACCAGATACGCGCCTCGGACATCAGTATCTTGCATCCGCTCCACCACGAATCGCCGGTTCCGTGTCCGCCGCCGGCATCGCCGCCGAACCAGTTGGCCGATCCGAAGTTGGGATCGCACACGCCCTCCTTGCTTCCGGCAAAAGTGCCGTTGACATAAAGGGTCACCTTGGTTCCGTCATAGGTCAGCGCCAGATGCTGCCATTTGTTGGGCGTGAACGACAACGACGGATTGAGATACCAGCCGTCGCCTTGGAACTGCACCAGCGAATGGGCCTTATGGTCCGAAGTGTCGTTCTGCGGGTCCTCGAAGCGCAGCAGCACCGAACCGCCGTTGGTAAATACGGCACGGTTGCGGTTGGCCGTATTGCTCACTTGGAAACGCACCTCGACCGTAAACTGCGGAAGCGTCAAGGGGAAACCGTCGGCGGCAAGTCCCGCGCCGCCGACGAACATCGGGAGCGACGAGACGACGATCGCTTCGGTCGTAATCACATAGGTCGAGGTCACCGAGGTCACCGGAACCGACCCGTCGGCGCTGACAAGACGCAGCGGCAGGGCATAGCTCTCGCCGACATACTCCTTGGGCAGCGGCTTGATATGGATCTTGGTTGCAGGAGCGCTGAATTCTCCGGCCTTGATCGTCACTTCGGAGTCCATCTCGTAGACCTCTTCGGGCAGTACGAGAAAACTCGAAGCCTGCTTCTGGTTGTAACGGTCCAGCACCTCGGAATCGACCACGAATTTCAGCTTTACGTCTTTCGTTGCGGCCTCGCTCAGGCAGGCCGTGATTTCGGCGTCGGCGCCCAGTTCCGTAATGGTCACTTTCGTGCTTTTATTCGACGCGCTCTCGCTGACGAAGGCGTGCACTCCGAGCGTATCGTAATCGGCATCGTTGCAGGCCGAGAATCCCGAAACGAGCGCCGCGAGACCGAGAACTGCTGTTTTAATGCTGTTTTTCATCTTTTTCTTGCTTTTGGTTGTTCGGACTAATTGACTGCGGGGTTCTGCGCCTGAATTCCGGTTCGCATCCATTTGTAGGAGGGTTTGTTCACCGCCTCGTTGCTGAACCGGTAACCGCCGAAACCGCCTTTGCGGAAGCCGTTGACGGGCTGCCATCTGGCCATTCCCAGCAACGACGGGCACTCGGCCTTGTCGAGTCTGGTTCCGTTGCGAAGCGTCCAGAAATAACCGCCGTTCAATGCGTCAATGGCGCTCTCCATGTTTTCCGTAACGATGAAGCGCTTGGTGATCTCCTCCTCGGACATCACGCCCCCAAATCTATTGATTATCTGCGTCAGGCGCGAGTCCATATTCGACTCGCTCTGTCCGGCATTGGGCGACGGAGTGCCGCCGGAAACCGAATAGGCCTGTCCGATGAAATAGTCGAAATAAGTCGCCGCGCTCACAGGAACCTTCCAGAGTTCGCCGTCGATAACGAGCATTTTACCCGAATTGGACTGAGGGCCGAGGTGCTTGCACAAAATATCGAGGAACCATCTCACATAAGTATCGTTTTCATCGAGTTTGCCCACAACTCCATCGACATTCGGTTCGAAATCGATATCCAGACCGTCGTAGTTGTACTTGTAAATGGTATCCGCGATAGCCTGCGCATATTTCTCCATCGAGGTCTTGATGGCCGCTTCATCGTCGTCCACCCAGCCCCAGAACGCTTCGCGGGTCGCTTCATCGACATCATATTCGGCAGGAGTGAACCCCTTGCCGACATACTGGATAAAGGTACACATCAGCACTTTGGTCCCTTTCTTCTGCTGCACCATGCGGAGATCTTCGATCTTGCCCTGCGAAAGGTTGCTCGAATTGTCCCACAACGAGACCATATCCATACTGTCGGGAAGTCCCATCAGCATACTGGCCGTCAGAACGGCAGGATCGCCCCAGCCGCTGAACCACCCGAACGAAATCGAATGATCCGTCTTTTTCCACTCGCGCAGAGCTTGGTAGTAGGATTCGGGGCGCGAGGTCTCGGTATTGCCGTATTCGACCTTCTTTTCGGCTTCGACCTCCGTCCAGTCGCTGCAGTTGGTAAACGCAGTCGCGAAAAGCAGCGCCGCCGCCAATGCCCATATATTTTTCTTTATGTTCATAATGTATGCTTTCGTTTAGGTTTCGACACTATTTTTTCTTCGTCCAGAAAAGATCGACCGACTCGTTGTCCGTACCGCCCAGCAATGCCACCGCCTTGTCGTAATTGCTCTTGTTGAGGTTACGCTCGGTATAGGGATAGCGCAGCCGGCGCAGGCCGCGGAAGTTGTCGGAGATAACGCCGCCGCTAAGGTTGTCGATGGCCGGCGCCAGTTCGGGATAGCCCGTACGGCGGAATTCGGCCCACGCTTCGAGTCCCATCGGGAAGTTTGCGATCCATTTCTGGGTGATGATGCGCTCCAGATTCTTCTCCGTACCGTCCGCGTCGTTCCACTTGATCTTGACGTCCGTCTGACGGTCGTAGTTGTACTTCGCGCCGCGCGGATCGTTCAGATGTCCGGCGGGAACGAGCGTTTCATCGGCCAGATAGGCGTCGATGTCCTCGCCCGCCACGCCGTTCTGCTCCATCGACAGACGCACGCCGGCTTCGTAGTAGGACTGCGCCGTACCGCCTACGGTCCACTCTCTGAGCGCCATCTCGGCGCGCAGGAAATTGGTCTCGGCGGCCACGAAAATCGGCAGCGACGAGCCGGACTGCACGTTGGGCAGCGAATAACCGCTTACGGCCGATTTCTCGAATCCGGCCGTACCGGCGCGCATGCCGATATAGCGGGTGTTGTCGAAGGTCGATTTCTGGAAATAGGCTTCGCAGCGGGGATCGTCGTACCCGGTCATGTAATCGACGATCGAAGCATTGATTCGCAGGTCGCCCCACGACGCCGAAGCCAGCTGATAGGGATTTCCCTGCACGCCGGGACTCATCATGGCGTTCTGGGCGTTGGTCTCGATCAGGCCGGCGGCATGGCCGCAGGCGCTCTCGGCGGCCTCGCGGTCGTTCGAGCGGATCGCCGCACGCAGGCAGAGCGAGTTGGCCAGACGCGCCCAAGCCGTATAGTCGCCTGCGAAAATCGGATCGTTGTTAGCCAGCGGTTTCGACGCCGGATACTCCTGCGCATAGGCGTAGAGCGTGGTCGCCGCGCCCGCGAGGTCCTCGATAATATGCTTGTAGACATCCTCCGCCGAGTCGTACTCGACATAGAACGAGCCGTCGGCCACCTTGCTGTAGGGGATCGGGCCGTAGCAGTCGGCGACGCGCATCATCACGGCGGCGCGCACCAGACGGGCCATCGCGTAGTAGTGACCCGACTTGCTGGTCGATTTCTCTATGTCGAAGAAGTTGGCGTAAATATCCTCGAACATCGTATTGTACGGCGTGGCGTTCCATGCGTCGGACGCATTGAACGTATCGAAGTTCTGACCGCCCCAGCGGTTCGACAGCGTGAAATATCCGCCCAGCGAGCCGACCATCTGATCGACCATCTGCGAGTCGTTCTGCTGCACGTACATCATGGCGTCGAGCATGGTGGGAATCAGCACGGCGGGGTCTCCCTTGTAAAGGGCATAGGGATCGGTGTTGTACTCGTCGAAATTGCCCGTACAACCCGCAAAACCGCATACCGTCAATAAGAGGCAGGTAAGTTTAATGATATTTTTCATAGCTTTGGTTCGGTTAGAATTGCAGTTTCACGTTAAAGCCGAAATTGCGCGTGCTCGGCTGCATGAAGTAGTCCACGCCCTGATAGTAGGCGTTGTCCGTCGCCGCCGAGATTTCGGGGTCGAAGGGCGCCTTGCAGTAGATCATCCAGAGGTTCTTGGCGACGAATCCGACCGTCAGTCTGGCTTTGTTGCGGAACCACCGCGCCGGCAGCGTATACTGCAGGCTCAGCTCCTGCAGGCGTACGTTGGTGGCGCTGTAGAGGTAATAGGCTCCGTAACCGCCCTCGGCCGTCGAAATCGCCGAATAGTACTTCTGGGGATCGACGGTGCCGTAGTTGATCGGAATGCCGCCGCGGTCGCGCGCGTCGGCCGTGGCCTGCGACGCGCCGTAGTAGTCCAGCACGCCCTGCGTGGCCGAGTAGGTCAGGCCGCCGATTCGGGCCGTGAGGACCGCGCCGAGTTCGATGCCCTTGTAGCCGAAGCTGTTGCTCCAGCCCATCGTGTAGCGGGGCGAGAGCTGGCCCACCTTGCGGAAGTCGGTTTCGGCGATCGAGAGGTTGCCCGTCGAAGGATCGATCTCGATGTTGCCGTTCAGGTCGCGCTTAAGCTCGTGATTGACGTAAATATCGCTCATCGAACCGCCCGGACGCAGGATGACCTGCGGCGCCACGTTGCTCGCGCCCAGCCAGTCCTTCTGAATCTCGTTGTCGGTGATGGTCTCGCCCGTCACGGGGTTCACTTCGCCGGCCGCCAGCCGCTTGATCTCGTTGCGGTTGAGCGTAAAGGTGTACGAACTGCTCCATGTGAAATCGTTCCACTTGTTGTTGTAGCCCAGCGCCAGCTCGACGCCTTGGTTCTGCACGTCGCCGGCCTGCACGACCACTTGGTTGTAACCCGACGAAGAGGGCAGCGGCGCATAGATCGTCTGGTGGTAGGTGTTCGAACGGTAGTAGGTCACGTCGAAGTTGATGTGGTTGAGGAAACGGGCGTTCAGGCCGATCTCCCACGACTTGGTGTCCTCAGGCTTGAGGTTGTAGGCCGGATAGGTCGAAGGCTTGCTCCAGTTGTGGGTCTGGTTGTTGAACGAGTAGGCCGGATTGGAGAGGTAACGGGCGAAAGCCGACGCCACCTTCGAATACGACCCGCGCACCTTGAGGAAGGTGAACCATTCGGGCATGTTCACCATGTTGGAAACCACGGCCGACAGACCCACCGAAGGATAGAAGAACGACGAGTTTTTGGAATAGGCCAGCTGCGAAGCCCAGTCGTTGCGGCCCGTCACCGTCAGGTAGAGCATCGAGCGCCACCCCACCTCGACCGAAGCGAAGATCGCCTGCGTCTGGTCGTGCCACCCCTCCTGCAGGGGTTTGAACTTCTCCTGATAGTTGAGGTTGTTCATGGCGAAATGGTTGGTCAGCAGCAGGTCGCCCGCCACGCCGGCCTGCTCGTAGCGCTGGTCGTTGATCGAAGCGCCGATGTTGGCGTTGAGCGTCCAGTCGTCACCGAAGGTCTTGTCGATGTTGAGCATCACGTCGCCGTAGAAACTGCGGTCGTGCTGCGTCTGGTCTTCGTAACCGCCGTTCGTTCCGCAGAAGGTGGTCAACGTCGAGGCGTAGAGCTTCTGCTTGATGCGGTATTCCGAATTATCGACCCGCACGCGGCCCGAAACGTTCATCCAGTCGGTGATGTTCCACCGCAGCGATGCGTTGAGCATGTAGCGGCGCTTGCTCGTCTCGCGGTTCATGCGGTTCTGAATCCAATAGGGGTTCTGCAGCGAATGCGCGCCCTCGCCGTAAGGCCAGTACTGCACCATATAGCCGCGCACGGGGTCCCAGCGCTCGAAAAGGCGAATTTCGTCGAAGTCGTCGCTGCGCGGGAAGAGGTAGAGCGCGGGCAGCGGGTTGTAATACTTGCCCTGCGTCACCATGTTTTCGTCGTGCTGGATGATAAAGCTGGCGCCCAAGTCCAGTACGAGCTTGTCCTTGGCGAACGAGGTGGTATTGCGGGCCGTGAAGTTGTAGCGGTCGTACGTATTTTCGGGAATGATGCCCGCCGTATTGGTCGTCGAAGCCGAGATATAGGTCTGGTTCTTCTCGTTGCCCGTCGATACCGACACCGAGTTGATGATGTTGGTTCCCGTGTTGAAGAACTTCTTGGCGTCGAACGTGCTGGCAGACTTCTCACCCCAGTTCATCAGCCCCGAACTGGTTCCGTAGCTGTTCTGCATGTCGGGCAGCCGGTAGACCTTCGAAAAGGTCGTACTGTTGCTGACGGTCACCACCGTACGGTCCTTGACGCCGCGTTTGGTGTTGATGACCACCACGCCGTTGGCGGCGTCTGCCGTAAAGGGCCGCAGCCGAAGGGCCGGTCAGCATGTTGATCGACTCGATGTCTTCGGGGTTGATATCCGCGGCGCTCTCCGAACCGGCCTGCTTGGCATAGGTGCCGCCGTCGCCGCCGAAGCTGTGGTTATACATCGGAATACCGTCGATCACATAGAGGACGTTGTTGCCCTTCTCGATCGACTTCTCGCCGCGCATCACCACGCGCGCACTGGCGCCGGGGCCGCTCGCACCGCTGTTGATCTGCACGCCGGCCACCTTGCCGACCAGCGAATTCATGAAGTTGGCGTCCTTGACGGTCGTCAGCTCCTCGGACTTGACCTGCTGCACGTTGTAGCTCAGGGCCTTCTCCTGACGTTTGATGCCGAGGGCCGTCACCACGACGTTCTCCACCGCCACGGCCGAATCGCGGAGCGTAATCCGGAAATCGGTGCGGCTGCCGACGGTCACATCGACCGGCTCGTAACCCAAGTAGGTAACGATCAGGACAGCATTTTCCGCGGGGGGGGGAACTTGCAGCGAGAAGGAGCCGTCGGTATTGGTCGAGGCGCCCACGGTCGTACCTTTGACGATCACCGAAGCTCCGATCACCGGCGCGCCGTCGGCGTCGGTCACCACGCCCTTCACGGTCACGGGCCTGCGGTCGGCCTTCGAAAGCAGAATGTATTTGCCGTCGAAACGGTAGACCACGTCTGTTCCGCGCACCATCTGCGCGAGCGCTTCCGAAAGCGGGCGCGCCTCCACATCGACGCTCACGACGCTGTTGATGTCCACGTCCTTGTTCGACAGGAACAAATAATTGGTTTGGTTCTCGATTTCATTCATCACACGCTCCATGCTGACGCCCGACAGACGGATCGTCACCGCATTATTCTGAGCGTATGACCGTGTGGCATAGAACGATGCGCACACGACAAAAAAGAGTGTAAACAGGCATTTAATTTGCTGAATACGTTTTTTGTTCATACTTTTGCAATTAGTTAGTTGTTAGTAGGCTGGGTAGCTGATTAACGGCCGACCGCGGCTTGCGGATGTTGCGACCATCTGCAAGTTTTTTTAATTTGCCCCGGACGACCGGCGAGGGTCATTGTTCGGCTCTTCTCATAGGCAGTCTTTTCGTTTTTTTCAGGTTTATAAATTGGTTATCGTATGACGATCGTTCCGTTGTCTTCGCTGCGCGTATAGGTGAAATCCGAGGCCATCTGCAACAGGCGCAGCGCCGAATCGACGCCGTCCGAAATGCGGATCTTGCCGTGGTTGTAATCGACCTCCGGCATCCGGGCGCGGTCGATCCGTATCTTCACGCCGAAGCTCTTTTCGAATTTGTGCATCAGCTCCCCGAACGAAAGGCCCTTGATGCTGATCATCCCTTCGGTCCAGAGGTAGTCGTCCATGCTGCCGATCGCATTCAGGTTCAGCCGCCGCCCCGCCAGCCGCACCTCCTCGTTGGGCTTGAGGACGAACTGTTCGCCGGGCGTCAGGCGGTTGGTCACCTTCACGCTTCCGCGCAGCAGGGCCGCCGAGAACAATCCCTCGCGCTCCTCGGCCATCACGTCGAATTTGGTTCCCAGCACCTCGACGTCGCAGGCGAACGTCTCGACCACGAACGGATGCGCGGGATCGTGCTCGACATCGAACATCGCCTCGCCCGCAACCTTCACGCGCCGCTCGCCCCCGGCGAACACCAGCGGATACTCCAGCCGGGTTCCCGCATTGAGCCAGACCTTGGTGCCGTCCTGCAACTCCATGCTCAGGTACTGTCCCGCAGGCACTTCGAGCGCCGTCGTCCGCCGCGCCCACTCTCCGATCCGGTCGTCGGCAAGCATCCGCGCGAGACCGACGCCGACGACCGCCACCGCGGCCAGCTCCGCGGCATAACGCACGATGCGGCGCAGCGGAATGCGACCCAGTGAAATGCGCCGCGCCGCCTTCCTCGCAAGCGCAGGCGACAGCACGTCGGGACCGTAAATGACCGAAGCGGCCATCACTTTGTCCAGCTCGTCCAATTCGCGCATATGCGCGGGATCGGCGTCGAGCCAGTCGAGCACCTGCTCCGTCTCGGCATCGGTCGCCGTATTTTCCAAATATTTATAGATAAGTTCCGGATTCATCTCTCTCTCTTCGTCTGTTTCTATAAAAACGAATAAGTGCGCCCGATTCCCAATCAGACGCACTTGGATTTGCTAAAAAAATATTTTTAATAATTCACGCTCTCGAATTCAGGATCGCAAAATATTATCCGACAGCAACATAAGCAGCACGGGCAAATAATCCTTCAACGCCACGCGCAGCTGCTTCACGGCCTTTTCCAGTTCGAATTCGACGCGCCGCACGGTGATGCCGTACTTTTCGGCGATCTCCTTGTAGCTCAGCTCCTCGAAGCGGCGGGCGACGAACACTTCGCGTGTCAGTTCGGGCAGGCGGTCGAGCGACTGCCGCACGATCGCGGCCACCTCCGCCGAGAAAATCTCCTCAGGATTGAACGCCTGCAGCGACCGTATGTCGGCCGCCAGCACCCGCCGCCTAAGCTCGTACACCTCCTGCTCGATCTTGGCATGCAGGCTTTGGGCGCGCAGCCAGTCGAGGCATTTGTTGCGGACGATAATCAGGATATAGGCCTGCAGGTTGGCATCGGCGGG
>OCHI01001942.1_pt1 | contig 13074 bp, 10 predicted proteins | sample 1538691 | NCBI WGS metagenome assembly OCHI01 (sample SAMN04571718, study PRJEB22368) | human gut metagenome | biome: human gut; material: stool | host: Homo sapiens | place: Luxembourg | collected 2012-09-21 | reverse complement strand
CTGACCGTTTTGCGCGTATCGAGATCACTAACCTCTCTTATGATATCCAAAAGCTAGCCAATTGTGCCGCTCCCTATCTTGATGCGACTTTACTTGGAACTTGTACAAATGTACCCCGTGGCTTCTCTTTAAGAGCTGCCATTCTTCTATGGTTCAAGCGTATGCTGGTAAAAGTGCCCTTTGCCTATCATTGCGGTGCAAAATTCATGAACTTGTATAGACATATCCGTCACCCGCGCACATACAAAACCCGATATGGAAACGCCAACAGCCATCTGAAGAAAGACCGTACATGACAGACAATAGTCTCACCGCCAAGAAAGCTGAGGACGTAGCCCAGCAAAGCAAGAAAAAACGTCCACGACTTTTCTATTTGGATTTGGTGCGTGCGCTAGCTGCAATCCTTATTATTATCACGCATTTCAACAATCCTTATATGCTTGGTCATCCAGTTTTTATATATGAACCATTTGGCATTTATGTAGGCAGTCTAGGTGTATCGTTGTTCCTCATCATTTCGGGAGCAGCGCTTATGTACACATATGGCGAATCCAACAAACTAGACTGCAGGCATTTCTATTACAAGCGCTTCATTGGAATCTATCCAATGTTTTGGATTGCATTCATTATCGCTAACGCCTATCTTTTTTTGCGTAACGGTGGACATGTATTCGCGAACGCCTCAAAATGGACGTTAATTTTCTCTATGCTCGGCATTGACGGGTTAATGGCCAATACTTCACTTCCAACGTTCTATACGCTTGGTGAATGGTTCTTGGGATTCATCCTCATTTTCTATGCAGTATTTCCGTTATTGAGGTACGGGGTAAAAGAACATCCCATCGTCACTGGATCTGTCGCTATTGCATTGTATGCCTTGACGCTTTATTTCCATCCAATGCCCCTTGGATTACCATCTGATTTATTGCTTACAATGAGGCTGCCTGAATTACTGTTCGGCATGTATTTCATTCAGTACATCAGAAAAATACCAACCTATGCAGCCGCAGTAGCTTTATTATTCCTTGTTGTACAAGAAATTCATCCACTGCTTAACGGGTCCTTTGCCGTGACCATCGTAGGAATTTGTGCATTTGCAGTTATAGTTTATATCGCAAAATGGCTTGATATACAACCTATTCGAGTGCCAGTAAATTCTGTATCAAAATATTCGTATCCTATTTTCTTAGTTCACCATGTTTTGATTTCACAGGTATTCACAATTGTTGACTGTACTGCTTTGTCACACTTCGACGGTTATCTACTATTTTTTGTAGATTTCATGATAATCATGACATTGTCAATTGCACTGTATCGACTAGAAAAAAATACTATTCAATATATACATTCAATGTTTCAGTAAAATAAGAAACGATATCCTTATAAATAATGCGCCTGATTTAACGGCGCATTATTTATATGCTACTAAAAAGCTGTTTCAATGTAATACCGAGGACGATGCTTAGTTTCCAAGTAGATTTTACCTACATATTCGCCTACGATACCCATCGAAACCATTAAGAAACCTCCAATGAGCCATATAGAGCACATCATAGATCCCCAACCGACAACAGCATGATTCATAAAAACAGACCCGATTGCATATGCCAACATGATTAAGCCTATGAGTATAGATATCACGCCCAGACCCGTGACAAACTTCAAAGGCTTTGTGGAAAAAGATGTAATACCTTCCAGCGCAAAAGCAATCATCTTCTTCAATGGGTATTTAGACTCGCCAGCTTCACGCACACCACGCACATAATAAACCTTGCCGGTTTTAAAGCCAATCGACGGAACGATGCCTCGAAGGAATAAATTGACTTCGTGATACTCAGATAGAGCCTCCAAAGCCAAACGGCTCATCAATCGATAATCAGCATGATTGGGCACAGTTTCAGCACCCATCCATTCAAAAACACGATAAAACATCAATGCTGAATTCCTCTTAAACCAAGAATCCTTCTCCCGAGAGGAGCGAACGCCATACACGATCTCACAGTGCTCTTGGCTAAATTTCTTAACCATCTCATCTACAGCATTAACATCATCCTGCAAATCGGCATCCATGGAAATAGCCGCATCACATCCATCACGCAATGCTTGCATGAGTCCCGCGTATAAAGCACTCTGATGACCACGATTATGGGCAAGCTTCACTCCGCCGAACAACGCTTCATCCTCATAATGCAATTGCTGAATCAAATCCCAGGTACCGTCTTTAGATCCATCGTCAACAAATAGAATGCGACTTTTCCCCGAAATACCATCACAAGCAATCAGCTGATTAATCTTCTTTTTTAGCACATCAGCAGTATGTCTTAAACCTTCAGATTCGTTATAGCAAGGTAAGACAAAATAGACAACAGGTAAAGTCATAATGTCATTAGCCAAAATATATTCCCCAATTATCAAGTACTACCTTAAAAGGACAAAGCAATATAAATATATGCTCCAATACGCAAAAGCTAAAAATTAACTATTATCAAATCACCCTTCTTAGCGACACTTCCCGGAGCAGGCCAATGAGGCATTGCAGCACCGACTTTCTCAGCACTTTGCAACTGAGGCTTGCTGGCCTGTTTGAATTTGTTGCCCATGATATTCATAAAATTCGTCTTAACAAACGTTCCTTGCTCCGGCGAAACAGTTACCTCAAACAAAGACCGTCCGACCAGCCCTAGTTGATCCGAGGTAAAACAATCACTATTACATGCAGAAGGATGATAGTTCAAAAACACCAAAGTTTCTTTTGATTGATCGGTGACACCAAGCTCATCAATACGGTTCCTGATATCCTGCGCTAATTCCGCATCTTGCTGATGATTAATAGCCTCGGTATAAAAAATACGATTTACGATAAGCGCTTGGCTCCAGCTAAGGATAAATGCCAATACAACAGCAACATACTTAACCGCAATTTTCCCATTAAATAAGTCAGAAGTCCACATCACCAAGAAAACGACAGCGAAAGCAAACATCAGCGGATAAGACATTTCCGTTCTCACTGATGGTGCGCTTCCCAAGATAATACTCATCATCATTGGAGATAGACACAAACACAGCGAGACAATCAGCGTCAATACATCAACTTTATGCCGAAATACAGAAATCAATATTATTACAATAAATAGTGCCAACAAACAAGTGAAAACTTTTGAATAATATATTCCCTTGCCTGAATATAATGATGCAGCATGCAAACTTATTGATTGCAAAATGTGATGAACAGAGTCCTTGCCCCACCTCGACTGCTCACTGATGTAAGGGTTTGTCGTCATATGGCATATTTTCAACGCACATACATTAGCAACCACATATAAAAGATAAGAAATACAGAAAAATCCAGCACCTACTCCGATAAAAACAAACCGGCGAGCTAAAGTAAATTTGGAATTATCCCAAAATAATAAAATAAATACCATAGCAAAACCGGCGATAAAAACCGTCACCATTGCCAAATATAGCGAGAAGGAGACCGTAGCAAACAATACCGTTAGAAAGCCCATCCACCACTTTTTGCTTACAACGAAATCCATCAAACACATCAAGGCTATCGCTGCAAAACCTATGGCAATCCCCACTTCTGCTCCCATAAGAGAGAACCCTAACATTTCTGCCAAAACTGGAGATGTAACAAATGGTCCTACAAAATAAACCGGATGATATTTCCCTATAAAATTAGTGACGCCAGAAAAAAGATAAGCCCATAAAAGAGCCGCCACAAGTAAACAGACGGCAGTCAGGAATGATGCTAACGCGTTATTATACCAGTACAATCCCAACATTTTCTTCAGGAGCAACAATCCAAATCGTTCTAGCCCAATCCAAGATCGGTATAGTGAACTTTGGACTTGTATCATTGCCTCTGTATCAATAGAATATGAATTACCGAACATTTTCAGCTCATATCCCATAAGCAACAAAAATGTGCTCAGCACCATATCCCAAGGGTTCATGCGCAGAAAACGCATGAACCCGCGAACTGTATACTGCCTCTCTAAAGGAAAAGTCGACGTTGTGGAATCAACGGATTTCTCTCCAGAATTTTTCCTTTTTCCCTTAGCTATTGAGTCAATAGTCTGTTCTGTTGTTGATGCACATGTCATAGTGGATGCCCTAATTCACTGGTTTTTTAAAATCTGTTTGATCTTAGAAGCATCGCCCCATACGCCCGGCGAATCGTATGGACGATCAGGGAACACGCCATAGTCGAGCTTAATATTGAGATCATTCTCCTTGATATAGCGCTCGACGCGTTCAGCCAATGTCATCGGTTCACCAGTGCAGCAATTAATGACGCCATCAACCGCATCCTGCGAAATAACTGCACTAATTTGACCCGCAAGCTCATCTACATCGATGAAATCATACTTATTTTTACCTGTAGTGAATGGGAAAGTCGCTTTGCCATCATTCGCTGCCTGCAGCAGCTTTGAGAAAATAGAGCTACCGTGAGCATCGTCGCCAACAATGTAGTAAGCACGAATCCATTGCGCAGTTGCATCATATTCCTTAGCAAGCATTAAAGTCGCCTCACGCAACGCATTCTTAGCAATTCCGTACATAGAAGCAGGATGGCAAGGAGTATTTTCATCAATCGCGCCTTCCCAATAACCAACTTCATGCATAGTTCCCATAACAGCGATCTGCTTAAGCCCAGAGTCAAGCATGTGCTTCAGAAAGCGATAATGGTTGGACAAATCCCCCATATGGTTATCCGAATTATGTTTAAAACCATCACGCCAAGCCATGTGCAGACATACATCAGGGGCCCCTAGCTCCTCAAATAAATCATCATTTGGCTCAAAAATATTTGCTTGTACTTTTGTGGCGCGTTCATCGACACCATCAAGCCGTAAATCTGAAGCAATGACGTCTTGTCCAGCATCAAGCAATGCACTCACGACATGACGTCCAATATATCCGCCAGCACCAGTTACCAAAATTTTCTTAGCCATATTTACAAAGTCTACCAGCAGGCTCCCCACAGGAAACAAGCGATTGAATGTCTAGCCCAATTTTCACGTTTTTAGAAAAACTCGTACGCGCAAGCGGCTAATATTGCATATATGGCTGAAGAGACGTTTACTCCCAAGAACATCATCGTGACCGGTGGCTGTGGTTTCATCGGGTCGAATTTCGTACATTACGTGGTCGACAACCATCCGGACGTGCACGTGACCGTGCTGGACGCTTTGACCTACGCGGGCAACATCGAGAACATCGCGGGCCTTCCCGAGGACCGTGTCGAGTTCGTGCACGGCAACATCTGCGACGCGGAGCTGCTCGACAGGATCGTGCCGGGCCACGATGCGATCGTGCATTACGCGGCCGAATCCCACAACGACAACTCGATTGCGGATCCAGAACCGTTCCTGAAGACGAACGTGGAGGGCACGTTCCGTCTGCTCGAGGCCGTGCGCAGGTACGGCATCCGCTACCACCACGTGAGCACGGACGAGGTGTATGGCGACCTCGCTTTGGATGATCCGGCCAAGTTCACGGAGCGTACCCCGTACCATCCGTCCAGCCCGTATTCGTCCACGAAGGCGGCATCGGACATGCTGGTGCGCGCGTGGACGCGTACGTACGGCATCCGCGCCACGATCTCGAACTGCTCGAATAATTACGGCCCGTACCAGCATGTGGAGAAGTTCATCCCGCGCCAGATCACGAACATTCTGGACGGGCAGCGTCCGAAGCTGTATGGCAAGGGCGAGAACGTGCGCGACTGGATCCACACCGAGGACCACAGCTCGGGCGTGTGGACGATTCTCACGAAGGGCCGCATCGGCGAGACGTACCTGATCGGCGCCAACGGCGAGAAGAACAACATCACCGTGCTACGCATGATCCTGAAGATGATGGGACAGCCGGAAGACGCGTTCGACTGGGTCAAGGACCGTCCGGGCCACGACCGCCGTTACGCGATCGATTCCACGAAGCTCAGGACCGAATTGGGCTGGACGCCCACGCACACGGATTTCGAGTCCGGTCTGAAGACCACCATCGACTGGTACACGGACAACCGCCAGTGGTGGGAGCCGGCCAAGGCCGCCACTGAAGCCAAGTACAAGCAGCAGGGCCAGTAAAAAGCGTATGGAAAACAGGCCGCGCCCGGAAAAACGCGGCCCCTGAATGTGGTCCCTATTAAAGCAAAGGATTTACGGGGTATGGATTTCGAGAAGGATCTGAGGGTCGAGGAGACAAACATTCCAGGACTGCTGGTGTTCGACCTGCCGGTGCACGGCGACAACCGTGGCTGGTTCAAGGAGAACTGGCAGCGCGCGAAGATGACCGCGCTAGGCCTGCCGGATTTCGGTCCGGTGCAGAACAACATCAGCTTCAACGCGAAGAAGGGCGTGACGCGAGGCATCCACGCGGAGCCGTGGGACAAGTACATCTCGATCGCCACGGGTTCTGTGTTCGGTGCATGGGTGGACCTGCGTCCGGGCGAGAGCTTCGGCCAGGTGTATACGACCGTGTTGGATCCGTCGAAGGCGATCTACGTGCCGCGTGGCGTGGGCAACAGCTTCCAGGCGTTGGAGGACGGCACTGCGTACACGTATCTCGTGAACGCGCATTGGAGCCTCGAGCAGAAGAAGACGTACACGTTCGTGAACCTCGCCGACCCGGACCTGGACATCCAGTGGCCGATTCCGTTGGACGAGGCCGAACGCAGCGAGGCCGACCTGAAGCACCCGATGCTGAGGGACGCGAAGCCGATGGCGCCTAAGCGCACAATGGTTTTTGGATGCAACGGCAAACTCGGCAAGGCAATCAGGCAATATGCCGAAGATCATCATCTCGAAGGTTTTGAATATCACGACACAGACACCTTCGACATCTCCGATGCGCATGCTTTTGAAAATGTGGATTGGGATTTATACGGCACCATTATTAATGCCGCAGCTTTCACTGCCGTCGATGCTGCCGAAACAGCAGAGGGACGAAAAGCGGCATGGTTGACAAATGTCCAAGGCGTAAAGAACCTTGCTAAAGTCGCTACAGATCACAAAATCACCTTGGTTCATATTTCCAGTGATTACGTATTCGATGGCGAACTTGAATTCCACAAAGAAGACGAAGGCTTCGCGCCACTGGGGGTCTACGGACAGACCAAGGCCGCGGGTGATGCACTTGTGGAAAATGTCCCTCAGCATTATCTCTTGCGTTCTAGCTGGGTTATCGGTGAAGGGCGCAACTTTGTAACCCGCATGCTAGGTCTTGCGCAATCAGGCGAACCTGCAGAAGCGCCACGAGATCAATTCGGGCGTTTGACTTTCACCTTTGATATGGCAAATGCTATTTTCCATCTCCTGACGACCCATGCTGAATACGGTACTTATAACATGACTGGATCCGGCAAAGTTGCTAGCTGGTACGATATCGCAAAGATTGTTTACGAGACCGCAGAAGCTGATATATCTGCGCTTAAGGCAAATTCCGTCGAAGAATATGTTCAGAACACTCACGGTGCACTTCGCCCACGCAATTGTTCTCTGGATCTAAGCAAATTGGAATCCACCGGATATGCACCGGTTGACTGGGAAGAGGCTCTCCACGACTACCTCCAGAAGGAGATTGCAAAATGAAAGGCATCATTCTTGCTGGAGGATCCGGCACGAGGCTTTATCCTCTAACAACCGTCACTTCAAAGCAGCTTCTACCGGTTTATGACAAGCCGATGATCTATTACCCGCTCAGCGTGTTGATGATGGCTGGAATTCGTGACATTTTGATCATCAGCACTCCGAAAGATCTACCGAACTTTGAACGACTTTTGGGAGACGGTAGCCAGTATGGAGTCAATTTCAGTTACAAGGTTCAGCCGTCTCCGGATGGTCTGGCACAAGCTTTCATCATCGGAGAAGATTTTATCGGAGGCGAACCCTGCGCACTTGTTCTTGGAGATAATATCTTCTATGGAAATGGTCTTGGCAAAACCTTGAGAAGAGCCGCCTCCGTCAAACACGGCGCTACTGTTTTCGGGTATTACGTTGATGATCCTGAACGTTACGGTGTTGTCGAGTTCGACAGTAACCATAAAGCGATATCGATAGTAGAAAAGCCCGAACATCCTGCTAGCAATTATGCTGTTACGGGTCTTTATTTTTACGATGCACGAGTCAGCGAGTTCGCCAAGCAGGTAAAGCCTTCTCCTCGCGGAGAACTCGAAATTACTGATTTGAACAAGATGTATCTAGAAGATAATAGCTTAAACGTCCAAACCTTGGGACGAGGCTATGCTTGGCTTGATACGGGAACAATGGATTCTCTGTTTGAAGCTGGAGAATTCGTGCGAACAATTCAGCATGCTCAGGGTCTTCCGATTGCAGTCGCAGAAGAAATCGCATTTGAAAATGGCTGGATCTCAGCAGAGCAACTTATGGAAGCTGCAATAAAGTATGGGAAATCCCCATATGGAAAGCATCTTAAAGATGTCGCAGATCATAAAATTATATCCCGTCCAAACGATGATCCACAAATAACTGAATAATAATAAAAAAATAGATCGCTGTTTCACGAAGCTCATGAAACAGCGATCTATTTTTATCAGCCTAATAACTAGCCCAATGAGTCGTCAAACTCCAAAGGCATAGGTCTTAGTCTCTACTAACTTCCCATTTGACGTATACAACTCAAAGTGAGTCCAATATATCCCTTTACTAGGTTTTTCCCAAACAGCCCACTGACCGTTAAAACCGGCGACCCATTGTTGCTTGTTTACGTCGTATATCTTAATCTTGTAACGTCCTTGAGCATTATCAGAGGATACTCCCAGCAAAACATCTTTTGACTGCCATCCCGCGTAAGTAGCATTAATCCGCTTGCTGCCCGGAACATATGCAAATGCGATGGTCTTTTCACCAACACTTATCTTGGAAGCCGCATCGCGCACTTCAAGATGCAACCAATATGTTCCAACATCATCAGACCAGCCGGCCCAATTTGCACTATTCCAATTGGCGATGGTCTTCCATTTGCCCGTATTAACATTGTACGACTGCCACTTGTATTCAAGATCAGCGTACGGAGCATTCACAGATGCTCCAACTGCGATATCTTCATCTCTTACGACCCATAGCAGATTAATTAAGGATTCATACTCCTTATTCCCAAACGCGTTCATATCCACATTTCCGCTGATGCCATCCACCTTGCCGGAGCTGGTGTATTGCCATCCGCGACTGTTGGTCGGGAACGAGTCGAATCCCATGCGAGCGCCGTACTGCGCCACCCACGTGGTTTTGGCGTAAATGTCGGCATGTTTCAGCGGCCCTTGCAGGTAGCTGGTGTACGAGTAGACGCCAAGATTCTTGTATCCGGCGGACTGTAGTGCGCTGTACCAATTGTTGACGATATTGTTGTACACGTTCGGGTCGGTGGGTGGCTGATGCCCCTCCCAGGTCCACTTTTCCAGGTCGTAGTACACGGGGTACGCCAAGTCGCTCGGATTCACACCGAATTGCTTGAGTTTGGCGACCACGTCGGTACCTTCTTCTTTGGCGAGCGCCGGAGTGTCCGCGTAGGAATACCAGTAGATGCCGAACGGGATGCCGAGTCGTTTGCATTCGGAAATGTTACGTTGCGCTTTCTTGTCGGCATTGTTGCCTTCGCCGTAGCCGAGGCGGATGATCGCGCCTTCCACGCCGTCGGCTTTCGCTTTGGCCCAATCGATGTCGCCTTGCCATCCGGAAACGTCGATCACGCCTTTGGCTTGCTGTACGAACAGGTTGTTCTGATAATCGAAAAAAGCTTTCGTATTGTTGTAGGTGCCCCAGTGCGCGCCGTATTCATTGCTTTCGAATTTGGAGAGCTGTACGTTCGCGTCGGCTACAGCATTTTTGACATCTTCCGCACTTACCGGAATGAAGGATTCGCCGTTGGTTTTGGCGAGTGGATCCGGCTGCTGATCCTGCGTACCGACCAGTGTCGCATCGGTCACGGTTTCGCCGGTTTCAATATTCTTAACCTCACCTTCGGGGGTGACGGCCAGGTCTTCCGAAACCACGGTAGCATCGTCGGAAATCTCGCCACTGACGGTATCCGGAAGTTTCGCATTCGGATTGTCAGGCATGCTGTCTTGCGATTGCTGGTCGCCCGTCTGATCATCCGACTGATCGTCAGACTGCACAACAACGCCATTATCTGCAGTAACGGCACCGCTTTGCGCAACAGCATCCTCAATCGCAATATCCTGCAATGCGTAAGCCGGCGCAACCGCAACGGAAGCAGTCAACGCAACCGCAGACAGCGCAGTCGCAATCTTCACAACATGATGTGGCGAAACCATTCGTCAGCCTCTCTTGAATACAGTCATCAACCCCAAATATTCGGTGCAAACGCCCTAACCGTCAACTCTAACTGCAACCCACAACCCCGTCCATCCCCAACTCCAAAATCATCCCAATCCCCACATCTCACGCATTACACACTGATAAGAATCGACTAGCTCGTTAGGGGCACCGATATGGCATCATCCATTTCCATATCTCCTTTCCAGCATTCTCGCTGACCTTCCCATCACGCTTCGTAGAGGGACCATTCCCAGGAGGGGAGTACGTGGATCGTGCCAGTGGAATCGGGAAGTTCGATGGTTTCTCCCTCGTTAAGCGTGAGAATCAGGCCGGAATCAACGTTGGTACGTTGCATAACCGCTTGCAGAGAGCCGATTTCTCGCGCCCTGGTTTTCTCATTTCCCATATTGGCACACACTTGAATAAGCCCATACGGTTCCGTAGCAAGAGCATCGCCGATAAGAAAGTCAACTTTCTCCTGTTTGGACGTCGGCATAGTGTACGAAGTGATTGTTTCCGTACGCCTACCGGAAGTTCGTCTCTGCAGTTCGCAGAAAATCGCAGTTTCCAGTCGTTTTCCAATATCTTGCTGGTTGGCGCGTGACACCGCGTAAACCATACCCTGATCGACGGCATACATTTTCGGTACCGCAGTACTACCCGGCTTGAGCATGGTGGAGTATTCTTCGAGCTGGTAGACAAGGAATGCCTGCCTGAACAGATCGAGTAATGTATTCGCCTTATCCCAATAGATTTTCCAGCCGACCGCTCGCAACGTTTCCACAAGACCATTGGTAGACAGCTCGCAAGCCGTATTGCGCAGCAAAAACAGCGCTATCTGCGTGGCGAGAGTAATGTTTTCACGACCAAGACGCTCGGCGACGTCACGCGCAACCACGTCCCGCACGTAACCTTGGAGCGTTTCAATACGATCAGCTTCAACCATACGTTGCACTGCAGGGAATCCGCCAATAGTTAGGTAATCGTTGTAGGCAGCTTCAAACCGGGTGACCTCTCGCGGCGAAAACACGGCATCGGCAAGAGTGCTGCCCGCTGTAGGCGTTTCGATTCCCCGAAAGTCGCAGAATTCACGGAAAGACAGCGGCGCCATGGCATGCGGATGCGATCTTCCTCGGAAATTCGTTGCGATTTCTTCGCTGGACAGTTTCGAAGACGATCCAGTAATGACTAGCGTCACAGCTTCATGTTCGGCTATGCGCTGGCAGAATCCCTGCCAATTGGCGCATTCTTGCACTTCGTCAAGGAAGAGGTAGCAGCCATGGTCACGAGAGTCGGGATATTGCCGCCAGTATTCCGTAACAATATCGTTGAGCACGGTGTCTTGCATTGGTTGCAGACGATCGTCAGCGAAGTTGAAATAGAAAATATCATTACGCGAGACGCCGTTTTGTAACAAATCATGAATTTTCTGGAAAAGATAGAACGTTTTGCCGCAACGTCGGATGCCAGTGATGATGTGCACAGCATTGAACACTGCCGGCTGCGGCAGCTCGCGTATGATTTCGATGCGGCGTGACGGCGTAGGAATGTCAAACTGCATGGACTCACGAACCAGCATGGCATACGATTCACATGGATTATCCGGCACCATAAGTTCTTCCTTTCGCCGTCCGTTGCGAAACACCCAACAATCCCAGCATAACACTTCTCAAAAATTTTAAGAAGTTTCCACCAACACTTCTAAAAATTTTTAAGAAGTTACCACAGACGAATAAAACTCCAGAGAATACCTGAATGCATTAACGACTACAACACGAGTGTGGGAAATCGGGGAAGGACGGGTATCGTACGCTGTATATTGGCATTTCAGGTGGACTCTCGGAACGTGATTCAATTGCCCTGAATCGGGAGCTGTCACCGGGGAGTACAGAATAGTAGACAGATTCTGGAGGGGTTATGGCACGGCACGGCAAGAAGCCAAGCGAGGAAAGTACCTCGTCACACACACCGAGAACACTTGCCGGAAGCGCAACGACCAACACTTCTGCCGACAGCACTGACGCCGCTGCCAGCGGTATCGCAGTCAACAGCTCGACCGTCAGCAGCGCATTTGCCAGCGATGCCGATGGCAATACCGGGAATACGCTTGTCGGCAACGCTTCCAACGAAGTCGAAGCAACCGAAGTCGAAACCAACGCAACCAGTACCAACGCAACCGGAGAGCGCACAATCAGCAGCAACACGGCTGAAATCAGCAACCGGCAATCACACGAATCCAGCGAATCACACCAGCCGCAAGACCTATTCGACGCGGCCATAGCGCAAGGCATCAGCGACGGCGACGCTTGGACGGACCAGCGCGTAAAGCACATCTACCGCCAGATCATCATCGCCGTAGTCGTCGTAGTCGTTGTTCTGGGCGCGGTCTTCGGATTCACAGGCGTGCGCGCATCGCAGCAAATGCGCGACCTGGCCGCACTCAACGACTGCAAGGAAGCCGTCACGGCCATGAACACCTCCTATTCCAAGGCGTTCCAGCTGAAGGCGAAGATCTCCGAAGCGTTCACCAGCTTCGACGGATCCTACGATCTCGACAAGCTTGCCGAACTGCACCAGACGGAAGTTACCGCGCCGAAAACGCTGAGCTGCGCCGCCGACACTTCCGCTACCATCAGCAAAGCCAACGCCGCAAAAGCCGAGTACGACAAGCAGGCCAAGCAGTTCAAGCAGGCTTTGCAGAAGAGCGACGAATCCGCGGCCACCGATGGCGGTGACGGAACCGACAATAGCGCTGACGGAACGGCCGGCG
>OCHI01001938.1_pt1 | contig 13096 bp, 10 predicted proteins | sample 1538691 | NCBI WGS metagenome assembly OCHI01 (sample SAMN04571718, study PRJEB22368) | human gut metagenome | biome: human gut; material: stool | host: Homo sapiens | place: Luxembourg | collected 2012-09-21 | reverse complement strand
ATTAGTGATGACCGTATATAATAAAAGAGCGATTGAGGTCAACAATAAACGTGATTAATGATGACCGTATATAATAAAAGAGCAATTGCAGTCAACAATAAACATGTTCAGGATTGACCTCATATAATAAAAGTACAATCGCAGGTCAATTAAAATTTTGATTATAGTTGACCTGAAATGAAAATCAAAAAATAAAGTCAATACAAATAGTATTTTGGGTATCTTTCGTTCATGGTAATATTTCCTGAGATATGTCTTGCGCATTGATTGCTGCAAAAAATAAATTACTTTTCGCTAAGATGTAGAAAAGCCCATTTTTCTGTGATAAGATGATAAGGATTCGATAAACAATGACTGTTTTACGAACAGACAGAAAGCATGCATCAAACTGCATGACAGAAGAGAACGGAGTTGAAAAGGTGAAAAAAAGAAAAAATTTTTTCAGAAGTCTGCGTTTTCGTATTCTGATCATCCTGATCATTCTGGGAATCGTGCCGGGGGTTATTGTAACATATACGATGCTTCATAACTATCAGAACCGGGCGGTTGCAATGCTTACAGAGACAGTGGGTGATCAGTGCGATATTTTATGTAATCTGATCATCAGGGAGAATTATCTCAATGATACAGATTCAGAGGTTGTAAACAGCAAGCTGGAACTGTTTTCCAATGTGTATAACGGACGCATCCTGCTGGCTGACAGAGATTTTAAGATAGTAAGTGATACCTTCCACACAGAGGAGGGAAAGACGCTTCTCAGTTCACTGGCTGTAGCCTGTCTGAAAGGAGAAGAGACAAGCAATTATGACGCCAGAAGTAAAGTACTGGAGCTTGCAGTTCCTGTACAGAGTCCGGATGTGCAGCAGCTTCAGGGCGTGATGCTGGTAAGTGTTTCGGCTGTTGATATTGCGGAAACACTGGCAGAGATGGAACAGAGAGGCGTGATGCTGATCGGAAGTATTGTTGTTCTTTCGGTATTTCTGGCATGGCTGCTCTCTACAATACTTGTAAAACCACTTGCAAGAGTGACGAAGGCCATTGAAGATCTGACAGATGGCATGCTGGATGAAGAAATCAGTGTTCCTGACTATACGGAGACAGAGCTGATCACAGATGCATTCAACAAGATGGTCAACCGCATGAAAATTCTTGATGAATCCAGGCAGGAGTTTGTATCCAATGTGTCCCATGAACTGAAGACACCCCTGACTTCCATGAAGGTTCTGGCAGATTCTCTGGTTGGACAGCAGGGAGTCCCGGAGGAACTGTATCAGGAGTTTATGAGTGATATTACTGCTGAGATCGACAGAGAGAATAAGATCATTACAGATCTGCTCTCACTGGTAAAGATGGATAAGAAAGCTGCAGATGTGAACATTACACATATGGATATCAATCAGCTTCTTGAAGATATTCTCAAACGTCTGCGTCCAATTGCGGACAAGCGCAATATCGATCTGATCCTGGATTGCTTCCGCCCTGTGGATGCAGATGTGGATGAGGTGAAGTTTACGCTCGCCATCAGTAATCTGGTGGAGAATGGCATTAAATATAATGTGGATGATGGATGGGTGCGTGTGTCTCTGGATGCAGACCATAAATATTTCTATATAACAGTGGCGGATTCCGGTATGGGAATCCCTGAGGACAGTATAGAGAGAATCTTTGAGCGTTTCTATCGTGTGGACAAGTCCCATTCCAAGGAAATCGGGGGAACCGGTCTGGGACTGGCGATCACCAAGAGTTCTATTGCAATGCACCATGGAACGATCAAAGTATTCAGTAAAGAAGGAGAGGGAACTACATTCTCTGTGCGTATTCCTCTGTCTTATATACCGTCATAGGAGGTGCCATTGTGAAAAAGAAACTTTCAATCATTATAACAGCGTTAATACTAAGCATCCTTGCGGCCGGGTGTTCTGTGGAGATACATGAAGATTCGGGTAAACAGGATGCCAAATATTATCTGTACGATATCAGCTCTGATGAAACTCAGCTTCAGAAGGAAAGCTACTCTCCGGAGGAGACAACTGCAGACTATATGCTTAAGGATATGATGCAGCGGATGAACAGCCAGCAGACAGATTCGCAGAACCGGGTCAGTCTGCTTCCTGAAGGAGTACAGATGAATTACAGTGTAGAAGAGGACGTGCTGGTGGTCAACTTTAACAGTCAGTACAGCAGCATGAGCCGCGCCAGGGAATTACTTGTGCGGGCAGGTGTTGTGAAGACTTTCCTTCAGGTTCCGGGGATTAATTCTGTGCGTTTTACAATAGAAAATGAAGATCTGACAGATTCCAGGGGACAGGCTGTGGGAAATATGACTGCAGATACCTTTGCCGAGTTCACAGGAACTGAACCGGATGCCTATTGCAGCAATACCTTTACGCTTTATTTTACTGATAAGAGTGGTCAGAAGCTGGTAAAAGAACAGCGTACTGTGCGGTATAAACGCAGTATCCCCAAAGAGAGGATCGTTCTGGAACAGTTAATGAAGGGACCGCTGGAAAAGGGGCATTACCCCACAATTCCGGAGAATACGGAGGTTCTGAATGTGACCATAGCAGACAGGATCTGCTATGTGGCATTTGACGGAGTATTTTCTTCCTATGCGCTGGATGTATCGGAGAAAATACCGGTATATTCTGTGGTAAATTCGCTGCTGGATGCGCTGGATGCAGACAAAGTGCAGATTACGGTCGGCGGGAAGGACAGGCTGGATACCTTTGGTAAGAAGATGGAGCTGTATCATTTTTATGAAAGAAATGATAAGCTGGTAGTCAAGGAAAAAGAGTGATATTCATAAACGAAGAGGAGGCACAAAAGTGAGGAGACGCCCTGTGTGTATCCTGTGCATGCTTCTGGTTGTTTTTCTGTGTGTGACAGACTGGCTGGGATTTTCCCTGATAAGGGGGAATCCACTGCCACAGTCTGTGCAGACATGGATCAGAAAGCATCCGGAATCTACCATCTGCGGGGAGGTGGTCAGGTGCCGGGAGAATGAAGATTTTCAATCTGTATATCTTAGAAATACTTATCTTATTTACAATTCTGAAAAAGTTTCCATTGATAATATAAAGGTTTATTTAAAACAAAAAAAGAATCATAGCGGTAACAGTGATGTTGATAAACTTCTGGCAGGAAGTCTTGTTCTGGTGTCCGGAAAACTGGAAGAGGTGCAAAGTCCCACGAATCCGGGAGAGTTTGACAGTAAAGCATACTATGGCTGCCAGAGGATCTATTATGTGATGAAGAAAGGAAAGATAAAGAAGCAGTCGCAGAGTCATTCTGCATATGGGCAGTTCCTGATCGATATGCAGCAGAAATTTGCAGGTATTCTGGAGAAGACCTGTGGAATGGAAGCTGGAGCGTTTGAAGCAATCGTGCTGGGAGATAAAACAAATCTGGATCCGGAGTTGAAAATGCGTTATCAGATGGCAGGAATTATACATATCCTGGCGATTTCGGGGCTCCATATCAGTCTTCTTGGAATGGGACTGTATAATCTGCTGAAAAAAATCGGTCTGGGTATCTGGCCGGCAGGATTGCTGGCGCTGGTGATCATGCTTCAGTATGGGATGATGACAGGAGGGACTGTTTCAACTATGCGGGCAGTATGTATGTTTTTACTTTCTGTAGGTGCAAAGATCGCAGGACGGATTTATGATATGCCTACAGGAATGGCGGCTGCGGCGATCCTGATCCTTATGGAAAATCCGGCGTATCTGCTTGATGGAGGTTTTCTGCTGTCTTTTGGATCAGTGATTGGGATTGGCTGTGTCTGGCCATTAGTGCAGGAGGGGATGGATGTATTAAACCGGAAAAAACGAAGTGAGGTTAATGAGAAGGGAAAAATCAGAAATAAACTTCTGATGTCATTTCTGGCATCCGGAGTTGTGCAGCTTACCACACTTCCCATAGTGCTGTGGCTTTACGGAGAAGTGTCGGTGCTGGGGATTTTTCTGAATCTGCTGGTGCTTCCTACTGTGGGGATTGTACTGGGAAGCGGAACTGCCGGTGCATTACTTGGATTAGTCACTGTCAGAGGCGCGTTTCTGGCTGTTGTTCCGGGCAGGATTATTCTGAGAGGATATGAGTTTCTGACAGTGCTGTTGGGGCGACTTTCGTTTTGTACATGGATTGGCGGAAAGCCGGAAGTGTGGCAGATCGTTGGATATTATCTGGTTCTGGCAGCAGCGGTGTGGATATACAGAGCGGGTGTGAAGAAAAGTGAAAATGGTAAGATCTTTGCGTGGAAAATCCGGGCTGTATATGCAGGTATGGTATGCTTTGCAATTCTGCTGATCAGTTACAGACCGCATGAAGATTTCCGTATCGCCTGTCTGGATGTGGGACAGGGAGACGGAATTGTGGTGGAAATAGAAAACAGATGGAATATCCTGATTGACGGGGGCAGTACGAATAAGAATGAACTGGGAAAATATCAGCTGCTCCCATACTTGAAGAGCAGAGGGATTTCCAGACTGGACGGAATTTATGTTTCTCACACAGATGAAGATCATATCAGCGGGGTGCGGGAACTTCTGGAATTTGTTGAGAAAGATCTGACTTCTCTGCGCATAGAGAATCTGATCCTGCCCAAATGGAGCGATATTCAAGAGAATAAAAATTATCAGGAGCTGACAGAGCTGGCAGAGTCAGCGGGAGTCCGGGTGCTTACTGTGAAAGCAGGAGATGAGATCAGATATGGAACTGTCAGACTGAAGGTTCTGTGGCCGGAGTCCACAGCATCAGGGAAGGAAGTAAATGAAGATGCGATGGTTCTGGAAATGATAAGCAAAGATTTCAAAGGGCTTTTTACCGGAGATATCGGGATGGTGACAGAAGAAAAACTGATACAGAATGGGTGTCTTGAAGATGTGGACTTCCTGAAAACTGCTCATCACGGTTCCAGATATTCTACAGGAGCAGAGTTTCTGGAAATCGTCAGACCGGAACTGGCTGTTGTTTCCTGTTCTGCAACAAACACATACGGGCATCCGTCGCCGGATACGCTGGAACGGCTGAAGAAGAGTGGAAGCAGAGTACTGATCACCAGAGACTGTGGGGCGGTTACAATAGTAAATGGAAAATCTGTTTCTGCCTTTAACCGAATCAAGTAAGACCCCTGTGGAGATGTGAAAAGCAATAAGCAGTAGGATTTTCAAAGTGGTTACGTTCACAGTAACTCAAAGCAAACAATGTTGTCATAATTATATACAGGTGTCTTGACACCTGTATATCTGGGGAGTATAATTGCACAGACAAACGAAAATCAGGCATGATGTGAGGAAAGAAAGATGAAAGAACATTATGATGTCATTATTGTGGGAACAGGGGCAGCCGGACTGTACTGTGCACTGAACCTTCCGGAGAAAATGAAAATCCTGCTTATCACCAAGCAGGAGGCAGACCAGTCAGATTCATTCCTGGCACAGGGCGGAATCTGTATGCTGCGCGGCGAAGATGACTATGAAAATTATTTTGAAGATACCATGCGGGCAGGACATTATGAGAATAATACACGGGCAGTAGATCTGATGATCCGCAGCTCCAATGATATTATCAGAGATCTTCTGCGTTATCATGTGGATTTTGCAAGGGATGGTCTGGGAAATCTGGCATTTACCAGAGAGGGAGCACATTCCCAGCCAAGAATTCTTTTTCATGAGGATATTACAGGAAAAGAAATCACACAGACTCTCTTAACTGCTGCAAAAATAAAAGAAAATATTGAAATTTGTGAATATATGACTATGGTAGACCTGATCTCCAAAGACAATACAGTTTGCGGAATCATTGCAATGGACCGGAATGACCAGGCATTTCCTGTTTATTCTCAGTATGTGGTTCTTGCCTGCGGCGGAATCGGCGGGCTTTTTAAAAACTCTACCAACTTTTCGCATATTGCGGGAGATGGTGTGGGAATTGCAATGAAGCACCGTGTGGAAATGGAAAATCTGGACTATATCCAGATTCATCCGACAACTCTCTATTCAAAGAAACCCGGACGGCGTTTCCTGGTTTCAGAATCAGTCAGAGGAGAAGGTGCTCTTCTGTATGATAAGAACGGACAGCGTTTTACAAACGAATTACAGCCGAGAGATCTGCTGAGCCAGAAGATTTTTGCCCAGATGGAAAAGGATGGAACAGAGTTTGTATGGGAAGATATGCGCCCTCTGGGAGAGAAAACAATTCTGGAACATTTTCCTCATATTTATGAACAATGCGTGGAAGAAGGTTTTGATCCGAGAAAAGAGCCAATCCCGGTTGTTCCGGCACAGCATTATTTTATGGGTGGAATCAAGGTAAATCTGGGAAGCAAAACTTCCATGAAGGGACTTTATGCCTGTGGAGAGACAAGCTGTAATGGCGTCCATGGAAGAAACCGTCTGGCAAGTAATTCTCTTCTGGAATCTCTGGTCTTTGCAAGAAAGGCTGCAGATGATATGATATTTGGACAGACACCGGAATATGTGCGGGCAGATGCAATTGATATGAATATGTATGAAAGCAGAGAAGAACTGCTTAATGCCTGCCACGAAACCGTATTAAAAGAGATTGAAAGGATGAAAAAAAGTCATGAATAGTATCACAATGAAAATGCAGGCAGACAAGCTGATCCGTATGGCACTTCAGGAGGACATTACCAGTGAGGATGTTTCCACGAATGCAGTGATGCGAAGCGCAGTAAAAGGAACCGTAGATCTGATCGCAAAGGAAGACGGAATCATTGCCGGACTGGATGTATATGTGAGAGTATTCCAGATTCTGGATGAGAAAACAGAGATCAGTTTCAACTTTAAAGACGGTGAGGCAGTAAAGAAGGGCGATCTTCTTGGAACAGTAACAGGAGATATCCGGGTGCTTCTTTCCGGAGAGAGAGTTGCCCTGAATTATCTCCAGAGAATGAGTGGTATCGCTACTTATACAAAACAGGTTTCAAAGCTTCTGGAAGGAAGTAAGGTAACACTTCTGGACACCAGAAAGACAACTCCGAACTGTCGTGTTTTTGAAAAATATGCTGTACGCATAGGCGGCGGATGCAACCACAGATATAATCTTTCTGACGGAGTACTGCTTAAGGATAATCATATCGGAGCAGCCGGAAGCGTAGCGAAAGCAGTGGCCATGGCAAAAGAATATGCACCATTTGTCCGTAAGATCGAGATTGAAGTAGAGACTATGGAACAGGTAAAAGAAGCAGTAGAAGCAGGAGCAGATATCATTATGCTTGACAATATGACACCGGAAATGATGAAAGAAGCAGTAGAGCTTATCGCAGGCCGGGCACAGACAGAATGCTCCGGAAATATCACAAAGGAAAATATCGCCAAAATCCTGGAAACAGGTGTGGATTTTGTTTCCAGCGGTGCACTGACACATTCTGCTCCAATCCTTGACATTTCCATGAAGAATCTTCATGCAATATAATAACATGGCAGCGAAGCTGTTTTGCAGCGGATAATTTGCTATAGGATTATATCGTGGAGAAAGGATGGGAAAGTATGAATACTGCTCAGAGAAGAACTGAAATTTTAAAGCTCCTTCAGCAGGAAGAAAAACCTGTGGCTGCCAGGGCGATGGCATCACAGTTCGGAGTAAGCAGACAGGTGATCGTGCAGGATATGGCTGTGATACGTGCATCTACACCGGGAATCCTGTCAACGACCAGAGGATATGTGTTGCAGCAGGATAAAGATATTGCATGCACCAGGGAATTTAAAGTACGCCATGGGCAGGAGCAGGCAGCGGAGGAACTGAATCTGATCGTGGACTGTGGCGGGCGGGTGAAAAATATCAGCATCAGCCACAGGGTTTATGGCCGTGTCACTGCAGAAATGGATATTCGTTCCAGACAGGATGTGAATGAATTTGTCCAGGCGATCAACAGCAGCCATTCCAGTGTATTAAGCAGTGCTACTTCCGGGTATCACTATCATCTGATAGAAGCATCCAGCCAGGAAAGGCTGGATCTGATCGGAGAACAGTTAAAGAAAGCAGGTTTCCTTGCACCACTTCAGCCATGGGAAAAGGAAAAACATCATAATATATAAGTAAGAAGGGATTCAGAAGATGACAATAGCAGAAATTCAGCAGGAAATCCTGCGAATAAAAAAAGAACAGGATATCTGTATTCTTGCACACGCATATCAGGGTCAGGAGATCCTGGAAGTAGCGGACTATACAGGAGATTCCTATGGCCTGAGTGTACAGGCATCCAAAAGAGACTGCAGCGGTGTGATCATGTGCGGCGTTCGTTTTATGGCAGAAACCTGCAAGATTTTAAGCCCGAAGAAAAAAGTCTGGCTGGCTAATCCTGTAGCCGGATGTCCCATGGCAGAGCAGTTGGATCTGGAAGGTCTGCGTGAATTAAAAGCACAGTATCCGGATTATGCAGTTGTCGCCTATATTAATACAACTTCAGAACTGAAAACAGAATGTGACGTATGCGTTACGTCCTCATCAGCAGTTGAAATCTGCAAAAAGCTGGAGCAGGATAAGATTTTATTTATTCCGGATCCGAACCTGGGACATTATGTGGCGGAAAAGCTTCCGGAGAAAACTTTTGCATTTTATAAAGGCGGATGTCCGAGACATATCGTGGTCAGTGCAAAAGATGTAGAAAAAGCCCGCGCAGCGCATCCGGATGCACTTTTCCTGGTACACCCGGAATGCCGTCAGGAAGTAGTAGAGCAGGCTGATTATGTAGGCTCCACCACAGGAATCATGGAATTTGCAAAGAAATCTGAACATAAAGAATTTATCATCGGAACAGAAAACAGCATTGTAGAGCATCTTCAGTTTGAATGTCCTGATAAGAAATTTTACCCGGTTGCAGTACAGCTTACATGCATGAATATGAAGGTTACCACCTTAATGGACATCTATAACTGTCTGAAAGGACAGGGCGGAGAAGAAATCTTCCTTCCGGAGAATATCATGGAAGGCGCCGGAAGATGCATTCACAGAATGGTGGAGCTGGGCGGCTGAATAATAATCTGAAAATTTCTGCTGGCTATTATGTCATGGAATTGATACAATAAAAGTAACGTTACTGAGAACAGTAACAAAGTAACTGCTCTGCAGTCTGATATCTTGGTATTTGTGAATAGAACAACAGATTGCTGAACAGTTACAGACAAAACAGCCTCAGGAGTAGAAAATTGAAAAACATACAGGCAGACATTAAATCAGGAAATTTTAAACAGGTGTATCTTCTCTATGGAGAGGAAGCATATCTGAAACAACAGTATAAACAGAATCTGGTAAAGGCACTGAATCCGGATGGGGATACTATGAACTTCAATCACTATGAAGGCAAGGGGATTGATGTAAAACAGTTGATCGACCTCTGTGAAACCATGCCATTTTTCGCAGAGCGCAGAGTTGTTTTGCTGGAAGATACAGGTTTTTTCAAAAATAAGTGTGAGGAACTGGCAGATTATATGAAAGAGCTGCCGGACTATCTGTATCTGGTTTTTGCAGAAACGGAAGTAGACAAGAGAAACCGCATGTACAAAGCAGTAAAAGCCTGCGGAAGTATTGCGGAATTTATCAGACAGGATGAAAAAACTCTGATGCGCTGGGCAGCAGGGATCCTGGGGAAAGCCGGAAAAAAGATCACCCAGAGAGACATGGAACTTCTGCTGACCAAAACAGGAACTGATATGGGGAATCTCAGGATGGAGATGGAGAAGCTTATCAGTTATACAGAAGGCAGGGATGTGGTGACTGCAGAGGATATTGAAGAAATCTGCACCACCCAGACAACCAACAGAATTTTTGATATGGTGCGTGCAGTAACAGAGAAAAATCAGAAGCGTGCACTGGAACTTTATTATGATCTGCTGACATTGAAAGAGCCACCGATGAGGATCCTGTTTCTTCTTGCGAAGCAGTATCGCCAGCTGCTGTTGGCAAAACAGTTTGCGGCAGCAGGACTTGCGCAGACAGAAATAGCTTCGAAACTGGGAGTTCCCGGATTTGTTGTGAGAAACATTACAACATGTGCCAGAGCTTACACCATATCTGAACTGGAACAGGCAGTAAAAGATTTTGTGGATGCGGAAGAATCAGTAAAAACAGGGCGACTGGAAGATAAGCTGAGCGTAGAATTACTGATCATTAAGTACAGCAGTAAAGTAAAATAGGAAAAACGGTAACTGCCGGATATTCTGGCAGTTACAAAAGATAATAACAAAAAAGACAGCCACATGACGGTGATGGCTGTCCTTTTTAATCATAAGCTTATAATTAAAAATTCAATCTATAATTAGTCAATGCTGTTAACAGCTTTAGCTAAACGGGCAACTTTTCTTGCACAGTTGTTTTTATGATAAACACCTTTGGATGTAGCTTTGCTGATTGTGGAAACAGCATCCTTTAATGCTACTTCTGCAGCTGCCTTATCTTTATTTGCTACTGCTGCTTCAACTTTCTTCATAGAAGTTTTAACTGCAGATTTGATTGCTTTGTTTCTTGCTGCTTTAGTTCTGTTTACTAAAATTCTTTTCTTAGCAGATTTAATGTTAGCCAATTCGTACACCTCCAATTTAATTCGATAAAATATTATTATACTCCTGTCATAGAAACAGACACGGGCGCTCCTATGAACATGCTTATATATATTATCTCAAATAATCTTCCTTGTCAATACATATTTCCATAAAAAAAGCTAAAAATAGATATAAAAAGTTGTTATAAGAACGGAGTAAACAGTAACAAATATTGAATGAAGTACGGAGGGAAAAGAGATGCTGGATAATTACGGAATAAGAACAGACCTGGCGCTGGAGGCAACCGAACGGTTTACAGAGGAAAACGTAGAAGTCCGGGGAGTGGAGGTCCACGAAGATTATAATGAAGAGAAAGATATCCGTACCACTGTGGTAAAGATCACCACAGAAAACGGTGCCCGGACAATGGGACGGCCCCAGGGAAGCTATATTACGATAGAAGCTCCGGGGCTTTCTGTACATGATGAGGATTATCACAGAGAAATTTCCCTGGAAATCGCCCGTCATTTACAGAATGTGATCAATCTGGAGCGTGAGTTGTCCATTCTGGTAGTAGGTCTGGGAAATTCAGCGATCACAGCCGATTCCCTGGGGCCTCATGTGGTAGAAAATCTTCATATAACGAGACATATGATAAGAGAGTATGGCCTGCAGAGTCTTGGAAAAGAAAAAATGCACCGTATCAGCGGAATTATCCCGGGAGTAATGGCGCAGACAGGGATGGAGACATCTGAAATCATACAGGGAATCGTGGCAGAGACAAAGCCGGACATAGTGATTGCCATTGATGCGCTGGCAGCAAGAAGCACCAGACGCCTGAACCGTACAATTCAGATCACAGATACAGGAATCAACCCGGGTTCCGGTGTAGGCAATCACAGAGTGGGGCTTACAGAAGAAAATCTGCAGGTAAAAGTGATCGGGATCGGAGTACCCACCGTAGTAGATGCGGCAACTATCGTCCATGATTCCATGGCACACCTTCTGGAAGCTCTGGAAGAGGCAGAACAGAAAGAATTTCTGGAAGAAATGATATCTCCTCATCTTCACACCATGTTTGTAACTCCCAAAGATGTGGATGAGACAGTAAAATACCTGAGCTTCACAATCTCAGAAGGACTGAACATGGCGTTTGAGGAAATAGGCGGCTGACCGGAAAATTGTTCCGTCAGTGTGAACAGGGTATAAATGGGAAAACATGGACATAGGATAAGTCAAGAGGTGATCCATGTGACAAACGTTCAGAAAGCGTTCTGCATTCTGCTTAGCATGTGCTTTTTTGCCACTCTGGCAGTATTGCCGGGGACATTTTTTACAGGAGAAAATGTGTACAGGCATCTGCCCCTGTACCGCTTTCTGGAAAAAAGAGCTCATATGAGTTCCTATGAAGATATTGAAACTTATAAAAAAATAGCAGGAGAAAACGGAAAATATCTAGGAGAGCGTGCACGGTCCGAACAATTGCTGGCAGAAAAAGGTGAATCTGAAGAATTACAGATATCAGAATCTACACCGGTACCGGAAAAAACAGCAATCCCCTCAAAAACAGTAAAATCAGCGAAAATATCAGAATCAGAACAAGCTTCAGAAAAGACAGAGAAGACACATAAGCCGGAAAAGGCAACTGTGTCACCGGAAAATCCTGAACCGGACAAATCACAGAAGCCGCCAAAGTCAGCAGCGCAGAATGTCCGGAATATTCAGGACAGTACAGAAACCATTGCTGCTGCAGTTCCTCATCCAATGATTGACCTGTCCCCCGAAAAACTGGCAGATTATAATTATCTTCTGGGACAATTCTATATCGTAGATTCTAACACAGAAGCAGATGCCGTACAGATCAATGCCGAAGATTTTCTGAAACAGGACTTAAAAATCACCAAAGAAACCGATACTCCTCAGATCCTGATCTATCACAGCCATTCTCAGGAAACCTTCGCAGATTCCAGAGAAGGAGAAGAATCCGACACGATTGTAGGAGTAGGAGATTATCTGACACAGCTTCTCACAGAAAACTACAGTTATCAGGTAGTCCATCTCAAAGAGCAGTTCGACATGGCAGGAGGTGAACTGGACCGCAGCGCCGCTTACGATTATGCCCGCGATTATCTGGAACCTTATCTTCAGGAAAACCCGGATATCCAGGTGATCATAGACCTACACCGGGATGGCATCCCCGAAGACCGCCATCTTGTAACAGAAATCAATGGAAAACCCACAGCCCAGATCCTTTTTTACAATGGACTGAGTTATACGGCATCCAAAGGTTCCCTGGACTATCTGCCAAATCCCTACATACAGCAAAATCTGGCATTTTCCTTCCAGCTGGAATATCAGGCAGCCCAATACTATCCTCAATTTTACCGGGGAATTTACCTTGCAGGTTACCGTTACAATCTCCACCTCCGTCCCCGCTCCCTCCTTCTGGAAGCCGGAGCCCAGACCAACACTGTCCAGGAAGTAAAAAATGCCATGGAACCATTTGCCGACATTTTAGACAAGGTACTGCAAGGATAAATTCTATAGCAATTCCATAAAATAATGCAATCAAGACAGTTCAGCAGAGTGCGAAGGAC
>OCHI01001925.1_pt1 | contig 13181 bp, 8 predicted proteins | sample 1538691 | NCBI WGS metagenome assembly OCHI01 (sample SAMN04571718, study PRJEB22368) | human gut metagenome | biome: human gut; material: stool | host: Homo sapiens | place: Luxembourg | collected 2012-09-21 | reverse complement strand
CCTCCTTTCAAACAAACGGTAAACGCCCTCAAGCCTTCCGCTTTTTACGCGCAATAACCTCAACGACTATGCCTATGCACACGATAACCAAGTATACTATTATGCATATTATCCACATATTGTTCAGGGTCATTGCGCCCGTAGGGTCGGCGTAATCTTGGCTAAAAATCAACCCTGCGGCAAATGAAACGGGGTAACCAAGGGATGCGAAAAGCGGGAAGCGGCTGCACCCGAAAAGCATGGAAATGCCTATAAACAAGCCGCCCGCAATCAGCAGCACGAGGGGAAATTGCTTCATTTTGTGCATATCAAACAGAGCAAATCTGCAAATCAGAAAGCTTACAATCAGAATGGCAATGGACAAAAGGCCGATTCCGCATTTTTTCATACTTATTACCTCCTTGCATGAGTATTTGTATTATTATACCATGGCATTACCGGGCGCTACAATGCTTTTTGCATTTTGAGGGGGGATTTATTATGCATTCCGCCGATTAAGCCCGCAAGGGGCAGATGGAGCGGGTGGAAAGGGAGCGCGAAAAAATATACAATCCAAAATTGGAATACGTTGGATTTTTTTACTATACCATGATATAATATACTTGGGCTAAGCTGAAGAAATGGCGTCATAATCAATGCTTTGAGCCAAAACGTCAGCAAGGGGAGGAAAGAGAAAAATGAAAAACAGAAAATGGGGAATGGCACTCATAGCTGCGCTTTTGTGCCTGTGCATGGCGCTGAGCGCATGCTCTAACGATGCGGATAACGACCCTAACGATGTCGTAGGCCAGGATTGGCGCACATGGGGCCTGGTGGTGGACAGCGGGACCATAACCCGCAACGGGGAAGACACCGCCGTGCTTGTATGCGTGGAGGACGACGGAGCGTATTTTTATCATGATGACGAGAATCAGGTGCTTTTTGATTTTGTTGAGTTCCCTGAAGAATACGGCCTTACGAGCGGCAACTACAACGCCATAGCGTTCGAGGATGTCAATGACGACGGCAATACGGATGTTGCCATTCAGTTCAACATGGATGACGATAATCAGCTTGTGCTGGTCTGGATGTATGACGAAGCCTCAAACGGCTACTATTTCTATGATGCAATAGTTGATGACAATAACGAACCGGATACGCCTGAGAAAAAACCGGAGGAGGCCATAACCAACAGCGATTGGGAGCATGACACTATAATAGAGGATGCGGGCGACGAAATGTACGTTGCCGATGCAACCGTGGGCGTGCAGACGTACTATCCGTATGGCTACGTCGTTATGGAAGCTATAAGCGACGCGCTGGTGATATACGACAACAATTTCAATTATGCCGTTGCCCGCTGCGTGAACGATATCTATGCGAACTATAACGGTTCCGTTGAGGAATTCGCAATAGATTATGCCAACAGCTATATCTATAATGACTTCGGCCCGCTTTACAGCATGTTCAGCCCCATAGTGGATATGGACATAAAGGATCCGGACAATCCCAACGACCTTGCGCAGATGGACGGCTATGTTTACGACGATACCGAGTCCGCCTACGTTCGCCTGTATATCTATACCGATGCAGACGGCAACGTGATGGCAAAGTCGTTCTACGTTACCGATGACGACGCGCTTACCGTTATGGACGAAATATGCAGCGGCGTGAACCATACCGCATGGTATGGCATAGAAGGGTAGGGATCGAACTTATGCCTTTGTGGGGTGCGGTAGTTGCGCTTGTTGCGGCCATTGCGGCAATAGTGCTGGACGTTCGTAAGATAGAAAACAAAAAGGCCAGAACTGCGGGCATAATAATCGCGTCCGTAATCGGCGCGGTCAGCCTTGTGTATATTGCGCTCACGCTTATACTCGTAAGCGCCGTGGACTGAGCAAAAAAGAACATATGTTAATGTGCGGTTCCGTTAAGCTTATGCTTTTCGGAACCGCTTACTATATGTTATAATCCATATATGATAGTTATGGACTTGGAATGGAACAGCGGCGTTGGCGACGGCAAATCGCTCGCTGAAGTATTGCAGATAGGCGCGGTGAAGTGCGATAGATCTGCCCACAAAATAGTGGACACGTTCAGCGTATTCATCCATCCCTGTGTGCACAGCGAATTCAGCGTGGGCGCAAAGGCGCTGCCGCAGCTTTGGCGTTCGCTTGAAAGCAGGCTTACGTTTGAGCAGGCGTATACCGCTTTCCTTGAATGGGTCGGGGAGGAGACCTTGTTCGCCGCGTGGGGCGGCGGGGATTGGCATGTGCTCAACGACAACGCCAAGTATTATTCCCTGCCAATAAAGCAGGATGTTCAAATGCTGGATGTTCAGTCCGCATTCAGCCTTACGATGGGCGTGGGCAGCGTGCTTGCGCTTTATAAGGCGGTGGAATTCTGCCACATACCGGATTGCTTTGACTATCATGATGCGCTGGCTGATGCGATGTATACCGCGCTTGTAAGCGAATGGGTGGATGAAGAAACGCTTGAGTTCAGCCGCGGAAAAATCGTGCCGCGCAGCATGGAAATGACAGGCAAAACGTTTGAAACACCGCCCGCCAAGTATTCGGAATACTTCACCAACCGCCACGATGTTATGAATTGCGACGATATGCGCATAGTCAATTGCCCCATATGCGGCGCGAAGCACAGCATAGGCGAATGGTTCAGCAACGACCGGCGCCGTTATTATGCCGCGTTTCGCTGCCATGGGCACGGCCGCTTCATCTGCCGCATGACGATAGTGAAAAAGGATGATCTTATCCGCGGGCGTTTGGCAATTCCGCAAATGACGCCAAAGGAGCTGCATAGCTTTCAGGTGGCCAAGAATGCCAAGCATTATCTTTGCAGCGCAACGCTTGGCCTTATAGCGCAAAAGCGCAAAAATAAACGAAAAAAACAGACCGCTCAGGCGGCTGCCACTCCCGCGCAGTAATCAGGCGCGGGAATTTTTTTAGCCGCTCGACTTTTTGAAACCGAAGGAGTATAATACTGCTTGCTTTGCGCTGCGGCGCAGGGCATATTTTATTGAAGAAAGCGACGGTTTGATATATATGGAATTGGTAATAAGCAATGCGCGCGGCTTTGCGAAGAAAAATGCGGTTATGCTCATTGCGTTTGCGGCGGCGCTGATAACAAGCCTGTTCGTGCCCGTGGATAAGGAATACATAGGCTACTTTGACTTCAAAACGCTAAGCTGCCTTTTCTGCGTGCTGGCGGTGGTCTGCGCGCTCAAGGACATAAACTTCTTTTTTGTTATAGCGCGCAAAATAGTGCACTTTTTCAAAACGGCGCGCATGAGCATACTTGCGCTTGTGTATATAACGTTCATAGGCTCTATGCTCATTGCCAACGACATGGCGCTGCTCACGTTTCTGCCGCTGGGCTTCCTTGTGCTGAGCAGCACGGGGAAACAGAAATATATGGCGTTTACGTTTATTATGCAAAATATTGCCGCCAACCTCGGCGGCATGCTTACGCCTTTCGGCAATCCGCAGAACCTTTATCTTTACACTAAGTTTAATATCCCCAACGGAGAATTTATGGGCATAATGGCCCCGCCGTTCATATTGTCCGTTGTGCTCATCACGCTGTGCTGCATTATATTCGTAAAAAACGAGCCGCTTATGATAAGCGATGAAAAGATAGAGCTTAACGGCAAACGTACCGCGCTGTATCTTGCACTGTTTGCGCTGGCGATAACGATTGTTTTTCGCGGCATACCGTATTGGATAGGGCTTATAATAATTCCAGCGGTGCTGTTCTTTGCTGACCGTCACGCGCTTGAATCGGTGGACTATCCGCTGCTTTTCACGTTCGTGTTCTTTTTCATATTCGCGGGCAATATGGCACGCATGGATGCGGTAAGGGATTTCTTTTCCACCCTGCTTTCAAAAAACACATTGCTTTTCAGCGCGCTTTCCTGCCAATGCATAAGCAACGTACCTTCGGCGATACTGCTTTCGCAGTTCACCGGCAACTATGCGGAGCTGCTTATAGGCGTGAACGTGGGCGGGGTAGGCACGCTTATTGCTTCGCTTGCCAGCCTTATCACCTTCCGCGAATACGTTAAGCACGACCCCAAAAGCACCCGTCGCTACATTGCGGAATTTTCCGCCTTCAACTTCGGCTTTCTTATAATACTCATTGCCTTTGAGCAGTTTGTGATGAAGGTATAAATATCCCCTTGCCATAAAGCGCAGGTATGATATAATCAATTTGTCGATAATATTCCACAAAACGCGACATTGCCGTTATACCCTACGGAGGACAGTATGCGTACCCACATTGCCCTGCTCTTGTGCATTATTTTATGTTTATGCGCCGCGACGCCATCAAAGGCGCTTGACGGGGTATTTATGGCCAACGCAAACGAAGCGGAATGGAACGCGGAGAACGCCTGCTGGGTTGAACGGCATTATATTGCCGCGGCGGACGAATTCTCCGCGTTTGTTTATGCTCCTCATGCGGAGGAATATGAGCGCTACGGCGTGCGCGCACCGCTTGTTTGCGAAGCGTATATCGGGTCAGCCGAGTCGGAACGCCTTACGCTTACGCTTGATGAGAATTGGCTCATCGGCATACAGACAGTTGTGTACTTAGTCAATGCGGAGCTTATAATAGGCGAAAACGCGACGGTTGTTAATTACGGCAGCGTATATATCGAATCCGGCAGTACGCTTACAGTCAACGGCGCGCTTGAAAACGAGGCTGTTGAATATGCGTCCGGCGAATTCAGGCTGAACTGCGGCATATACATACGCGACGGCGGCACTCTTAACGCCCTGAATGGCGAATATACGGGCGGCGGCAAGCTATACAAAAGCGTAAACGGCGCCGCGCTCGGCACGGAACAGGGCGAAGCCCTGCGCTTTTCAAACGGTCGGGAGCTTTCGGCGCTGCTTGCCCAATGCGGTGAATATGCTGCGCTTTATGCCCGCGGCGCGGTGACGCTTGACTCGGCATTTGCTTTGCCGTATGGTGCGGGAATGGTGATAGACGGCGGCAATTCACTCACCCTTGCGCCTGGCGCGTCGCTTACGTGTACGGGGAACATATGGGTCAACGGCGGCGCGCTTACCGTAAGCGACGGCGCTAATATCACATTCGGCAATGAGAATGCGCGTATATGGGCAAACGCGGAAGATGGCTCATCTGTGACGGGGCAGGGGCTTGACAGTATAACGGTGCGGTATACCAAAATGGGGGTAAACTCGCAGGCGGACATGGACGCGGCTTTTGGCGGCGCGTATTCGGACGAAATTATATACATTATTGATGTAAATACGCCTGTTAGTATAAACCAAGCATGGAACATAGGCGAAAATATGCTTATTCGCGTTAACGGCGGCGCAAGGCTTACGCTTAATGCGGTAGTCACTCTCAGCGGTGCGCTGCAGGTTTATAACGGCGCGGAGCTGAACATATGTGCCGCGCTTACGAATGAAGCATATGGCAACGTGGCCGGAGTTGAGCGCGGGCTGTGCGTATTTGCGGGCGGCACGGCAATGCTGGGATCCGGCGGCGAATATACTGGCGATGGCACGCGGCGCGTGGACGGCTTCTGCCATGCGGAAACGGAAGCGGAGCTGAACGCGGCGCTTTCATCCGGCGCGAATACGGTGCATGTAAGTCAGGATGCTATTGTTGCGGTAAACGGCGCGGTGAGCATACCGCGCGGAGTCACGCTTAAACTGCTTTCGGGTGCGCGGTTGAGCATTGCGGACGGCGCGCTGCTGATAAACACGGGCGCAATAGAGCTGAGCGAAACCGCTGCGCTGCACATATCACACGATGCGCAATATATCCGCGGCGGGGAAGAAAAGTTCAGCGGCACGGTAACGGGGCTTGATCCTCAGCCGCGGCTTTTCAATAGCACTACCGCTCGGACGGTCGGCCTGTTCACCGAAGCAAGCGCGGAGTATGCCCCGCTTTGTACGGATGCCGTGCGGATGTTTGAAGATATGCGGCTGCGCTATGCGCTCAATATTGGCAAAAGTATAGCCGGCATGGACGTATCGTTTGAAGAGGGGAGCGGATTGAGCGCGCAGTGGAGCACGGCGGACGGCGGCGCGGCAATAACGCTGCTCGGCTGCGGGAGTGAAACCGAGGAGACAGTATGCCTAAATATAGCCTTCGCGGACGGCACGGCGGAGAGCTATTGCTTTATCATTCGCATGAGCGAAACCGAAGGCGCGTACAGGGTGGGCGATATTGACCGAAGCGGCCGCATAGACGTGCGCGACGCGGTGCTGCTCTGCATAAAAATAGCTAAGGACGACGCCGATGCGGACATAAACGGCGACGGCAGGCTGAACGTTGCAGACGCTGCCGCGCTGTGCAGAATTATTTTCCAAGGCTGAGCGCGGTTGCAAAGGCGCGAAGCGTACTATATAATAAGCATATCTGTACGAACGGAGGGGAGAAGAATGAGCAGAGCGAAAAGAATACTTGCCGCACTTGTTGCCGCGGCAGTGCTTTTGATGGGCACGGCGGCGCATGCGGAGGATACTAAGATAAACATAAGCGCGGGCGAGGCCAATGCGGACGGCACAATAACTGTTACCGTAAGCCTGAGTGGCGGCACAAGCGTTGCAGGCGCGCAGCTTGCGCTTGATTATGATGAAACAATGCTGGAACTTGTCAATGTGAAAAACGGGGCGATAGTTTCCGGCGGCATAAGCGCCACAAATGACGAAGAACCCGGCAGCGTTATATTCATATGGAGCACGCTTATGGGCAGCAAACAGCCGGGCGAACTGCTCAAACTCACGTTCCGCCCCAAAGAGGGCACGCACGGCAGCACGGAGATAAAGCTGGACAATGCGCTCACGGAAACCATGATAATAGACGAAGAGCTCAACGAGCTTGCATATACCGAGGGCAGCGCCACGCTGGAGCTTGCATCCGCGACTAACACTCCCGCGCCAACTGCTGCGCCGGAGCAGAGCGCGCAGACCACGCAGGCGCCTGCCGCTACCGCCAACCCCAATGCAGACGTTACAATGGACATAGGCCAGAACACCACCATTTCCGGCGGCAGCGGCACAATATGGTCCAGCAGCAACGAGCGCGTGGCTACCGTTGACCAAAGCGGCAGCGTGACCGCCCATGCGGAGGGCGAAGCCGTAATTTATGCCATAAGCGAGGACGGCGCAAGCGTTACCGAAACCGTTGTGTCCGTGGGCAGTCAGCAGGCGGCTGAATCCCCGGCACCGCAGACAGACGCTCCCGTGCAGACGGATGCCGCGCAGGTGATCGTTGCCGAAACGGAGGACGACGGGCCTTCGGTTTGGATGTGGCTGCTTTTCACGGCGGCTGTGATAACGGGGATAGCCTCTATTTATCTGGCCATCCGCGCCATGCGCCGCAGGTAATTGGCAGGAAATAACAAGTAAATCAACAGTTTGTGAATAATACCCGCGAAGGAGCAGAATAATCTTGCTTATATTGCTTTTTGCGGGTATAATACTATATAACTATAGGTGGTGGAGGTATGCCCATCGCCTGCTCCGGTCCAAATACATAAGGAGTTTAAAGGCATTACATGAAACGACAGAGAATCGTAGCAGCTTGGCTTGCGTGCATAATGGCGGTATTTGTGCTGCCGCTCGCTGCGCTTGCCGAGGGGGGAGATATCGCCATAAGCCTGAGCGGCGGCAACGCTGCGCTTGCAAACGGCGATTATCTTAGCGTCAACGTTAAGTTTGATGCGGCTGTTGCAAGCTTTGGCGGCGCGGAGTTCAATGTTGAGTACGACAGTGCCAAGCTTGAATTCGTATCGTACACGCCGCTTATCGGCAGCGCGGATGAAACGGGAAACGGCGCGCTCAACTATCACAAAAAGATTAGGGACGGCAATATTAAAATACTGCTCCTTAACGCCGCCAACATAATCAACAAGAATAGTACGGGCATTGCAAACGGAACCGCGATAGGCAACCTTGTTTTCAAGGTAACGGGTGCGAATGCGGACACGGCAAGCGTAAAGATAGCCCAAGAAGGCTTTGCGGCATGTATGCCCGGGGATACCACAGCCCTTGCGCTGACCCCTGCTAACAGCACGTTTACGCCAACCACTGTGACCGTGAACGACAGCGTGACCTATCCCACGGAGAACGCGCCCACGGTATACTGCATCACAAGTGAGGCAAACGGCGTTGTTACGCTTTCGCTCAAGGCAAGCATTGCCGATTTGCAGCGGCTGGACATGCAGCTTACGCTGACGGGCTATGAAAATATTACCGCAGTAGCCGACTGCCCACTAACCGTTAATGTAGGCGGCAATACTGCCACCATAACCTACAATGCGCAAAACGGCAGCGGCGTGGACATGCGCAGCGGCGTGGCGGTGCTGACGATGAAAAAATCGGGCGCAAGCCAAAGCATTACCTCAGCGCCCAAGGCCATAGCCACAAAGGACGCCAACGGCGCCCTCAGCCCAATAACAAAGCCCACCGTAACCGATGACCCATATGGGGGGTATGCATTGGGCGATGTTAATGGGGATGGGAAGATAAATACTTTGGATGCCATGCTTACCTTGCGCACAGCAGTTGGTGTTGTGGATTTAGACGCATCGCAGAAGGTTCGTGCGGATATAGATGGAAATAATAAAATAAATACCATGGATGCGATGCTGATTCTTAGAAGAGCAGTAGGTTTGCTTGATGAGAATTATAAAAGTATTTTTAATTAACTAAAATAAAGGCGAGAATAAAAAGAGCGGAAGGAGATAGAAAATGACAAAAAGAGTGCTGGCACTGATTTCGTCCATTGTTATGCTTATCAATGTGATGATGCCATCATTTGCTGTTGCGGAGGAAAAAACGACACTGGTTATAAGCCTGAGTTCTGATGCAGTAAACGTTGGCGAAGAATTTATGGCGAGTGTTCGGTTTAATGATTTAAGCAAGGCTGGAATCGACCTTAATACAGTTGGGTCAATTCAGGTTGAATTGTCATATCCGAGCGATTATATAGAGTTTGTTTCATGTGATGAGGATAACGATGTTTTTTATCCTGCGAAAGCGATTGTAGAAATAAACTATAATAAAATCGGAGCTGTAACGTATGGTTTAATTGCTTCCAAGGGTATAACTTTGAGCGACAGCGATATTTTGTTCAAAGTCAAGCTTAAAGCAAAGGCTACTATAACAAACGTAAGTATAACAGCTATGTGTGAATCATTGGCAGATGTAAGCACGAAAACTGCCGATGTTTCTGCTGCCTCAATCCCTCTCACCATCACCAATCCCTGCACGGGCATAACGCTTGACAAAGACACGCTGACCATAGCCCGCGGCGAAACGGCTACGCTTACCGCAACCGTTGAACCCACCGATACTACCGATAAGGTAGTTTGGAGCAGCAAGGACGATAAAATTGCTACCGTTAAGGACGGCGTTGTGACTGCCGTTGGACAGGGCGAAACCACCATAACCGCTGCCTGCGGAGACAAGACCGCAAGCTGCAAGGTCACCGTGACCAAGGCCACTATAGCTGGTACTGCCAATATATATACCAAGGAAGGATTTTTTTACGGCGCAACGCTCGGCGCAAGCCCCCTTATTACCAATGATGGCTGGGAGACTGCCATAACTACCATAAAGTGGTACCGCGATGGCGAAGCCGATTCAATAGCCACCGGAGATAAATATAAGATCGGTGAAAAGGATATTGGCAAGCAGCTTTATATAATAGTTACTGCTGATAAGTACACCGGCGAACTGAAGTCCAAGTTGACGGATGTTATCGAAAAAGCCACGCAGGAAGCTCCCGACAAGCCTGAAATTAAAGCCGAAGAAAAGAAGATAATAGTTACCAATCCAGACTCCAAGGCGCAGTATAGGCTTAATGATGGCACATTCGGCAATGAAACCGAGTTCAACGTCGACTACGACACGGAGTATACGGTATATGCCCGCTATCCCGAAACCGCAACCCACAAGGCGAGTGACATCGTAAAGAGCAATACAGTCACCACACCCAAAGCCCCGCGTAAGCTGACCGTTACCGCGAGTGCGGGCGGCACGGTTGATGGTATTCCCGAAGGCACCGTGCGCGAAGGCGACAAGATCGAACTTACCGCTAACCCCGGTGACTTTGACCATATGTTCGTAAAGTGGGAAGGCGTGGACGGCCTTGGCGTAAATGAAAAGGACACCACCATAACCTTCACCATGGGCGGCACGGACGTGACGGTAAAGGCTGTGTTTGAGAAGAAGGAAGCCGTTGCCATAATCATAAGCGGCACCGAGTTCACCTATGACGGCATCGCCAAGACACCAGACATCGCTCCCGCAGAAATTACAGGCATGACCAAGACTGTTGAATATTTCGACAGCGCGAATAACAAGCTTGAATCTGCTCCTGTCAATGCAGGTACATATAAAATAAAGGTAACGTTTACCTCAAGCGAAACCTCTGCCAACCGCACGACCGAGGCTGAGGAAACATTCACCATAGCTAAGGATGACCAGGCTGCGCCTGCCGCGCCTGTTCTCACGAATGCAACCACAAATAGCTTCGATGTAACCTTTGTTGACGGGCAGGAGTATGCCATCAACACTACGGGCAAAGAACCCGCCGACACCGAGTGGGCGGCGAGCATTATCACCACCGGCCTTAAACCCGCGACTACATATTATGTGTTCACCCGCGTTAAGGGCAATAACAACTATAACCCCTCCGAGACAGTCAGCAGTGCCATAAGGACTCTCGACACCTATGCGTGGGAGGTTGTAGGTTCCGGCGAGGTTATCGAGACTGTTCGCGTTGGCGGAACGTTGCACGAAAGCCTGACAGGTACAATAAAGAATATAGGCACGGGCGAGCTTACGAACGTGCAGGCTACCATTACGGACGTGCAGGCTACCATTAGTGGCGCTAAATTTACGCTTGAAGCCGTATCCGGCACGCTTGCAAGCAACGGCAGTTTGAATATAACCGTAAAGCCTAAGGACATACCAACCGACAAGGAAGGCACATACACGGCTGTCGTTACCGTTAAGGCAAATGGTGTCAACGACATAACCGTTACTTTCACCATAAAGGTTACGAAGAAGGAGACTGCTGCCATTTCCGGCATAACCGATACCACCGTGACTTTCAACGGCGAAACTCAGGGCATTGACCTGAGCAAAGCTGTGGTTACCGGCGGCGGTAAGACGCTTGACGTGAGTAAACTTACCGTTACCTACGATGCGGCGGAAACCAGAAACGCCGGTGAATATATCGCTACCATTAAGTACGAGGATGCGGACTACATCGGCAACACAACCGCGAAGCTTATAATAAATAAGAAGGAAGTTTCCGTAAAGGGCTTCAAGGCACAGTCCAAGGAGTATGACGGCAACGCCGATGCCGCGGTTGACAGCACCAACGCTAAGCTTGACGGCATGATAGAAGGTACGGATGTTGGCTTCGATAAGTCCGGCCTCACGTTTAAGTTCGATGATAAGAACGTCGGCACGGGCAAGGCCGTTAAGAATACCGCGCCCATAACCCTCATCGGTACGGACAAGGACAACTACAACCTGACCAACCCCACCGTTGAGCTGAAGGGTACGATTACCGCCCTGCCCGCAACCGTTACCCTGACCGTTGCCGACAAGACCTACAATGGTCGTACCGACGACGCGAAAGTTACCATTAGCTTTAAGGGCGTTATAGCCGGCGATGAAGTTACGTATCAGGACGCGAAGGGCACATACGCCAATGCCGACGCGGGTGACGCCGTGAAGGTCGAGGTGACCTATATCATCGGTGGCAAGGATGCCGGCAATTACAGCCTGAACGTTGTTAAAACCGCAACGGGCAAGGTGAAAAAGGCCGATCTGAACGTCACGCTCACCGCGCCCGCAGCCGTTACATATGACGGCAAGACGCATGAAGTAAGCAGCGTTACCGACGACCGCGTTGCGGCTGATAACGGCAAAACGCTCTATACCCTGACCTATGCTGGCGGCGATGCGCTTCCCGTCGATGCGGGTACTTACAGCGCAACCGCCAAGCTGACCAATGAGGGCAGCAAGAACTATAACCTTAAGGCCGATACTGTTAAGGTGGAGATAAACAATGCCGACATGAGCGCGACCGATAAGGAATACACCGTTGCGTTCATGCTTGCGGGCGCGCAGACCCGAAAGCTGAGCGATTTGCAGCTAACCCCCGCCAACGTAAGCGGTAAGTGGAGCGTTACCACCGGAACTAATGAAATTCTTGACGGCGAAGCTAAGATAGATGGCGAGAACCTCGTGTTCACCGTCAAGTCCGGCCTTACCACTGCGGACATCGGCAAAAAGGTTGAGTTGACGCTCACATTCACGCCCGACAAGAACTATAACCCCGTCACCGCCACCGTTACCGTGACCCTGGCGCAGGATACTTACACCAACAGCATCGTTGGCACCCTGCCCACTCAGGTGAAGCTGGGCGACGCGCTTGATTTCACCGGCGTGCAGCTCGTTACCAAGTTCGGCAGCGGCGCACCGGAGCAGCAGCTTGACGTTACCGATTCCACCAAGGTTGAAGTGACCACAACTTACGACCACACCGCCAAGGAAATAGGCGTAAAGACCGTAACCTTTACCGATAAGGCGAACAGCGGCATAACCTATACCCACACCTTCACCGTTGTGGACGTGCTTGAAGGCGTTAAGCTTGCAGCTGACCAGATAGCGTACAACTATAAGCTGAAGGAAGCGACCTCCATAGGCTTCGACGGTAAGGTACACGCCGTGTATAAGTCCGGCGCAAAGAAGGCGCTGAATCATGCCGATGTTGTACTCTCCATGAGCGACGGCACGGTAGTTGACAGCGCGAAGGAAGCGCGCCTGCTGAACACCCTTGGCACCGTTACCATAACGCTCACCTATACCGAAAAGTATTTCGATGGTACAACCGATAAGCAAAGCATTGATATAACCGTTTCCGTAACAGCAGCCCCCGTTAAGCCGGATGGTAAGCCCAACGCCGAGGGCTTCGCGGTTACGCCCATACCCGATGCGGGCAAGGAAATGGAATATAAGGACGGCGCAGGGAACAAGGTGGAGCCTGAAAATGTGCAGGGCAAGCTTGCCGATGCCGCACCGGGTACACTTGAAGAGGAAGTGAAGAAGAACCCCGCGTTCAACAATGTCGGCAACGGCGATGTTGTGTATGAAAACATCAGCTTTGAGGATAACACAGGC
>OCHI01001909.1_pt1 | contig 13273 bp, 10 predicted proteins | sample 1538691 | NCBI WGS metagenome assembly OCHI01 (sample SAMN04571718, study PRJEB22368) | human gut metagenome | biome: human gut; material: stool | host: Homo sapiens | place: Luxembourg | collected 2012-09-21 | reverse complement strand
TGTACGGACCCAGACCCTCACCTGCTACAACGGCATCATGGCAGAAGGCTGCGGCCATTGCCCCGCCTGCAAACTACGCCGCGAAGGTTTGGAGAAATATTTAAAAAGACGCCGATAAACCATCGTTTACAAGAATAACAAAAAGACATCATGGATACAAGAAAAGATGAAAACGAACTACATCTGTTAGGCGGTTCAACCGTATACAAACAGGACTATGCCCCGGAAGTACTGGAAGCGTTTACAAACAAGCATCCGGACAATGATTACTGGGTACGCTTCAACTGTCCGGAATTTACAAGCCTCTGTCCGATCACCGGCCAGCCGGACTTTGCAACCATCTACATCGATTATATTCCCGATATAAAAATGGTGGAAAGCAAGAGCTTGAAATTATATCTGTTCAGTTTCCGCAATCACGGAGCTTTCCATGAGGATTGCGTCAATATCATCATGAAAGACCTTATCCGCCTGATGAACCCCAAATACATCGAAGTAACCGGTATCTTCACTCCGCGCGGCGGAATCAGTATTTACCCGTATTGCAATTACGGCCGGCCGGGCACTAAATATGAACAACTGGCGGAACAACGGCTTTTCAACCATCATGCGAAATAAAAAAGCACGCACAGCTTTTCCATTAACCAGCCAATTAGATGTAAGCGTATTTTATCCTTGACAACGCCGGGAACCGAATACACTTACATCTATTTTTTATTTCTTAATTTCCTGTTTTCGATTTTATAGTCTTAATTAATCCATTACCTTTGCAAGCAATAAATTCTAAACCTATATATAAAACAATTTAGACCATGAACAAAAGCATTACAATGAAGACTGCTTTGGCAGCATTGGCTTGTACAGCTTGTGTCAGTGCAAGCGCGCAAAAACAGTACCCCGAACAGGAAAAAATGAAACCGGGAATGTCTGAATACTGGACTCCGCAACCGAAAGTAGTCACTCCGGGTGACATCAAGACAAACAGCGCCCCTTCCGATGCCATCGTCCTGTTTGACGGAAAAGACCTTTCCGCTTGGCAAAACGCTAAGGGCGGCCCCGCCGAATGGATCGTAAAAGACGGCGTTTTCACTGTAGACAAGAAGAAAGGCGACATCCTGACAAAACAGAAATTCGAGAACTTCCAGTTGCATATCGAATGGTGCGTACCGGAAAACATCACCGGCACAAGCCAAGGACGCGGCAACAGCGGCATCTTCCTGCAAGACATGTATGAAATCCAGGTGCTGGATTGCTATAACAACGAGACATACGTGAACGGACAGACCGGCAGCGTCTACAAACAAACGCCTCCTCTGGCAAATGCCATGCGCAAGCCGGGTGAATGGAATGTTTACGATATTATCTATTCCGCTCCTATCTTCAAGGAAGACGGTACTTATCGTGTTCCGCCGCGTGTTACGGTTATCCAGAATGGCATCGTATTGCAGAATAACACGACTATCCTGGGTACAACGGAATATATCGGTTTCCCGAAAGTCGTAAAACACGGAGCAGGCCCGATCCGTTTGCAGTCTCATGGTGACCCCAGCGAACCGATCAGCTTCCGTAATATTTGGATCAGAGAAATGTAAATTCAGGTGAAAGGTGAAAGGTGAAAGTTAAAAAGAAATATAAATCAAACTTTTAACTTTCAACTTTCAACTTTCACCTTTCAACTATTTAGTCAAGTGTCAGATTAAACTCGTCTTTCAACTTAGCCAAAACCGGATTTATGTTTAGTAGGTGTTCATACTTCTCTGCTGATGTATAGGCCAAATGTTTTTGGTTCGTTTCATCTATACGGACACGCATCTGAATACGGGTATTCTTCAACTGCATCCGCAGATAACTCAATATATCGATACAATTATTCGTCAACTCATCCTGTTGGCCGGGGTTATGCACACAGACTTCAAAATAATAATTATCCTGCAAGACCGGCTTGCAATTGATCATCGTATTTTTCAGATATACCTTCTTGTCGATAGCGGAAGCATACGCATCCCAATAATGAACCAATGCTTCCTGGCTGAAAGGACTTTGCATTTCCTGTACCACGGTAGCAGTCTGTGTCGCAGCCTGCGCTTTCGGATGCTCTACGCCAATCTCCTTAATGGATGTACCGAACTGGGGCGGACGCGCCACTCTCTTGGGAGCCGATGCCGGAGGGGCCTGCGGAATAAGAGTCGGAGAAGGCGGCACATGAGTGGAAACGACCTGCTGGCGGGGAGTCGCTCCGGTCATTTCCTGCGGAGATTGTACCGGACGTTGCAAAGGAGGGGCAGATTGTACGGTATACGTCTGCTGAGCCGCCACAGCCTGGCCTGCTTGAGCAGGTGCCTGGCCCGGCCCGTTGGATGCTATCGGCTCAATCAGCCCTTTTTTTTTATCATCGGCCGGTTGTCCGGCACTGCTTAACTGACAAAGCTGGATAAGCGTAAGTTCCAACAACAGGCGCTTATTCCGGCTGGCCCGGTAATTCAGGTCACATGTATTTGCCAGCTCGATCGCCTTGAACAACAACCCGTCGGAACAGCGCTTCGCCATCTCCTTATAACGTTCACGGATAGAAGCGCCGACCTCGAACAGGATCAAAGTAGCCTCATCCTTGCAGACCAGCAAATCACGGAAATGCGATGCCAAGCCAGTTATGATATTCTGCCCGTCAAATCCTTTGCTCAATATATCGTTCAAGATCAGGATGGCAGACCGGACGTTCCCGGAAAGCATCGCATCCGTCAACCGGAAATAATATTCGTAATCCAGGACGTTCAGGTTATCGATAACAGCCTGATAGGTAATATTCCCATTTGTAAAACTGACTACCTGGTCGAAGATGGACAACGCGTCGCGCATACCGCCATCCGCTTTCTGGGCAATCACATTCAGGGCTTCCGGTTCAGCCGTCACTCCTTCGCAGGAAGATACGTATTCCAGATGCTCCACCATATCGGCAATCGAGATACGCGAAAAGTCGTATATTTGGCAACGGGACAGGATGGTCGGCAACACCTTATGCTTCTCCGTCGTAGCCAGAATGAACAAAGCATGATGGGGCGGTTCCTCCAATGTTTTCAGAAATGCATTGAAAGCCGCCGAACTCAACATATGCACCTCATCGATAATAAAGACCTTGTATTTTCCGATAGGAGGCGGAATGCGCACCTGGTCGATCAGGGCACGGATGTCATCGACCGAATTATTGGAAGCGGCATCGAGTTCATGGATATTATAAGAACGCTGCTCGTTGAAGGCCTTGCAGGATTCACATTCGTTACAGGCTTCCCCGTCGGCAGTCGGATTCAGACAATTGATCGTCTTGGCAAAGATACGGGCACAAGAAGTCTTGCCCACTCCACGGGGACCGCAAAAGAGGTAGGCATGAGCCAGCTTGTTACTCTGTATTGCATTCTTAAGTGTAGTTGTCAAGGACTTCTGTCCTACCACACTACGAAAAGTAGAAGGACGGTATTTCCTTGCCGATACAATATAATTATCCATTCTCTGCTTTTTTATTAACAAGACAAAGATAAACAAAATAATTCATTTACCTTTGCAAAAACGAAGTTCCTATGTCACGCATAAAAGACTTTTACAACAAGTATCTATCCAGGATCAATGCCTACTGGCTGGTAACCATCGTGTTCTTCGCCCTGACATTCGTAATGGGCGATAGCAGTCTGTACAAGCGTTATACATACGATGAAAAGATTCGTAGCCTGGAAAAGGAAATCAAGCATTACCAGAAGGAGATCGAAATCAACAGCAAAAAGCTGAACGATCTGCATACGGATAAGGAAGGACTCGAACGCTTCGCCCGTGAAGAATATTTCATGAAAAAGCCGAACGAGGATGTATATATTATTAAGAACAAATAAATGAACGAAAAAGCAAGAACGATCGTTTTCAATATCTCCGCCCTGCTGTTGCTCGCCGGTGCGGGATTATATCTGGCATTGCCGGTTGCAGCTCCTTACCTGTTCGCCGTCGGGGCTGCCGGTATAGCGGTCAGTTACCTGACAATGCCTACCCAAGATATGAATTTTCGCAGGCGCAGATTGCACCGCTACAACATATTTGCCGGGTTGCTGTGTATATTCGCCTCCGCCCTGATGTTCAGCGGACGGAAAGAATGGATGATTTGCCTGACTATTTCAGCCCTGCTTCAGTTATACACGGCATTTGTCACCCCTAAAAAAGAAAACTAAAAACGAAAAATACCTACATATAGTTAGAAGTATTGTCTAAATTACAATTACAGGGACAATAAAATTACCTAAAATCCGCGATTGATGCGCTTTCTATTTATAAGGAACTTTGCAGCGTTTTATTAACGATACAAAACTCTTTATAAATTGAAAGCGACTATTCTAAAAATTTCCGGTTTATTCATATTCCTCTTGGCTGTAATATCCGCCTCCGCTCAGGACAGGGCGATGATCTCAGGTAAAATCATATCCACGGAAAAAGAAACCGTTGATTTCGCAACGGTCTACCTGAAAGGTACCACATACGGCGGAACAACCAACGAACAAGGTATTTACCATCTGAAAGCTCCGGCTGGCAACTACACGTTAGTCGTATCTGCCATCGGTTACAAGACTGTTGAGAAACCGGTGAAACTTACCGGTGGAGAAAGGGCCAGACAGAATATCACCATTACTCCGCAATCGACGGAGCTGGACGAAGTGGTCGTTGTCTCAAACGGAATAAGCCGTTTGAAACGTTCGGCATTCAATGCCGTAGCACTTGATACGAAAGAACTGCAAAATTCCAACAAAAGCTTGAGCGAAGCACTGGCGAAAGCTCCGGGAATGAAGGTTCGTGAATCCGGGGGGGTCGGTTCGGACATGCAACTTACGCTGGACGGTTTCAGTGGCAAGCACGTGAAAATATTTATCGACGGTGTGCCGCAGGAAGGTGTGGGAAGTTCGTTCGGGCTGAACAACATCCCGGTTAACTTTGCCGAACGCATCGAAATCTACAAAGGCGTGGTCCCAGTAGGCTTCGGTACGGATGCAATCGGAGGCGTGATCAACATCATCACTAAAAAGAAGCGGGACAGATGGTTTTTAGATGCCTCCTATTCCTATGGCTCTTTCAATACGCACAAGTCTTACGTGAATTTCGGACAGACGTTCAAAAACGGATTCACCTACGAAATCAATGCTTTCCAAAACTATTCGGATAATGATTACTACGTGAACGCTCCGGTAGAAAACTTCGAGACCGGAAGCATCGACAGAAGCAAGAAGGAACGGGTGAAACGTTTCAACGATACCTACCACAATGAAGCCGTCATCGGCAAACTGGGGATCGTAGACAAGAAATGGGCGGACCGCCTGTTGCTGGGTTTCACCTATTCGAATATGTATCAGGACATACAGACCGGTGTGCGCCAGGAAATCGTTTACGGGCAAAAACACCGCAAAGGACACTCTCTGATGCCCTCACTGGAATATGGCAAACGCGATCTGTTCACAAAAGGGCTGGACATCGTGCTGACTGCCAACTACAATAAAAACCTGACAACCAACGTAGACACTTCTTCTTATGAATACAACTGGCGTGGAGAAAAGCACCTGATGAACTCCGCCGGAGAACAGTCAAGACAGCATTCACGGGCAGACAACAATAACTGGAACGGCACATTGACACTCAATTACCGGGTCGGTAAAATGCATACATTTACCTTCAATCATGTGTTGAACACTTTCCATCGCTCCAATACCTCCCTGCTTGCAGCCGAAGAGATGAAAAGTGCCATTGCTAAAGAAACCCGTAAAAACATTTCAGGCCTTTCCTACCGATTGATGCCGTCCGAACACTGGAACTTTTCCGCTTTCGGAAAATACTACAACCAATTTGTAGCAGGCCCGATGGCAACATCAAGCACGCAGGACGAATACGTACGCAAAACACGTTCTGTCAACTCATTCGGATACGGGGCGGCCGGAACCTACTTCATCTTGACAGGCCTGCAAGCCAAGCTGTCTTACGAAAAAGCTTATCGCCTGCCGACCATCGAAGAGATGTTCGGTGACGAAGACCTGGAAATGGGCGAACTGAGCATCCGACCGGAAAATAGCGACAATATAAACCTCAACCTGAGCTACAACAAGACATTCGGAAAACATACCTTGTATGTGGAAGGTGGAGTGGTCTACCGCAATACGAAAGATTACATACAACGTAACATCACAGATTTGAGTGGCGGCAAGCAAGCGGCAACCTATATCAACTACGGCAAAGTCGAGACAAAGGGATTTAATCTGTCCATCCGCTACAACTTCGCAAACTGGGTGAGCGTAGGCGGTAACTTTACCCAAATGGACGTACGCGACAAAATGAAAACCTCCATTACCAGCAGTGCCGAAAACCTGGCCTATGGAGAACGGATGCCTAACCTTCCCTACCGGTTTGCGGATTCCGACATATCGTTCTACTGGCGTAATCTTTGGAAAAAAGGCAATGTGCTGACTGTTACTTACGACAATCAATACCTGCATAGCTTTACTTACTATTCGTCTGCTATCGGATCGAAAAACAATGACTATGTCGTACCGAATCAGTTCTCCCATAATCTAACTCTTTCCTACAGCCTTCAGAACGGACGGTACAACGTGTCGTTAGAGTGCCGCAACTTTACAAACGAAAACTTGTACGATAATTTTAGTTTGCAGAAAGCCGGACGCGCTTTCTACGGTAAAGTAAGAGTTTATTTCGGAAATTAATTCAATTATCACAGTTACTAAATATAAATACATTTATTGCAAGATGAAAAAGAATCATTTATTAACCGGTATTGCCGCAGTTATGCTGACGGGTGGACTGTTTACTTCCTGTAGTGACAACGAGATCCCGGCACCGGACGAAGGAGGAAAAGGTGAAACAAAAAACACATTCGTAATCCCTGCTTCTACAACGGCATCCGGAAATACGACCAACGTACTGCTTACAGCCGAGAGTGTGGACGAAGGGACCATCACGACATTGAACAACGGCCTCGTGAATGACGGAGCCACACAATGGGTTTTCTATAAAGACCAGTATTTGTACGGCCTGACTTACAATCAGGGAAATGCGGGGGACACACGCTCGTATATCCTGAATGCGGACGGAGAACTTGAAACCCGCTCACAAAGCTATAAGGTCAAACGATTTACGACTTACGGCATTTATGACAAGTATATCATGACTCTTTCTTCGGGTGACGGTCCGACGGAATGGGCGGATGAGAACGGCTACGTCCCCCAGTCATTCCTGGTCTCTCTTTTAGATGTCGCAGCCGAGACAAAAACGGACAACGACACAAAGAACAAAGCCTACCTGTCCGAAAACTTCCTGGGCAATGGCGAATATGTAACGCTGGCAGGTATCTTGGAACATAACAGCAAGATCTATAGCGTAGCCGTACCGATGGGATTAAGCCAGTATGGGACAAAAGACGGAAACGGGAAATGGATTCTGCCGGGTAACGAAGACTTGGTGAAAACCGAATCCGGTGGTTCGAACAGTAGCGCTTACGAAAAAGACGAGCTATTGTGGACACAGTATCCGAATTCCTGTTGGGTCGCCATCTTCGACGATGAAACATTTACAAATAAGAAAATCATCAAGACTGATAAAATCAGTTACGCTTGCGGCCGTTTCAAATCGCAATATTACCAAATGATTTGGGCCGCCGATAATGGCGACATCTATGTATTCTCACCATCATATGCCAAAACGATGACCGACCCGCGCCAACAGACCAACTTGCCGGCCGGTGTGGTGCGCATCCCGAACGGAAGCGAAGATTTCGACGATTACTACTGCAACCTGGAGGCACAGAGCAACGGCAACTCCTTCCTTCGCAGCTGGCATATAACAGAAGATTATTTCTTGTTGCTGATGTATGACCGTCCTTTCAGTGAAACAGGCTATACCGCAAATCAGTTGGCCGTATTCAAAGCCGGAGCCGAAAAATTGACTTACGTAAGCGGACTTCCTTCAACCGATATAATTTCCGGTTTCGGAAACACGATACATGTTGAAAACGGCAAGGCTTACATCGCTGTAACGACAACCGACGGGAACCCAGCAATCTACAAGATCGACCCGGTTAACGCCAGTGCTACAAAAGGTGTAACAGTCGAAGCAACCCAAATAACCGGTATCGGCAAGTTGGCGGCTGCAACTTCACAGAACTAACAACCAACAATGATTAGAATTCAATTCTTTCTGATATTCCTCCTGCTCCCGCTGACCATGCGGAGCCAGGAGGATATTTGTATCGGGAAACGATACTCACTCTACTCTGCCTTTTTACAGGAGGAACGGGACTATTGGATATATCTGCCTCAAAACTACGATCGGAATACGACACAGAATTATCCCGTCATCTATCTACTCGACGGAGGCTCTTTTTTCCATTCATTGGTCGGTATCAGCCAAACGCTCTCTACGGTCAAAGGAAAATATCTTCCGTCCTGCATCATCGCCGGGGTAATAAGCACGGACCGGACACGCGACTTTACTCCTACGGCCTCTGCTGCCGGACGAAGCGGGAAAACCTCTCCGGGTGCTATTCCACAAGGTGGTGGAAGTGAAACATTCAGCCGTTTCCTAACGGAAGAACTTCGTTCCGTAATCGACAGTACATACCGGACAAACGGACTAAACATGTTAATCGGGCACTCCTATTCCGGGCTTTTTACCGTAAACACGTTTTTGCGCCATACGGAATTATTCGATATCTATTTAGCCCTCGACCCCAGCCTGTGGTGGGACCAGGGAAAGCTGGCAGAAGAAGCCGCCTCGCTTATCCAAGGTAAGGATTTTACAGGGAAGAGCCTGTATATCGGTGTTGCTTCCCAAAAACGGACTGACCGGGTGGATATTCACCTCAACAAGGTCAACTATCTCCTATCGGAGATATTACCGCAAGCTCAAAAACTGCAATTTTTTAGTAAATCATTTCCCGAAGAAAATCACGGAACGGTCGCAATTCCGGGAATATACGACGGGATAAAACAATTATTCGGAAAATGAAAAAGTTCTTTGCGAAAATACATTTATGGTTATCGATACCTTTTGGTATCATCATCGCGATCGTCTGCCTGACAGGAGCAATCCTGGTATTCGAAGCGGAGATACTGGAGTTTTGCTATCCTTCCCGCTATTTTGTCAAAGAGATAAAAAGCGAACCACTTTCACCGGCCACGCTCATGGATACTGCCCGCGAGCAACTTCCCGATTCCATCAAAATAAACGGGATACGGGTTTCCTCCGACCCCAAACGGACCTACCAACTGATTTTACCCGGAAAAAAGGCTGCTTGCTTTATCAATCCCTACACCGGAGAAATTACCGGCATAGACGATGGAAAAGGGTTCTTCATGAAGATAATGCGCCTTCACCGTTGGCTGTTGGACGAATATAAACGGGATGGAAGTTTCGCTTGGGGTAAAACTATTGTCGGATATTCAACCCTAGTACTGGCCATTATTATCATAAGTGGTCTTGTCATCTGGTATCCGAGAAACAAGAAAGCACTGAAAAACCGGCTCAAAATCAAAACAAAAGCCGGCTGGTTCCGCTTCCTGTACGATCTACATGTCTCCGGAGGTTTCTATGCAGCTTTACTTTTGCTTATCCTGGCATTGACTGGTCTAACTTGGTCGTTCGGTTGGTATCGTGACGCGTTCTATACCGCGTTCGGCATCAGCACAACATCTAAACAGACGCACGCTCCGACATCTGCCGTCCCCCAAAAAACAGCAGGTGAAAGAGGTTCGAAGAAACATCCCAAAACTGATTACACACAATGGGCCGAAGTCTTGGCCGATTTACAAAGCCGTTATCCGGAATATAAATCGATCTCCATCCAAGACGGATCGGCAACCGTTTCTACCGCTGCCTATGGAAATACAAGAGGAAGCGACCGTTATTCCTTTGACCCGGCTACCGGCAAGATCACTGAAATTCAATTATACAAGGACCTCCCTAAATCCGCCAAAATAAGAGGATGGATCTATTCCGTTCATGCCGGAACATGGGGAGGATTGACAACCCGGATATTAAGCTGTCTGGTTTCGCTCTTAGGGGCTGTCTTTGCCATAACCGGTTACTATTTCTGGATCAAGAAGAAACTCCGGAAGTCCAAACAAAGGTAAACAAAAACAAGCATGCTTCGCTTGCCGTAAAGCATAGCTTTGCAATAGCTAAAGCATAGGGTTACAAGGTCTAATGCATAGCATTATCCCCCCCAAGGAATCCTTAGGGCCACAATCAAAAAGGGCTGCCCCGTGCGGGACAGCCCTTTCGTATATATCTATATGTTTTATTCCTTATTTACCGGAAGAGTAGTTCTTATTCAGCACTTCGAGAAATTCGGCAGTGATGTCGTATGCCGGATTAGATAACAAAATGTTGTCACCCATTGTATTGCTGAAAATGATCTGATAGCCTTTTGTCTGGTTAAAAGTCGTCAACTGGGCAACGATCGTATCGCGAAGCTGTCCGTTCAGCTCCATCTGCTTGGCAGCCAACTCTTGTTCTTTCTTAGCCGCATAGTTCTGAAGTTCCTCCTGCTTTTTCTGCAAACGGTTTCCTTCCTGCTGCGCTCTTTCCGTAGTAAGGAAAGCATTGGCTTCATATTTACGTTGGAAATCATTTAATTCTGTCCGTAAGGCATTTGACCGCTGAGTCATATCTAAACGATAGTCTTCCTGCATCTTGAGAATACGTTCATTCAAATCTTTCGAATAGTTGTAATTCGATAAAAGAGAGTCTACATTTACATATGCCACAGGGAGCAGATTGGTAGAATCTCCCTCCGTTGTGAAAGCCGGAGCTACTGTGGATTCTTTTTTACTGGAAAACTGCATAACAAACAGGATTATGACAGCTACCGCGAGCACACCATTAATAACGTAGTTAATGTTCTTCATAAAGTGTAAATTAAATCTTTATTTTATTTTATTCTTCTATTTCTTTTATCTTATCATATAGATTCTTCCTCAAACTATCTCTCCTATGCTGGGTTTTAGCACAGCATATACCTTTCTCCCTTAGTGCCGCATTACCTTCAATGTGTGTATTCGGAAACTTCCCTCCCTTTTTGAAAAGAACTTTTACACTGAGCAACACAACACAAATAACAAGAATTATGACGGTAATCAATAACGTTGTAAGCATTTTCTCTATATTTGTGGACGCAAATATAAGAGTTTAAGTGATTGGAAAGTATGTTTTTGATATTTAATTGTACTTTTTTTCATACAACCCCCTGTTTGCAGTGGTATTATTAACTATAGAGTAACATCTATAATACATTGTAACATTATGAAGATTACTGATTTAAAGCCTGAAATCGTCTGGAAGTTCTTCCACCAGGTAACACAAGTGCCCCGTCCTTCAAAGAAGGAGGGAAAAATGATCGAGTTTCTTGAATCATTCGCCAAACAGTATAAAATAGCGATCAAAAAAGATGCCGTAGGCAACATCCTGATGTCTAAACCGGCTACTCCCGGCAAAGAAAACCTGCCGACAGTCGTTTTGCAATCCCACATGGACATGGTCTGCGAAAAGAATAATGGAACCGCACATGATTTTGACCATGATCCGATCGAAACAATCGTCGACGGGAACTGGCTTCGCGCCAACGGTACGACTCTGGGTGCCGACAATGGCATCGGTGTAGCCGCCGAACTGGCGATCCTCGCGTCCGATGATATCGAGCACGGACCGATCGAATGCCTTTTCACCGTAGACGAAGAAACCGGGCTGACCGGAGCCAAAGCACTCGAAAAAGGATTCATGACTGGTGATATCCTGCTGAACCTCGATAGCGAAGACGAAGGTGAAATCTTTATGGGATGCGCAGGCGGCAAAGATACGCAAGCGGTGTTCCATTACGAACCGCGTGACACCAATCCGAACATGCAATACTTCAAAATCGAAGTGAAAGGCTTGAACGGCGGACATTCCGGTGGCGAAATACACAAAGGGTTGGGCAATGCCAACAAGATTCTGGTGCGCTACCTGTACCTGTTGAAAAATCAAGCCGATTTCAACCTTTGCTTCATCCACGGCGGTAACCTCCGCAACGCTATCGCCCGCGAAGCGCAAGCGACCATCGGCCTGTATCCGGAAGAAAAGGAAGCAGCCCGTATTCTGCTGAACCATTTCACGGCAGATATCGAAAACGAACTGAAACATGTAGACCCGAACGTACAGATAACAATGGCTTCGACCGACCGTCCGGACAAATACATCAGCGACTATGATGCCGAAAAACTGATTCTGGCTTTACATGCCTGCCCGCATGGCGTGATCGGCATGAGCCACGACATCGAAGGGCTGGTGGAAACCTCCACCAACCTGGCTTCTGTCAAGATGGGAGATGGCAACACAATCATTGTCGGCACAAGCCAGCGTAGCTCCATCGAGTCTTGCAAGAACATGATTGCCAACCAGGTCGCATCTGTTTTCAAGTTAGCCGGTGCACAGGTAACTCACGGCGACGGCTATCCGGGTTGGGCGCCTAACCCGGATTCAAAGATCCTGAAAGTGGCACAGGAGACCTATAAACGTTTGTTTAACAAAGATGCAAAAATAATGGCGATCCATGCAGGACTGGAATGCGGCTTGTTCCTAGAAAAATATCCGAATCTGGATATGATCTCATTCGGACCGACGCTTCGGGATGTCCATTCCCCCAACGAACGCATACAGATTGATACCGTTGGATTGTGGTGGTCTCACTTACTCGAACTATTAAAGAACATCCCTGCAAAATAAATCGATACATTTCTCGTTATAAAAGAGGATTAACATTCAACAGATGTTTTTCCTCTTTTTTTATGTTAATGCCCGAAAACTTATTTATGATAAATTTGTTTTCTTATTGACATTATATGGTAAATAACAGTTTACCTGGACTATTAATAATTAATGAAATGAAAAAATTAGCCGCTCCGTTATTCATATTATTCTTTATAGTGCTCAACCTGTTGTCGTGTGACGGGCTGGACGAAAACTATTCGAATAACCCCAACCATCGGCTGAGCTTCTCGGTCGACACACTTTCTTTCGATACGGTATTCACCACAATAGGCTCCGCAACCAAAGAGTTCATGATCTATAACCGCAATGACCAACCTTTGCTGATCAGCGAGATCATGCTGGCAAGCGGTGAAGAAACCGGTTTCCGCATCAATGTGGACGGGCGCAAAGGCGACCATTTCCAGAATGTAAGGATACAGGCGGACGACAGCTTGTATGTTTT
>OCHI01001904.1_pt1 | contig 13319 bp, 13 predicted proteins | sample 1538691 | NCBI WGS metagenome assembly OCHI01 (sample SAMN04571718, study PRJEB22368) | human gut metagenome | biome: human gut; material: stool | host: Homo sapiens | place: Luxembourg | collected 2012-09-21 | reverse complement strand
CGGCGGTTTCGGTGCCGGCCAACGCTCACTGCACGTCCTACTATTCCGACTGCTCCTCCAAATGTTCCGCCTGGAGCTGTGACTCGGGGTATAACCAATCCGGGGCAAGCTGCGTTCAGGAAAAAACATGTGAAGACTATGGTTATGAGTCTCCGGGTTTATTTCCTATAAATTGGGATTGTTCATCAGTTACAGTCAGCGGTTTAAAATGTTACAGATGTGTTAAAGGTCCTGTTTGTCCGTCGGATACGGCAACATATTGCAAAAAACTTGGTTACGGTCATGTCCGTTGCAAAGTCGGAACCGTATCTTCTCAAACACAGGAACCTTGTCCGTGTAATTCCGGATATTGGAAGTGCGTGGGTACTGCCCGTTAAAAACGGCACTCCATTTGAAGCTTTTTTCAAAATAGAAGGCGTGTCGCCGGCGACTGTCGGGAAAACGTTCCTGCCGATTTATGTAAGCTGTTGCAGAAAACTATTGCCAAAAGCGGTGGTTGCGTTACTATGCCGGATATGTTTAAAACAGGAGGGCAGAGGATGAAAATCGTATTTATGGGTACGCCGGATTTTGCGGTTCCGGTTCTGGAAGCGTTAAGCAAAGAACATGAGGTTGTCTGTGTTTATACACGGGCGCCGAAAGAGGCCGGCCGCGGTCAAAAAGAGAGCAAGACGCCGGTTCATCTTTTTGCCGAACGGCATGGTATAGAAGTGCGGACGCCGAAGTCTTTGCGTAATGCCGAAGAGCAGGAGAAGTTTAGGACTCTGGGCGCAGATGCGGCGGTTGTGGCCGCTTATGGCCTGATTTTGCCGAAAGAGGTGTTGGAAGCTTATCCGTTGGGGTGTATCAACGTCCATGCCTCGATGCTGCCGCGTTGGCGCGGAGCGGCCCCGATTCAGCGCGCAATCTTGGGTGGAGATGAATTTAGCGGTGTTACGATTATGCAGATGGACGAAGGGCTGGATACCGGCAATATTTTGTTGGAAGATAAATGTCCGGTGTCGTTGGCAAACATTACCGGCGGGGAACTGCACGATCGGCTGGCCGGGCACGGCGCCGAAATGATTGTCGAATATCTGCGCAATCCTGCGGCTTATTCGCCGCGCAGGCAGGGTGAAATGACAACGCCCTATGCTGCTAAGCTGGAGAAAAGCGAAGCGAAAATTGATTTTAGCGAACCGGCTGATGCGGTTGCCCGCAAAATTCGCGCCTTTAATCCGTTTCCCGGGGCTTATTTTGAGTTTAACGGTGAACGTTTCAAGATTTTGGAGGCTGATTTTGATATGTCGGTCGGTAATGAGCCAGGTTGGCTGGAAGACAGTGCGACAGGCGGTGTTTTGGCAATTGCCTGCGGTAAGGGAATAATTCTGCCTGCCAAAATTCAGCGGCAGGGCAAGAAGCCGATGGAAATCGGCGAATTTCTGCGCGGTTTCAGTTTTCCGAGCGGAACGGTTTTGAAATAAAAAGAAGCAACGATATTGCAAGTCAAGCATAAGAGAAAAAATATTGTCATTGCCGTGTTTGTTTCTTCTCCTCTGTCATGTTCGTGCTTATTTTTCTTTTTGTCATTGTCGGGCTTGACCCGACAATCCAGAGATCCCCGGAACGCGCTGCGCTTGTCCGAGGATGACAGAAGAAAAAATAATACTGTCATCCCCGTGCTTGACACGGGAATCTAAAAAGAGATGTCCGGGACAAGCCCGAACATGACAGAAGAAAAAAAAGGCCGAACATAACAGAGAAGAGACCCCCGGGTCAAGCCCGAGGGTAACTGTAAGGAAAAAAGCCCGAATATGACAGGGAAGAGCCTGAACATGACAAAAAAAGCCCCGTTGATGTCAGACATCAAGGGGCTTTCCTTTAAGCAAATAACTTATTCAACCTCATGAAATGCGCCGCTGTAGATAACCGGGCGGTATAGGTTGAAAAGTTGTTCAATTCGTTTTTTCTGGCCGTCGGTAAACGGTGTAATCGTTCTGTCTTCTTCCAGATTTCCGTTTCTTTCCTTAATTTCCTTGATGAAACGGAAAACGAATTCGCCGAGACCGGTCTTAATGATAAGCTCGCTGTGCTTTATCAGAATACCGGCCAAAGTTTTTGAGACGTAACCTTCGGTCAGAAGACCGAGAATCAGTCCCCATTCTGCTTCCTGATAGCGGGTCATGACCTTATCAAGGAAGTTGGCAGCTTCCGTTTTGACCGGGTGCGTATATACCGGAGTACGGAAGAAGAAAGCGGTGCGGACGACGTCAATGTATTGCTCGCGCAATTCTTTGTAGTCGTCGACCGAAAGCTCTTTTTTCATCGCTTCCAGAATGGCCGGTTTGTATTCGGCTCTGCCAAGCTGGACGGCTTTGAAGTAAAGCGACAATTCCTTGAGAAACTGTCTTTTGGCAGCAAGTTTTTCCGCTATGTTCGGCTCGTAGGGAGCGCTTTGGGCGGCTTTTGCGGCTGCGGTTTTCTTTTCTGCACGTGCCTTGGCTTTTGCTTCGGCTTCTTTTCTCTGCTCGGCAGTCATTCTCTCGAAAGCTGCCTTTTTCTTTTCTTCTTTAGTCATAATAATACATTTGTCCGAAAACGTAAACGCTCCCGGAAATTAAACTTAATTTTTACGGCCATTAATCTTTCAAAAATCTGCGGCTGGCCTTAGGCAGATTGATTTTTTTCAAAGATGCTTTGAAAAAGCTTATTTTTTCTTTCATCCGGTCGTTTTCTTCAAGCAGCAGGAAAAGGGCGTTATATTCCTTTTCACAGTTGATGAAGTTTTCGGGGTAGGCGAGCAGACGCTCGATTTCCTTTGTGTATTCGGCCAGGGGTTGTTTGTCAACGGCGAGGGCGCGAATAATACCTTTTAACGACTCAATGCGGGCAGTTGAATTGCCGCGGAAAGCCTTGCGCAGATTTTCTTCTTTTCTGGCATGTCTTTTGGCTCTTTCTTGTTCTTCTGTTAACATAATTAAAAATATTTAATCCGGAAAACCGGGGGTTAAAAATCCATAATTGTATAAATGTTCTTTTTTACTATAGACAAAAAAACGGTTTTTTTCAAGTCTTATTTAAGGTATTTTAATTTTTTATGATTAGATTAAGACAAAATAGGGAGAATCTCGGATGAAAGCAGGTAAAATATGAAAAAATCGGTAAAATGGCTTTTAATTTTGCTGGCGGCTGCCGGAGTCGGATATTATTTTTCCGAAAATCGCGACGAGGGACCGGAATTTGCGACTCAGAAACTGTCGCGCGGGAACATTACCGAAAAGGTTACTGCCTCGGGTATTATTAATCCGATTTCGACGATTAATGTCGGTACGCAGGTTTCCGGTACCATAAAAGAGATTTACGTCGATTATAACTCCGAGGTCAAGAAAAACCAGATGCTGGCCTTAATCGATCCGGATCTGTTCGAGGCCAAGGTTGCCCAACAGCGGGCGGCGCTTGACATTGCCAAGGCGCAGGTTCTGTTACAGGAAAGTACGGTTAAATACAATGAAAAAAATCTGAAACGCATCCGCAAGCTGAATAATCAGAAATATTCGGCGGACAAGGAACTGGATCTGGCAGAGAAAGATTACGATACTTCGATTGCGCAGCTGGCGCTGAACAAGGCGCAGGTGGAGCAGGCTGAGGCGTCGTTGCAGTCGGCGGAGACCGAACTGCGTTATACGAAGATTATTTCGCCGGTTGACGGAATCGTCGTTTCCAAGGCGGTCGAAGTCGGTCAGACGGTGGCGGCAAGCTTTCAGACGCCGACGCTGTTCAACGTGGCTGAAGACCTGACCAAAATGCAGATTGAGGCTTCGGTGGTCGAGGCGGATATTGCCAAGGTCAAAGAAGGACAGGTGGTGGAGTTCAGCGTCGACAGTTTTCCCGACGAGATTTTTTACGGTATCGTTACGCAGGTTCGCAACGAGGCGATTACGACCTCCAACGTGGTAACCTATGAGGTGATTATTGAAATCGACAACCGCGATTTGCGCCTGAAACCCGGTATGACTGCCAATGTGGAAGTGATTACGGCTCAGAAGGAAAACGTGCTGCTGGTGCCGAACAAGGCGCTGCGCTTTACCTATGACGACGGCAGTTCGGCAAAAAAGCGGTATAAAGACAGGGGCCTGTGGATTTTGGAAGACGGAAAACCCGTGCGTGTCAGCATTCTTACCGGCGTTTATGACGACGAATTTACGGAGGTCAGCGGTGCCGAACTCAAAGAAGGCGAAGAGGTTATTCTGGAAGAAAAAAATTCGGCGGCGGCCAGGGCTAAAGCCATGAGAATGAGGATGCCGCGTTAATGTCCCTGATTGAGATTAAAAATCTGAAGAAACATTATGACGTCGGCGAGATGAAGCTGGAAATTCTCAAAGGGCTGACGCTGAATATCGGAACCGGCGAATTTGTGGCGATTATGGGACCGTCCGGTTCGGGAAAGTCGACGCTGATGAATATTCTCGGCTGTCTGGACAAGCCCAGTTCGGGAAAATATTTTCTGGACGGGGTGGATATCAGCAAACTTAATTCCGACGGTCTGGCCGATATTCGCAACCGCAAAATCGGATTTGTGTTTCAGGGGTTTAACCTGCTGTCGCGCACTTCCGCCGTGGAAAATGTGGAACTGCCGATGGTTTATGCCAATGTGCCGGAAGAAATCCGCCGCCGCAAGGCGGAAAAGGCTTTGGAAGAAGTGGGGCTTAAGTCGCGCATGAACCATCAGCCGAACCAGCTTTCTGGCGGACAGCAGCAGCGTGTGGCAATTGCGCGGGCGCTGGTCAACGAGGCGCCGATTATTTTTGCAGACGAGCCGACCGGAAATCTGGACACCAAAACCAGTATTGAGATTATGAAACTTTTTACCAAGTTCAACAAGGAACTGAACCGGACGATTATTCTGGTAACCCATGAAGAAGACATTGCTTTGTGGAGCGACCGGGTTATCAAAATTGTCGACGGGCAGATCGTGAGCGACGAGAAGGTCAAAAAATGATAGACATCAAGACCATAGGCAGCATAGCTCTGCGTGCGGTAAGGGCCAACAAACTACGCTCGACGCTGACCAGTCTCGGCATTATTATCGGCGTGGCGGCCGTGATTGTAATGCTGGCCGTGGGCAACGGCGCGCAGATTTCGATTCAGCAGGATATGCAGGCGATGGGGTCCAATCTGATTATCGTTCGTTCCGGCGTGGCGACTTCCAGCGGCGCACGCGGCGGTCACGGTTCACAGCCGACGATGCGGCTTTCCGACGGCAACGCCATTCAGGAAAAAATTGACGCAATTGTTTATGCGGCGCCGATTATGGAAGAAACGGCGCAGATTGTCTATGGCAACACCAACTGGTCGACCGGCATTACCGGCACCGACAACCGGAATTTTCTGATTAAGGAATGGGATTTGGAATACGGGCGTTTCTTCAGCGATACGGATATTAAAAACGCCGCCAAGGTTGCCATTCTGGGTGAAACCGTCGTGCATGAACTGTTTGGCGACGTCGATCCGATTAACAGGATTATCCGTATTAAGGGTATTCCGTTTCAGGTTATCGGCGTTTTGGAAGAGCGCGGGCAGAACGGGATGGGCATGGATCAGGACGACGTGGTGTTTATTCCGATTTCGACGGCGCAGAAAAAGGTTATGGGCATGACTATTCCCGATCAGGTAAAGTTTGTCATGCTGCAGGCGGCCGATGCGCAGAGTACTTATACGGCGCAGGAGGAAATCAGGCAGCTTTTGCGGCAGAGGCATAATCTCGGCGCCAACAAGGAAGACGATTTTGTTATCAGAAACCTGACGCAGATGATGGAGATGATGGAAAATTCGACCAAAATCATGACCATTCTGCTGGGGTCGATTGCTTCGATTTCTCTGCTGGTCGGCGGTATCGGCATTATGAACATTATGTTGGTTTCAGTAACGGAAAGAACGCGCGAAATCGGTATCAGAATGGCTATCGGCGCCAAGACCTGGGATATTCGCTGGCAGTTTCTGACCGAGGCGATGGTATTGTCGCTGATTGGCGGCGTCATCGGGATTGTACTCGGATTTGTCGGCATTGCGGCAATTAAAATGTTTACGTCGTTTACGCCGGTGGTTTCGCTGCTGTATGTTTTGCTGCCGTTCAGCTTTTCGGGGCTGGTAGGGTTGTTTTTTGGTTTCTTTCCGGCTTATAAGGCATCGCTTCTGAATCCGATAAACGCGCTGCGCTATGAGTAACAAGCTGTAGCCGGCTTGACAAGGGGACGCCCTTGAGCGCTCGCAGGCTGCGGCGCGAACCTTTGTTGAAGCGCGCAAGCTGTAGCCAGCTTGACCGCATTACCGGCTGCGGCGCGAACCTTTGTTGAAGCGCGTTGCTTTCTGCGTGCATATCGTGAGGCCGTGCCTTGCATTTTTTTGTCATCCCCGGACAAGCGCAGCGCGTTCCGGGGATCCATGGATGTCCGGGTCAAGCCCGAACATGACGGGGGAAAGAAGCAAGCAGACAGTCTCTCGGACCTCCATGAAAAAAGGCGTTGCAAAATAGCTTTTAACCTTTATAATCATTTTTGCTTGCGGCAAGGTTTGTCGTAGGCGGAGATTGAACCCTCCTTATAGAAAATAAGAACCTCCTGCAAGGGAGGATGGTGCGATATAAGCCGCTTTTGCGGACGAATTAGCATACTGTTTCTATACAGGGTTCAACATCCTCCGCCTTTTCCAAACGAAAGGGCGGTTTTGTTTTTAACAAAACATTGAAGGAGTTGAACATAATGGCAACCAAAAACCACGAAATCGTCAAAATCAGAAACGGCATTGCCCGCCAGCTGCGCGAAGCGCGCATCAGCGCGCACCTGTCGCTGGCGCAGGTCGAAAAACTGTCCGGCATTCCGGCCAATATTATCGATTTGCTGGAAGTCGGCATTAAACCGGTCGACCTCGGCCATCTGCACCAGCTGGCCAAAGCCTACGGAAAGGCGGTTAAAATTACCCTGATATGAAAAAAGCCCCTCATTCGAGGGGCTTTTGGTTTTTATTCGGTCATTGCGTCTTCCGGCCGGTCTGCGGGCGCTTCGTCGGCAGGAGCATCGGAAACTTCTGCTACCGTTTCATCTGCGGTGCGCGGTTCGGACGTATCGCCGGTTTCATGTTCGGCAAAAAATTCATGTTCTATTTTGTCACCGGTTTTGATGCCGTGTTTTTTGACGTCGCCGGCGTTAATTTCCAATACGGCTGCCGCAGGAAACGGCGGAATAATCAGGGTCAGGGATTCCGGTTGGGCGTTTTCGTAAATCCAGGAAATGACGCCGTCGCCGTCAATGAAGATCATATCAAGCGGGATTTTGGTGTTTTTCATCCACATGGCGGTATGTTCAACTTTTGAAAGGTCGAAAATCATACCGGCATTGGGAGCCAGACTTTCGCGGAACATCAGGCCTTTTTCCAGTTCGGGAACGGTTTTGGCTTCTTCAACCGTGTAACTGACTTCGCCGCCGCCGGTCAAAACGGTAAGGTTGCTCTCGTCGTTTTTCTTGGAACAGCCGGCCAGCAGAATAACGGCCAAAAATAACTTGATAAATTTCGTCATGGTTTTCTCCTTTTACTTTTTGACAGAAACCTTACGCGGATTCCATTTCGAAACCACCACCGGTCCGTTCTGGGAATAAGAAACTTTCTTATTTGCGGCGGCATATGCTGCGTTAGTCCTTGATATATTAGCATTTTTGGTAAAATTTTCAACAATGGTCTTGAGCGGGGCAATGTTTTTCGCGCCGCTGACATAGCAATTCTGGTATGCAGGGTTGGATTTTATCATCAGATTCAGCTCTTTGGCCGAAAGCGGTGCATACCGTTTCCATACCTTGCTCAGAAAATCGCTGACCTTGTCGGAAAGTTTTTTCGGCGGCATGTAGGGACGCCCCTGCGCGAACATGACGGCCAGGTTCGGTTCCGAAAAGCCGTTTTCGCCGCAGACAAACAGGCTGGGCATGAGAAGTTCCATGTTGTTGGCAAGCGCAAAATGAACCTGTGCCAAAAACAGCAGATGATGAAGTTTTTCGTCTTCCAGAAAAAGCCCTTCGTCTTCGGCCCGGCTGATAAACCAGTAGGCCACCTCAATTGCGGAATTTGTAGCAGAACCAGCCATTTTCAATTCCCTTCGCCGTTAACAGAATATAAGTATAAAACATTAATTTGATTAAAACAAATATTTTGTGCATAAGCCCCGACTAATTCACAAAAAAACTGTGATTCTTTGGCATATTTGTTCTTGTGTTATGCAAGAGTTTATTATATCAATATAGAAACTGGATTTTGCTTTGCCACGAGGGCAGGGATAAATTTATCATTTTATTAGGGTTAGCGCAGATGTCTTTACATAGTGAATTTAGAGTTTTAACCGGTTTGTTCGGCGTGGTTTTTGCTTTGTCGGCCTGTTCTTCCGCTCCGTTTCCCGAGATTGTCGAAGAAGATGACTATACGACGGCCTCTTCTTCCGAAAGCGGTTTTGACGTTCCCGTGCGCAAAAGAACCCTTAAGGAAAGTTCTGCCCTGACCGCAGACAACGAGCATGTCGCCTATGAGGGGCAGGAAAACGCCAAAAAAACGGCCGAAGGGCCGGAAAAAGCCGCTCCGGCGAAAACCAAGCCGGTAATCGTGGCCGAAGATTTGGACGTTAAGTCGAAGCCGGCCAAGAAGGAAAAAGACAGTCTGGCGGCTTTGAACGACGAAAAGTTCAAAAAGGAACTTAAGGCGGCCGAAGAGCTTCCCAAGCCCGAAAATGCGGCGCCGAGCGTTACGTATCTGGCCGGAACGGTATATTTCAACAACGGTTCGTCAGCAGTCGACGCTTCTTATAACCGTCAGCTGCGTGAAATTGTCCGGTTGGCAAAAGCCAAGAAAGCGACGTTGAACGTATTCGGTTATGCATCGAGCCGTACGCGCAATACCGACATTGTCAGCCACAAGATGGCCAATTTCCGGGTTTCGGCCGCGCGCGCCGAGAACGTTGCCAACGCGTTGCGCCGCGCCGGAATGCCCGCGTCGAAAATCAAGGTCGAGGCTTTGTCGGATTCCAATCCGGCTTATCTCGAAGTCATGCCTGAAGGCGAGCGTCTGAACCGCCGCGCCGAGATTTACATCAGCTATTAGTAAACGGGCGGAAGAGTGGCATTTGATTTTGAAAATAAAAAATCTTTAGGTGGAAATATATGGAAGGCCGTGCCTGTTGACGAGCGCAAGGCGGAGTTGATTGCCCAGCGTTTTGCGCTGCCGCTGCCGGTGGCGAGAATCATAGCCTCCCGCGGAATTCCGGTCGACGACGTGGCGAATTTTATCAATCCGAAGCTACAGAACCTGATGCCGGATCCTTTTTGCATGAAAGACATGGAAAAAGCGGCAAAGCGTATTGCCGAGGCCATTGTGAAAAAGCAGAAAGTGGCGATTATCGGCGACTATGACGTCGACGGCGCAACATCTTCTTCGGTACTGCGTCTTTATTTGGAAAGCGTGGGCATTGAACCGGAGATTCACATTCCGGAGCGCGACGAGGGTTATGGTCCGAGCCGGCAGGCTTTTGACGAATTTGCGGCGCTTGGCGCGGAACTGGTTATTACGGTAGACTGCGGAACGACGGCTTTTGACGTTTTCGACTATGCCGGAAGCCTGGATATTCCGGTAATCGTACTTGACCACCATGAGGCGGAAGTGCGGCTGCCGGAGGTTTATGCCGTGGTTAACCCCAAGCGGCTGGACGAAAGCGACGATTATCCGTATCTGAAATATATGGCGGCGGTCGGCGTGGTTTTCTGTACGATTGTCGCCGTCAACCGCGAGCTGCGCAAGCAGGGGTTCTTTGCCGGGCGCGAGGAGCCAAATCTGCTGCAATGGCTCGATTTGGTCGCTTTGGGAACCGTTTGCGATGTGGTGCCGCTGCTGGGGTTGAACCGGGCTTTTGTCCGGCAGGGACTGCGGATTATGTCGCTGCGGAGCAATACCGGACTGCGGGCGCTGATTGACAAGTCGGGTATCAGCGAGGCGCCGAGCGCTTTTCATCTGGGATATGTTCTGGGACCGCGGATTAATGCCTGCGGCCGGGTCGGCGAGGCTTCGCTGGGCAACAAGCTGTTGTGCAGCAGGGACGATTTTCAGGCCGGCCAGCTGGCGGACAAACTGAATGAATTTAATGCGCAGCGCAAGGAGATTGAAGCTTATGTGCTGTTGAGCGCGATTGAGATGCTGGAGGGGACGCCGCAGGAATATCCGATAGCTTTTGCCGCCGGAAAAGACTGGCATCAGGGCGTGGTCGGCATTGTGGCCGGCAAGCTCAAGGAGCGTTACAACGTACCGGCTTTCGTCATGTCGATTGAGCCGGACGAAGTCAAGGGTTCGGCGCGCTCCGTGCCGGGCGTCGATTTGGGCGCTCTGATAATTGCCGCCAAGGAAAAGGGACTGCTCACCAAGGGCGGCGGTCATACGATGGCGGCCGGTTTTTCGCTGTCGGAGGATAAAATCGAAGCTTTTCATCGGTTTGCCGGCGAATATGTGCGGCAGAAGCTCGGTGAAGAAGACGTGGCGCCGGTAATTGAAGTTGACAGTGCGCTTGATCTGCTGGGAGCCAATACCGATTTTGCCGCGGCTTTAGAGCTTCTGGAGCCTTTCGGCGCCGGAAACGCCGAACCGAAGATTGTGCTGGAACATGTACGGATTGTTAAACCGGGAATTGTCGGCGCGGGACATGTTCGCTGTTTTCTTACTTCCGGCAACGGCGGTTCGCTGAAAGCCATGGCCTTTAAAATCGCCGATACGGAATTAGGCAAAACGCTGCTGAATTCGCAGGGGGCGGTTTTCGACATTGCCGGGGTTCTGCGCCGTGACAACTGGCAGGGCCGCAATTCCGTGCAGTTTATCATAGATGATGCGATAAGGTGTGAATGAGATGGATGATAAGGACGAAGTCAAAAAACGGGCGATGAACATCAGAAAAATCCGTCTGGAGCGGGAAAAGGCCGTTTTTATGAAACTGGGCGGCAAGCTGCGCGCCTATTTCTTTACCGGCATTCTGGTAACCGCACCGGTAATGATTACGTTTTTTGTCGCTTATAAGGTTATCGTTTTTATCGACGTTTCGGTCAACCGCCTGCTGCCGCCGCAGTTTAAGCCGGACAACTTCCTGCCGTTTACCATTCCCGGCTTGGGAATTATCATTCTGGTTGCGGCGCTGATTTTGGTCGGTATGTTTGCCGCCGGATTTTTGGGCAAGTTTTTCCTGAAACTCGGCGAGTGGATTGTTTATAAGGTGCCGTTTATTTCGTCGGTTTATTCGCTTTTGAAACAGATTTTCGAAACTTTTCTTTCCGGCAAGAGCAATGCGTTTAAGAAGGTTGTGCTGCTGGAATATCCGCGCAAGGGAATCTGGATTTTGGGTTTTGTCAGCGCCGATACCGAAGGCGAGGTTCGGGAAATTCTGGGGCGTGAAATGGTTAACGTGTTTATTCCGACAACGCCGAACCCGACTTCCGGCTTTCTGATTTTTGTGCCGCGCGAGGATGTGGTTGAACTTGACATGGGGGTTGAAGAAGGCATCAAGTTTGTCATTTCCGGCGGCATTGTGGCGCCTGACGAGGCCAAGCGCCTGAAAAAACACCGCGCTTAATATTCTATCGCCAGAATCATTTTTTTGTAACCGCTGCTTCCTTGGGTGTAAACTGAGTCTGAATTGAAATCATATATATAGATGGAACTGTACGGTTGTTTGTTTCTTGGTGTTTGATGATAAACATTAGAAGAAAATACTCCGTACCAGGAGTAATGATCATAATACGGCCAGCATTTGGTGCAGGTTGTGTTCAGCAATCCGGAAATGCCGTTGAGAGCCAGGGCAGCATTAATGTTATTGATGTTAGCGTATATTTTTCTCAGTTCGGCAATGCTGGGGATATACCATTGTCCTGCTCCGCACCAGTCAGAAGAACAACCTGCGGGAACGTAGGTTTTCAGAAAACCGTTGTCGCTCATGTTCATATACGGAGATGAGGAGCTGCAGGTTGGTTTGAACAACGGCGTATTTATTTTTCCGTCAGTTGCGCAGTTGTTCAGTTCGTCTGGATTACAGGAGGTTATGTTTGATGTTTCTCTGTATGTACCTTCACTGTCTGACATGCAAACCGGCTGATTGATGAAATATTCCAAACCGACGGCACGGCGTTTGGTTTCATCAAAAACGACACCGATAGCTTTTTTATTCGGATTGAATATTGAACTAACCGTGTGGTCGGCATAAAGGATTTTGGCCGGAGAAGTAATTGAACCGTCTGTTGTGCCCCCACAGAATAGAGCTGAGCTGTCGGTTGGGCAGCGGATGGTATTTTTGCCTTCGCAGTCACTTGCCGATTGTGTATATCCCAATGACGTACAGGTTGGAGGAATGGTGCATGTTGTTGCTTGGGCAGAACAGCTGAGGACTGACAAAATGCAGGTACAGATTATTTCTTTTTTCATTTTTATTCTCCTTGTTTAGTCGCTGAGGCAAAAAACATAGTTGCAGTTAAACGGACAGGTCAGATATTTTTTTCCGTTGCAGTTATTGGCGTTTGCGGAAAAGCCGAGTTTTGTGCAGTCAGGAATTTCAGCACAGCTGTAACTTCCGGCGGAAATGCCGTTCAGCCAGCATTTGAGCTGCCCGTCGCTCCAATAGTTTTCCAAATCGCCGTAGCCGATTGCACAACCGGTTATACAGTATTTGTTGGAACAGGATTCCAGTTCGCAGAGATAACCGTCAGGACATGATGTTTGTGAACATCTGTTTTCGCAACAGGGTTTGCAGACCTGATATTTTGTAGCTGAGCCGCTTTTGCAGGTCTGTGTGCCGATTTGACCGCCGCATTCGCAGGTCAGGAAGCCGGTGCAGGGATTGTTTTTGCGTTTGTATTTGGTCGTGCCGCAGCTGTTGCAGCTGCCGTCGGCAACATACCCGTCAGCGTTTGCCTGCGCCTGCGTGTAGGCATAGCCGTCGCAGGGATTGCATTTGCATTTGTAATAAGAGCTGTTATAAGGGCAGATCTGAGAACTGTCTTTGATATAGCCGGAACCGCAGCTTGTATTGAAACCTGCTTCTTTACATGCGCGCGCCGTGTCGTCCTTGCAGCTTTGGTAAAGAGACGGGTCGTAAGGACATTGTTCTGAAGGATATTTGGGAAGGGAGCAGGATGTTACGACGTATCCTTCTTCCCGGCACATGTCGGAGGGATTTCGCTCATAAGAGCTGTCGCCTTTGCTGAAGGACTGGTCTTTGCCGCATTCGCCGAACCCGAGGAAACAGACGGCGGCGGTTTTATAGGAATTGGCAAGAGACGCAG
>OCHI01001892.1_pt1 | contig 13394 bp, 9 predicted proteins | sample 1538691 | NCBI WGS metagenome assembly OCHI01 (sample SAMN04571718, study PRJEB22368) | human gut metagenome | biome: human gut; material: stool | host: Homo sapiens | place: Luxembourg | collected 2012-09-21 | reverse complement strand
TAATTATCCCAAAGTCCTTTGTATAAGGTACTAACAGAAGTTTTCCAGAATTAGTGAAAATATTTGAAACATAAATGGCTGCACTAAAATTTTGCTCCACCTCAGTTCGGAATCACTACTAGCAGGTATAAAACAAAGCAAAATATTATTTCCTTGGTATATCTTTTAATTTGATTTTACCACTTTTGATAGATGCTCCATCTGCATTCAAACGCCAACTTATTTCAATATCTTGATTAAGATTTGCATTTGGTTGCAAGACAATGCCTTTGTGTACACCTGTCATACCAGGAAGTATCGGCACAATACGAGGAAAACCATACTTTATATTTGTAGGAGTGCTACCTTCAAGAATATCACAATACAAGTTTTCACGACGCATAGTAACAAAACCGTCTTTCACTTCTGCGATATCAAACTCTTGTCCTGCAGCAACGATATTTTTGGGTAATTTTACAAAATAGTGAACATGTTCTGCTACAACTGTTCCAACATTTCTAGGAATACAATTTAGAACCAATATTGCTCTTTGCACAATTTGCGGCTGAGCAGGCATGGGTGAACCATATAGAGGATTATATGTTGGTTGTATCCAATATAATTCCTGTTTTGTTATTTGTCGAAATTCAAAGTCTAACGTTATATCAGGATGGATGTTACGATTCATAATATCTCGAATCTCGTAATCCTCCATTGAATTAATCGTAGTTGAATAACGCTTGTGATATTGCTTTGTCTTTAAATTCTGATGGGCTGTATGACTTTGTGGAATATCTACAATATATATAACTTCATTTGGCTTGGTCATATCTACAACCAAACAACTAATTTCTAATCCTTTAATTTTAGGACTGATATTACTTGATATAACTTGGGCTATGGTTTCCTTGGATACTTTTGTGGTATCTATCGGTGTTATATGGGATGGAATATGCCGTTTATCTTCTTCGTCAAATTCCTTAACACCATATATTATGGTGCCACCATTAGCATTAGCCATTGCACTAACATCCTTGGACATTTCGCCTTTCCATTTATCGCTAGTTGTGTTAATGTCGCTTTTGTACTCAAGTGTTGTGCTTTCTTCAACGCCGGCAGCAATTAATGCATTAACATCTTCAATTGAGGTTATTTTATTCATGTCAAAAATATACTTGTTAGCATAACCTATCATAAAATATAGAAAAAGCACGGTTTTTACATATTATATGATAGGTTGCGCAAAATTACTTATTATTTGTTAGGTTATTTTTCAAAGCAATACCTTTTGCTGTAAGGCAGTATTTTTGATTTTGACTTTTGGGCTTGTTTGGAATAGTCTGCTCCAATATACCAGCCTCCAGAAGTGGATGAATATATTTTCTCCTAAATTTAGTTCTATCGGTAAGCCCCATAAATGCTAACATTTCACCAAAAGAGCGTGCTTCAGTACAGAATACAATCAGTTTATCAAGGTTTTCAATATTAGGTACTGACTGGGTGCCGACTGGGTGCCGACTGGGTGCCGACTGGGTGCCATCTTGTACACTTATAGGCAAAGTTATGCGGATAAAGTTATCCGTAAACTTGAAGCAATCTTCTCCATAAGCACGCAAGATACGAGGAATACCAGAACCTAACGACTCTACTAATTCCACATCGCGATATATACGCATCAACTCCTTATTGCGCGGGATAGATATGCCGTTAAAGAACTCCTCCTTAGTAAGAGATTCAGGCAAACGACCGGCAGAGGTTATCTCAAGTCTATCGGGGAATATCTCAAACTTGGGTGGTACTTCAAATGAATAGTCATTATGTACTATGGCATTGATGACAGCTTCACGCAAAGCAACCTTATTCCACAATGGAGTTTCAATACGCTCCATTGGGGTTATCGTTGCTGCCACCTTATTCTCAATATCCAGTTTTGACAACACACTCTTGGTTGCTTTGATAAGAGAGCAATATCCATACTCGTTATTCTCCACCAAATCGCAACGGTCAAGACTTGAATACTTTGCCACTTTGATTGAATTGCCATTCTCATCAGCCAACAGATATGCCACATAGTTGTACTTGCCATCATCTGTAAGCAATTCCAATGTACGCTTGAAGTTATCATTGAGCCTTTTACCTCGCTCATCGTAGTAGATACGCAATTGCTCAAAACTCAAATCCTGGCGGTTAGATACGATGCGGCCAATGGAGTTGCGTGTACGCATAGCAAACAAACGGTCAATTTGCTCCTGTGGCATAGGCTCGGCAGATGTTCCAACACGTATATATGCACCTCGTGGAGTCATTCCATACTTCGTTTTGAAATATGGCTTCTCAATTCCACTCGCCACAGTAACCTTGATAATGCTGCGTCCATCCTTTTGCTCCTCGGCAATATCAAATAAGCCCATAGCAGAAGGTGAAATGTTGTGCTTGATGCGGTCTTTCAACCTCAACATAGAATCATCCACATCACTAACACCCACAGTTGATCCATCTTTATCAATACCGATATAGATATATCCGCCCTCCTTGTAGTTAAGGAACGCCACAACCTCCTTCTCAATATCAAGTTCAGGAGTCAATTCTCTTTTATATTCTATGCGGTTGGTTTCGGTCATACTAATATAAAGTATTTAATTATATGACTATTTCTCTTCTTTAAAGAACAATTGGTAATAGTACATGCCTCGATCTTCATCGTAACCTCTTACGATATACTGCTCTCCACCGTGAATGTTTATATCAAAATTCTTATCGAGTTTAATCGTAGTCATCGTACCAGTGGCTCGACGTTTTATTGCTGTAGATGCCGTTTCAAAGGTATCGTCAATTTCTATGTCTCGTTCTTTTTGATAAGTTTCTTTATACTGCTTGAACTCAGAAACTAACTCTGGCGTTTCAAAAACTTGTTCGGCAAAAGAGTTTATATTAACAGATTCTTCTTTTAGTGCCTCGACGCTTCTATTCATATATGTTGCTTTCTCAACTTTACCATTATCACTGGGTAATTGAGAAACAAAACTCTTGCATAGAGACAGCATATTTTGCGTTTGATTAAAGCTGTCTTTTCTCGGTCTCACATGCAGGAAATCGTCAGTCCAATATTTTGCCTCAGATCCTTTATTGGTGTTATCTACAATAGCGACTAAATAGCCATTTTCTCTCTCTGTATTAAAAATCAAGCAGCCCTTATCAAGTTTATTGATATTTATACCACTTTCACTTTCTATTTCAAAGTTTTCCCCTTTAGAGTGTATTTTTAGAAAAGTGTCTTTATTCTCAGATTTGAATAGGCCAATGGCATTTATACATTTGCCATCTACTTCACAATTTGAGAAATAAACCACATAAAATTCTCCTGCTTTAATTTTAGGATGAGTGCTTTGGTTATATAAATGTGTTGCTAAATTGATGGACTCTTCCTGTATTAAATTAGGGTCAGAAAAAATTTTAGAACAGTAATGGTATACTTCGTTTAATGCAATGTCACTATCGTGATGACATTTGTACAATTCATCATACTGAAAAGAGTTTATAAAGTATTTTAATAAGATGTCGTTTAGTTCAGTAGATAACTCCATAGGTCTTTGGGAAAATCTAATACCTTCATCTGCAATTTTATTTCCTACCTGATGAATACAAACAACATCAATTTTGGCATCTAAATATGTAACTATCATTTCTTTTGATTATTAAGATATTCTATAAAATTACTATACACTAAGGACTTTTGCTTATCCATCTCAGAAAGTAATTTTGACTCAAGCGTCTTTTTAGCTTTAGATGTTAGCCGATTTTTTATGTTCAATGATCGTATGGTAATCTCAAACTCTGCATTGTGCATCTTTTTATTATAGTCAGGGAACCCCAAACATATAGTAATAGTTCCTTTTTCTCCTTTATAATCAAAAGAAAATACAGCTTCGATATTCCACAATACTAATGAAGAATGATATGATTTTTCACTCATGAAAAATGTTTTGTCTAATGAATCTCCAGATATTAGAATCTTTTTCATTCTATTCATCCAAGAAATACCTTCTGGCAAAACATAATCTTCTTCAGGTTTAATAGATATGTCTTTAATGTTCTCACACGAAAATATGTCATTCTGTAAGTGAGTTGTTAGACGATAAAAAAATATAAACCTAGTCTCATTCGTAAATTCGGAGAATAGAATCTTTTTAGGAGTTACTTCAAGCGGAATAGTCCCTTTTTGTTTATATCTTTTAACTTGAATATTTAATATTTCCTCTGCCAAATCTTTTGTTTCTGGGGCAGTATGAGTTATTCTAACATGCCCTTTCCCATTGTCGTTTATAAATTCAATACTTCCATGAAATAAATTAGTTTGCTCATACCATGATTTATTCATATCGTGTCTTTCCAGTTCAAAAGACGCAATAATATGGTTTGGATTATTATCTAATTGTACAAATGATACAGGCTTACGCAGTTTGCATGTGGGAAGTTTTGTCCTCATAACTTCATCTAAGGAAACAAATAATAGTTCTGGATCAAATATCTTTGCATTCTTAGCCCATGTTATTTCTCTAGAGAACTTTTTCTCATTATCTTCCTTTTCAGAAAAAGAGTCTCGCACCTTGTCAAATTCAGCGGGAGACAATAGTAGATTTTGCATAATTGGAACCATGTAATCTTTGTCTTGATTAAAAACAAAAATACCTCTCTCACGCAAAATTCTAGCTATGTCTGTAGCTGTAATATATCGTTGATTTATAAAACCTCTAAGAAATTCTCCAAAAGGAATTATTTTGTCTATATCTTTATGTGGAGCATTCATTGTTATAATGTATCTATTGGATTAAGAAAATTAACTACTTTAACGGTTTTTGTATAATTGGCATCTTGGAATCCTAATTTAGAAGTTCGTACAATTTCATCATGTGATAAATTATTGTAATCAGGAAAACCTATTATAACTTGCCCTGCTAAATTGGTAGATAAATCTTTTGCAAGTCCCATTAATCGTATAAAGGTGTCTTTTTCGAATTTTTCTAATGTACCAATAAATAATATCGTTTCGTTTGAATTAGATTTGTTCTCTAACTTAAATGGAATTAGTGAGGAATTGAGAAATTCAACCGGCATAATATCTCCTGTGTTTTGACGGGAGGCTGGATTAACATTAAGTCCAGTTGATGGATAATAAAATGAGTAGCTATATTTATTTTGCGCTTTAATGTATTTTATCAATTCTAGAATAAATGCGACATGCCTATTATCAACAATATACACCGTATTGTTGCATATCACATCTATTCGTGCAGAAGATATATTGCTAATCAAATCATCAGCACTATCTTTAGACCCACTTAGCCAAAATAAGACACCTACATCATTATGAGAACTACAATTATATTGTGAAACAAATTCGGCCTTTTTCTCAGAACAATTATAGCATTGTATAGTGTTAATCAAATCCGTAATGTACCACTTAAATTTTTTAGTTGGACTATTAGGATATTTGTCCATTGTATATTTTGAAGAAATAATAATATTGTTTAATTGCCCATCAAAAAGTGGGTTCATATATGAGTACATAAAATCAATCCCATGCGTTTTTACGGACTCTTCTTTATCATTTTTATGTTCTCCGTTTTGCATATAGCATGGAATTGTGATGCCTTTAACAGGATCATTCCACCCAATAACAGAAAGGAATCTCTCAACTAGATTCTCTCCATATTCTCCTATTTTCTTAGACCATTCTCCCATAATAATATGACGTTTATTTTTATATAATATGTTACTAAGATAAAAGATTCATTATTTCTATAAAGTCCTCTTTTGCTTTGTTGAAACTTGGCCAGTCTGATGAGATTCCATAATATCCGCATACCTCATTATAAAATTCATCTAATTTGCGTTTATCTGCAATTGACGCACCTTGCTTAACTTCATTAAGAAATCCCATGTCTTTGAATTTGGTATTTGGAAGCACAAACGGTAACACCCTCTTATCCTCTATAGCCCATGCAGCACCCATTTCATTTTGACACACCTCACTCTGGAGATAATTTCCTGAAATAAATAGAAGGATAAAATCACACGATTTCATATTTTCAACGATTTTTTCGCGAAAATCATCGCCTGTTCGGATTACAGTAGGGTCTAATGTACAGAATATATCACCATCCTTAAATCCACAACCAATTTTCAGGATCTCCTTAATAAATCCATTCACGATGATTTTATCGTCAGAAGAATGGCTGATAAAGAATTTTCTAGATTTATGTATAGAGTCTACAAGCTTTTTTTCGATATTCCTGTTTGAAGTTCTAAAGAAATAATCGTTTTAACAATTGATTCTAATATGCTTTGATAGCGATATGGATAGGAATCATATTCACCCATAGCCTCGGCTATCTGCCTTTCTATCAATGGGTATTTGTCCTTTATGACTTCTTTTAATACATTCAAATGTGATTCGTAACCTTTTATATCACCTCGTACAAAGGTTTGTTCAGTCCCCATTGACGCATTTATTATACGACAAGACTCTATTCGTTTATCAGCAAATTCTTTGCATAATAAAGATTGTTGATATATTTTATTTTCCATACCTTATTCTCTTATTATCATTTGTAACACTTTGTGCTTGGCATTTTTCCAAGATTTAATTAACTATTTCAGAACCATTTATATTATCAAAAAAATGCAGATATCGGATTTCCAGACTCAGACTCTATCACGCTGTTAAGATAACTTGCATCTTTAGTTTTATCAGATTTCTCATAATTATATTCAAAAAAATGTTTAATCGTTGTATTATCAGATTGAACACCTTTCTTATTGTTGCCATCTTCATACACTTGATAATTGATCATTCCCTTAGATATAACAGGGGATTCTCCGGGCATTATAATAATTCGAAAGTCATCACATAATGTAAGTATAAATTTATATTCACTGATACGAGGCTCTGGCGTCTTTAATGTGAACTCAACTTGGCTCCCAAATTTTAGAAAGGGTTTAATTATAATTTCTCTTAGTTTTCTTAATGTTTGAAGACACCGTTTAACTTCATGACCGTACTTTGCCACATCATAACTATCATGACTTGATGGATTAAGTATAAACTTACGATGTTCATCCAACTCATTAAAAATGGATATATCGATTACACCGCTTTCTGCGGCATAATCTTTACAGTTCATTATCAATCCATTAAGATCTAAATGTGCAAAATCACCAGTCAGTTGCTTTTTCTTGGGCAGGAAATTTTTACAAAAAGCTTCGGCTTCTTTTCTTAAGAAATTACCAGCAATCTCGTATTCATGCTGTTTAATATAATGTTCGGCTTGCCCAAGGTAATCCTCGCTATTTCTAATATATGGAGTCTTATCATAATCCATGTATATTTCTTTATAGACCCACGCATCTTGATTCTTTTTTGTTTTATGCTTAAAATACTCAAAGAACATTTTGTCGTGAGTAAACAGATATATCTTATACTTATCAGATATTTTTAGCAAGAAGTCCACAACTTTTGCTCGATTGCTCATGTCAAGACTGATGAGCATATCGTCAAGAGCTAGAAAACGACCATCAGCAGGCTTCTCTATATTCAGCAGTGCAAAACGAACAGACAATGCTATTGCTGTTAATTTTGCTTCGTTAAAATATGTATGTGGCTTAACAATCTTTCGTAGATTGCCATCAGGCATCTTCTCGGAAATCTCTAAGCCAATAAAAGGTTCATTTAATTTTTTATATGATGATTTGCGTTCTTTTATTTCCCCATTCTCTTTAACTAACTCTATAATATTGTCATACTTTAACCAATACTCATTAGTGTCATCTTCGGGTTTATCAAAATTCGAATCATATCGCAATCTTATAACCAACTCATTATCATCTTCATCCTTAAAAGACTCATTATATCGATCGGAGGCATAAATGTTAATGTCTTCAACGACCTTCTTGACTGCTTTGTTAAAATATTCAATATTAGAAATATAATCAGGGTGTATATGTCGTCCCTTCTTGATAATTGATGCTGTTATTTCATCATACATTTCGCCAATATGAAGTCCTGTATTGTCATCTTTACAGAATGGCAAAATATCTTTTATAAATACGGGGAATAGATTTATTCTCTGAGAATTTCTAAAATTGAAAAAATGGAATAAGAATTGATGATTAACAAAACAACCGTTAATCTGTGCAGGCAATGGGTGTTTACCACCTAATAATGTAAATTGATAACCTTCTTTATCAATATTATATATAAACGGATGTCTTCCATCAAAATCTATCCATATCTTGGAATCTGCATCCAAATTATTTAGATTCTTTAAATGCTGTTCACTAGCGGGGTCAAAGTATTTTTTACCAGCATCAGGTTTTAATGGTGCCTGGAACATACAATGTAAAGCATAGTAAATGGAAGATTTTCCACTACCATTCTCACCATACATCAAAAGGTTCTTTCCTTCTAGTTGTAATTCAAAATCATTTGGAAAGGCCTTAAAACCACATATATGTATTCTATTTATTGCTGGCATATTATCCTTCAATTATAAGTTTGAGTATCTCAGGGCTTCTTAATGTAAATAAATCCAATCTGTTTCGTATAGAATTATCCGTTTTCTTGATATTCATAAATACATCAAGTATCATATCTGCTTTTTCTTTATCTGAGGATAGGTGTGTGATTGGCTTTATGAGTTCCAATGCAGAATCAATTATATTGATTTCTTGCTCTTTCATATGCTCTTCAAAGTATAATTCATATACGCATCCATCAATTATTTTCTCAAAGAACGACGCTATTGTTTCATTAGAGACTAATTCTGACAGGCTATCTTTTGTAGAACAGATCAATATAATATAATCAACAAGCGTAGCAATCAACTTTTGAATATTGACCGCTGGTACCGCAATAGGAATCTGTTGCAGTGGTTCTTTGTCTAATTGATAGTTTGCTCCTTGCATCTTACCTTTATTTTTAAGCCAAAACTCAATCAGTTTAGAGTTTAATAAACCTGTTAGGTATTTCAAGTTTACTCTGTCTGTTTGAATCATGTTAAATGTTTGCGACAAATAGCACTCAATATCACAATAAGAAAATATAGGATGCCCTACGCACTTCCTCACTGCAATAACTTTATTGTTTACAAAAAACCTTTCCTCTCTGGCTCTGTGTAAACCATAAGGTTTATTGTCAGATGTGAAAACAGATACAAATCTATCCAAATGTCGCTTAATATTTGGGAAGCAATCTAAACTATTAGGATTTTTATATCTAGAGTCTGTATATATCGTCCAATATTTGTTGCCTTTTTGGACGCCATATCTACTAATATTTTCATTTGTATAATATGGTTTTATTAAGGATAGTTCATCTTGATTAAGAGCCAATGTCTCTAATTCTGCACTCGTTAAGACAAATATTCCCTGATTAATTTCGAATTGAGGACCTAATTTTTGCTGATTCTTTTTGTTCAATGTATCTTGCGGGAACACTATTCCTTGTGCGATTTCTTTATCATTCAAGTAAATCACACTTGAGAGACTTGGTATTACCCCTAAAATATCAGAACTTTGGCTAAATGTTATGTTTTTATCATAAAAATTAGCTCGTCTTATTGTTGGAGTATAACATTCTGCCTGTTCATAGGTTTTGTATGATGGCTCCAAAATAGCAATAGCCTCTTTCTCCGTTGCTTTATACGCAGTTAATCTACGGTAATCGAATGTATAATCATCCGTTACCTTATCTTTTTGGAACATCATAATCATAGTTTGAATGCTTGCGCTTTCAAACATCATTACTGCGCCAAAGTCAACAATATTGCAGATGCGGGTCTCCTTAATAACTTTATCTCTAAGTTTGCTTGCTCCAAAACTGGTAGTCCAGTTGTTTGTTGCAATAAAGCATAAAACGCCATTTGGATTGAGAAGATCCAATCCATTACATGCAAATAGATACCATATGTCCATTTTGCCCTTATAATAAGGCGAGTCCTTATATGGCTCAAAGAATGTCTTTGACATACGACCTTCCTTAATATAAGGTGGGTTAGCAATGATTATATCGAAGCCTATGAATGCACCTTTATCATCTAATAGTTGAGGATATTCAAAACGCCACTCAAATGATTTTTCATATTTCTTGTTATTGAGTATTGCGTGTTCTTTTTCTTTTAATTTGTTTAGCTTACTCTTTGCTGCAGCATAACCGATTGGGTCTTCCTCAGCTTTGCGTTTGCCAAATAAGGGTATTGCTTCATACTCATAGACTCTTTGTTCAGCAAGCTGTCGTTGACGTATGTCGCCTTGGGCAAGTGTAGTTTTAAAGCAGTTTTTTATATCATTGATTTTAGTTCTTAATCCAACTTTATCCGTATGTTCTTCGGTATAGTCAACGACTAATCTTTTATAATCTTCTAGAGTGAATTTACTCCATGTGGTTTTCTCTTTTCTTGCATTTTCTTTTCCAACTCTATTGTACTCTTCAAAAACATCAGCAATAGGCATATCTAAAGAATAACGACAAATCTGTGAATTGCCACAAGTGATTTTGTAATCTAAGTTGGGTAGTGGCTGTGGCTCTTCCGCATCGACAACCAATGCTAACCAGAAACGCAAACGAGCTATATCGACAGCACCTTGCTCGATATCGACACCGAAGATGTTGTTTTGGATAATATCACGTTTGGTTTGAGTCGAATCAAAGTTGCCGTGAGGCTCTGCGTGTGAGTGCAAGTGATGTATTGCGTGATACAATACATAAAGGATACCCATAGGGAATGCTCCCGAACCAATGGCTGGATCACATACCTTAACCTCTTTTAGCAGTTGAGTAAAGCGTATTGCGCTATTTTTATTTTGGAGTATAGGACTCACCACTCCATCATTGATGAGTTGTTCAATAGCTTCTGCATACTGTTCTGATGGTTCATGTGTTTTAAGGTATTGTATAACACTCTGGCGGCACATATACTGAACAATCTCTTTGGGAGTATAGAAAGCTCCCTTATCTTTGTTGTCCTCCAAAAGATTCTCAAAAATATGTCCCAACATTTCAGGATCAATACCAACCTCGCTATCATCAGGGTCGTTCTCGTCAATGGTGAAGTTATATTGAGAGAAGAAATCCATTAAATCCTTGAAGTAGGAATATGGGAAATCTATATCTAATTCGTCAATTCTGTCCTTATCAAACAAACCACCATTTAAGTATGGAATCTTGATATTTTCACCAAGTTTACCATCGGCTATATCTCCATTTCGCTTTTCATTCAATGTTTTGAAGAACAGTGGTTCCAAAACATCACTTAACAAACGATTATTGTTGGCATAATTATCTACAAGTTTACTAAGGTAGTTTTTATCTCCACCTTCCCATTTAACATTTGAAGCAGGCACACCCATCCAGCCTTTCTTTTGTAAGAATTGCAAGAACACCAAACGGCCTAATAACTTCTTGACATAGTCGCGATGTGGCTTGGTATCAGAAAGCGTATCAATAAATTTCTTATATTGGGCTTTGTAGCCATTGAAAAACTCTTTGTTAAGTCGTTCAACAGAGAATGCATCGGTAACATCTGTTAAATAAATGGAGCCATAGGTCCTCTTATCAGCCAATTCTTTAAGTCGGCTTGCTGCTGTGGTACAAGGCTCATTCTTGCCTAACAAGAATGTATATCGTTTAGGAGCTGTTTCCTTCTTTACTAATTCTCCACTTTCATTGAAATAGGTCTGCTTGGCAATAAATGTCAAGCGATAGTCATCTTGGCCTTGCGAATAATAGAAAACCAAAGCTCCATGAATCAAGTCTTGATCTACATATTTTGCAGCAATATCGCGCAAACTTTTACGGTTGCGGGATATTTGCACATTGTCGGCTACCTCAAAGCGGAATATAGCCAATGAACGTCCGTCATCTAAACGGATGTTTCCTACATGGCCACCATCTTTGACATGTGAATCTGTAATCTTGGCAACACTTGTAAAGATTTCAACTTTAGGAAAGATCTTCTCTAGCAAATCTTTCCAAATGTTAAAATCAAATTTTGCAGATAGTATATTTTTCAAATATGCTTGATTCATAATAATACTTTGTTACATGTTAAAACTCTCTGAAATAATAATTTCAGGCATAAAATCTTTCGACACTTTAAGCGCATCTACTTGTTTATCAACATTTCCGCCTTGGACATGCTCCAATGGATATGCTGATATAATCATTATCAATTGTTCTAGCAAAACTACTGGCTTGACTGGAGTTCTCTTTGTTGCTGTTTTTAGTTTATTTATATCTCGTTGCAACTGCTGGAATTTGCCCGTTGTAATAGCTCGTTTTGCTTTATTAATCAATTCAAGTTCCTGTTCTGTAATGTTGGGAATACTTACAAAGCCATCAAGATAAGCAATTGCCTTCTTCTCATTAGGACCCTGTGCCGGATTCACCTTCTGCTTTGTTGCTTTAGTCTCTTCCTCTTGTGTAACAAAAGCATCAAGTGCCGCTTTTACTTGCTCGTGGTGCATATCGTGTAGCGGTATGGACTTTTCGTCAATACGGGCTTCAAACTCTTTTACTGCCTCCAAGAATGTAAGTTCCTCTATGCTGCCGTCTTCTCGAACAAATGTGAATGCATCACGGCGCTTATTACGGATAAACACAATGGTACTTCCTGGTATAAACTTACTCTTGCGACCTGTGCGAGCTCTCAATGGCAGTTTGCTGATTCGTTTAATCAAATCAGGATCATCTTGTTTCAATTGTCGGAGCCACATCAGGTAGCGCAATTTCTCATCACGCTCCTCATCTACATCCTTGTCAAACAGACCAAAACTTTCAGGATTCTCATCGGTAGAATATATCTGACTATCTTCGCCCAATGCTGCATGGAAAGCAAAGAGTTTCATTTTCGCCTTCTTCTCCAACTCAATGTCATCATTAACTTTTGATGTAGGGAAGAAGTTGAAAATATATACCTCTTTAGCAGTGCTACCGATACGATTCACACGACCGATACGCTGCATAAGCCTTGTAGAGTTCCAAGGTGTGTCATAGTTTACGATAACATTGGCACGATGGAGGTTTACACCTTCGGCAAGTACCTCGGTAGAGATAACGATGTTATAATCGTTTTTCTTATCCCCCTTGTAGTTTGCATCGAAGTTCTCCTTCAAGAGTGGCATTTGTGTATCTCTATTGTCGCTCTGTACAGTCATAATCTTATCAAAACCATGATTTTTTAGAGCGTCATAGAGATATTTGGTGGTCTCTTTTGATTCTGAGAATATAACTAATTTCCCTTCATGGTTAATGGTTTTATCCAATAACGTATCTTTAAGATATTGAATAAATATATCTAACTTAGGATCGGCATTAACAGCATCCCACATAGAAACCAACTCTTTCAATATCTCATTAT
>OCHI01001890.1_pt1 | contig 13408 bp, 9 predicted proteins | sample 1538691 | NCBI WGS metagenome assembly OCHI01 (sample SAMN04571718, study PRJEB22368) | human gut metagenome | biome: human gut; material: stool | host: Homo sapiens | place: Luxembourg | collected 2012-09-21 | reverse complement strand
GACCTATATGACGTCGGTTTACTATTTTTTGATAAAACGAAGATAAAACAGCAGTATATCATCAACTTCTAAGAACCTTTGTACGTTTACCATCTATAATAGTAAAAAAGAAAGTTATGAAAAAGAGCCTTGTATATACAAAGACCGGAGACAAAGGAACTACCAGTCTTGTCGGCGGAAGTCGCGTTCCAAAGACCCATATCCGTCTGGAAGCTTACGGAACTGTGGATGAACTAAATTCTCATCTAGGATGGTTGAATACCTATCTGCAGGATGAATCAGACCGTGATTTCATTTTGAGTATTCAGCATAAGCTATTTGCCATCGGTTCACATCTGGCCACCGACCAGGAAAAAACGCAACTGAAGGCTGCCAGCATCATAACTCCCGAAAACGTGGAGAATATTGAGCGGGAGATTGATAAGCTGGACGAACAACTGCCCGAACTTTGCGCTTTCATCATTCCCGGCGGGAGTCGTGGAGCAGCCGTTTGTCATGTTTGCCGTACTATTTGCAGGAGAGCCGAGAGACGTATTCTGGCTTTATCCGAAACTTGTACAATTTCTCCCGAAGTATTAGCATTTGTCAACAGATTATCAGATTATTTGTTTGTATTATCCCGAAAAATTAATTTTGATGAACAAAATAATGAAATATTTTGGGATAATAGTTGGAAATGATAGATTTTATTATACTTTTGCCGAAAAATAGAAAAAGAGACAAATTTAGTATTCATTTTAAATACTCAAGATTATGTATTGGACATTGGAACTTGCATCAAAACTTGAAGATGCTCCCTGGCCGGCAACCAAGGACGAATTGATTGATTATGCCATGCGTTCGGGTGCTCCTCTTGAAGTTATTGAGAATCTCCAGGAGATGGAAGATGAGGGCGAAATCTATGAGAGTATCGAAGATATTTGGCCGGATTATCCTAGTAAGGAGGATTTCTTCTTCAACGAGGAGGAGTACTAACATCCACAGATAAGCTAAATAGTTAAATATCAGTGCGATAAACAATAGAAATTTGTTTGTCGCACTGGTGTTTTATACTCTTTGATGGTGTAGTTTATTTGTCTAAAGTTCCATATCTTTGTTTCTCCTCAAGAATATTGGTAAAAGGAATTCTAAGACTTGGTAAGTCTTTTCTCCTTTTTTATTGCAAATTCCTTGTCGGCTATCGCTGCATACTGTTTCTTTGAAAGGAAACCCGCCATTGATGTGAGGTTTATCAATGACGGGCAACTGACTATTTTTTCCACATTTCAGGTATTCCTTCATAAGTCACATATACTCCTTTTTCCATGGGGAGAGGAGCGAGTTTTTCCAGAACGTTTTTCCATGACTCTTCTGGAGGTAAGCCAAGGCGTTCTCTCCATTTTGGGTTTAAACTGAAATTCTTTATTCATACAACTGTAGTTTCTCATTAATTGGAAACTATACAGTTGTAAATAATGGAAGAATGAAGCACCGGGGGCATTAGAGAACCCTATATATTGCTTCCGCTATCTTCTTCATGCCTTCGTCGTCGGGATGTGCGATGATGAAATCCTTGGTTACAGTATATGGCTTTCCGTGTATGTCATAAAGAGTGTCTCCGACTTTCGGACGTGAATTATACAAGCGGTCTATCCAGTCAATCGGAATGAAAGTGAGTCCATGCATATGCGCAGCGTTGATGATGGCACGTTCTTTTTCCTCATCCTTCCAGAAACAACCGGTGATGACTACTTTGTCTGCTTTCCGCTTGCAATATTCCACCAATCGGAGGATACCTGATTTGAATGCTTCCTTATCTTGTACGTTTTCTCCCAAGCGGATAACAATCACATCCTTGTCCGTAACATGAGTGCCAATCAGCGAGTCGATATTGCAATTCAGGTTACGTTCCCAATAAGCGATGTTCAGCGGGGTAACCACTGTGCCGGGACGGTTTTGCGAGAGCATCTTCTCCAATTGATGGCAATAGTCGTTTTCTTCTTTGGATGCTGCCATGCCCCATTCGGAGAACCATTCGATGTCCGCTTTATATTCGTGGCGGGTGATAGAGTTGCCTAAGCAAAGAACACGTAACGGAGGGCGTTGTTCTATCCGGTTGTCGGAAAATGAGGGAGTTACTTTCTCCAGATAAAGCACGCGGCTGGCATATTCGTTTTGTTTCGAAGGTTCCACTCTGTGGGTAGAGGGAATTTCCAGTCCGTTGTCATTCAGATATGCACCGCTGAAACTTTTACCTTCAAATTTCAAAGGTTCAGTGTCGATGCGGTTCAGCTCATGCACCTTATAATATTTGTCCGGAGCAAGTCCTGCCATCTTCACCCGTGGCAAGTGCCGGTTGCAGAAATGTTCCGTTTTCCACCAGTAGAATACGGCTTTGTCCTTTTCTGGCGATACATACATCAGCGAAGCTGCGCCCTGTTTGTCATACGGAGAAAGTAAACGGTAAATATCTCCGAACTGTACGACGGGACGTATCGTCTTGTATTCGGCAATAGCGTTTCTGCACAATGCCTTTTCCTCTTCCGTCATATTCTTGGGCTGTATTTCCATACCTAATCGTCCGCTCATCGCTACATCAATACGGAACTTCAACGGAACGGAACGCGATGTCTGATGGTTGGGGCTTGCGCTGATATGCGCCCCCATGCCGATGGCGGGGAAGAAATAGGAAGTTCCCCATTGGATGTAGATACGCTGAAGTGCATCCGTATTGTCGCTTGTCCAGAATTCGTCGAAGTAGGGAAGTACGCCGTAGTTGACACGTCCGCCGCCGCTGGCGCAAGCTTGTATCGTCAGTTGCGGATAGCTGGCGCGAATGCGTCGGCACACGTTCTCAAAACCCCGGTGGTATTCGATGTTCAGGTGGCTTTGATTGTCTTTGGTCAGGTATTGCGAACCTTGGGTGATGATGGACATATTGGCGTCCCACTTGATATAATCAATGTCGGGATAGGAATTCATCAGTTCGTCCACCGTCTGTACGATAAAATCCTGCACTTGCGGGTTGGAGAGGTCGAGCACGACTTGTGTGCCGCCGCGGGCGCATACCACTTCCCGTTCGGGTGCCTTGATAATCCATTCGGGGTGCTTTTCGTACAGTTCGCTTTTGGTATTAGCCATTTCCGGTTCCAGCCAGATGCCGAACCGTATGCCGTGTTTCCGGGCGTTGTCAAGTAATGATTGCAGTCCGCCGGGGAGTTTGGTCTTGTCTACGGTCCAGTCGCCTAAGGCATAAGAGTCGTTTTTGCGCGGATATTTGTCGCCGAACCAACCGTCGTCCATTACAAACAGTTCGCCTCCCATGGCAGCGATATCACCCATCATCTGGTCCATGCCTTGTTCGTTGATGTCGAAATAGACGCCTTCCCAACTGTTCAGCAGAATTTTGCGGGGAGTGTTCCCGTTGGCGAGTTTATGCAGGCGTGCCCATTGGTGGAATTTCCGGCTGCATCCGCTCATCCCTTCATCGCTGTAGGTTAGTGCCAATGCGGGGGTGCGGAACACTTCTTCTTTTTTCAGGTTGTACCAGGAGTTTTCTTCGTTGATGCCGGCGAGGAAATGGTGCCAGTCGTCTTCTTGCGTGTCAATACGCAGTTTGTAGTTGCCGCTGTAGCAAAGCGCTGCGCCGATGACGCGTCCCGTGTTCTCCTGCGGTTTGCCGTCGAGCGAGAACATCACTTCTGCATGTGCCGATTGGGAGTTGCGTACCCCGTCCGTGTTTTTGATGACTTTCATACCCGGTTGCAACGCTTCCTGGCAGAGTTGTCCTTCGTTTGCCCAGGCACCGGAAAGATGTGACAGCCAGACATTGCCGCGGCGGACAGGCAAGTAGGCAGAAGCAAACTGCTGAAGTTGGACAGGCTTCTTCTCTTCGTGACGGATTTCAGTCCATGTCTCGATGACATCCGCATCCTGCCATGCTTTGTAGCAGATGTTGACGAAGAAAGGATACACTTTGTCTTTCAGTTCTATCACCGTCAAAGTGGCATCTTCTTTTGTAAGGCGTGTTTCTTTTACGCCTATGACTGCCATTTGAAGTGTCAGGTTGCCGTCGGCATGGCGGACAGACAATGCCGTTTCGCATGGATACCCCATTCCATAGACGGGATAAGCATCTACTCCGTGTGTCGTTTCGTAAATACCTTGGATATCTGCATCCGAAGTACGTGATCCATAATACAAATATTCCAAACTGCCGCCCTTCGGTGCAGAAAGAAGCAACTGTGTACAAGGGGTGGATATAACAATATTTTGCCCCTGTAGAAATAGTGACAACAAGGCAAAAATGCCAACAAATAGATTTCTTTTATTCATAATCATTACAGATTGCACAAATTTCAGTCTACAATTTATTTCTCTTGTTCCGGAAGTGAATTGTTCAAGCAATGACAGACCTCCCTGTTAACCTTCCGCAATGCATCTGCATCCATTTTCACGATTTTGCGATCGTAGGTCATCAATCCATTGATTTCCGATTCCACATCAGTTGTTTGAGTATATACAGCACCACACAGTCCCAATGCTGACAACTCCTTGAGGCGATTGGCATACTTCACATACTGTTCCGTAGCCTCTTCCTTGCCTTTCAAGTCGCCATACCCCCAGTTACGGTCTTCGTTCCACAAATGTCCTTTCAGCGCCATGCCGATGCCGCCAAACTCACCGACCACATTCACACGGTCGGCATCAAAAAGAAACATGACAGGTTCCGGATAGCTATGCAGATCAAGAATGTCTCCACAAGGAAAATAGTTGCCACCACTGGCAGGATTCACCGGACGCATCGGGTCATACTCCTTGGTCCATCCGGCTATTTCCACCGGTTTGAATTGCCCCATTGCTTCATTAAACGGTGTCCACACGCCAATACAAGGATAAGAATAGAGACAATCTATTATCTCTTTCCACTCTTTCCGATAGACGGCTTCCGACTCTGAAGTGCGCAACATTTCCGGACCATAGTAAAATTGTTTATATTGCCAATCTTGATTCTTGTCACCATTGGGCATGTCTTGCCATACGATTATCCCCAAACGGTCGCAATGTGCATACCAGCGTGCAGGTTCTACTTTCAGATGCTTACGTATCATATTGAATCCAAGTTCTTTGGTCTTTTGGATGTCATAGCGCAAAGCCTCGTCTGTCGGTGCGGTATACAGTCCGTCAGGCCACCATCCTTGGTCAAGCGGACCAAAATGAAAGATATCCTTATTATTCAGTTGCAAGCGCATATACCCTTTCGCATCTCTCCGAGTAGAGAATTTACGCATTGCTGTATAACTTTTCACTTTATCCTGTAGCTTTCCATTGACGTAGAACGAAACCTCCAAATCGTAAAGAGCCGGAGAATCCGGAGTCCAGAATTTGCAATCGGCAGGCATCGGTATTTCCACCGAAGCGTGATTCAATGCACTACCGAATGCAATCACCTTGTTGCCATCAAGTACTTTCACCTCTATCCGGTCAGTAGCATTATGGCAGTTCACTGTCGTTTCCACCGTCAGTTTGCCACCGTCTATGTCTGGAGTCGTCCGAATGTTTTCAATGGCATATTCCGGCACAGGTTCCAACCATACAGTCTGCCAGATGCCACTCACCGGTGTATACCAGATATGCCCTGGGTTACTCACTTGCTTTCCACGAGGCTGGCAACCCTTGTCCGTCGGATCCCATACCCGCACTACAACCTCATTATCACCTTTCTTCAGCGCCTGTGTGATGTCGAATGCAAAAGGAGTGTATCCGCCACAATGCTCACCAAGTTTGATACCGTTTATCCATACAGAAGTTTTCCAATCTACAGCACCAAAATGCAACAACACCCGTTGTCCTTTCCAACAAGAAGGCACGGAAAAACGGCGTTGATACCACAACTCATTATTCTCTCCCAATTCCTTTCCTACCCCGGATAGAGCAGACTCTACGGCAAAAGGGACCAAGATATCACCATCATACACTTGTGGCATCGCCTTGCCCGATGGAAGAATGGCATATTTCCAAAGCCCGTTCAAATTCATCCACTCCGTCCGTTCCATCAAAGGACGCGGATATTCGGATAATACATTATTTATATCTATCTGCGTTGCCCAGTCGGAAACAATTCTGTTTCCGACCGGTTTCCATTGGGCGTAAGAGTTAGTGCAACACACCAACAAGATTAACACCCCATAAATATATGAGTACTTCGATTTTTCTTTCATTATCTTTTCTATAAGGACCTATTCTTATCTATAAGGACTAGTTCGTAAAAACTATTTGTATTTCTTCACCCGTTCATCATCTATCACTCCCTGCCAATTCAGCCCATACGCATAATCATAAACATGATTGTCTGCGTCTTGGTAACAACGCATATCGCGTGGAGTGTCTTCGGCCTGTTCTTCTACAGTTCTCATATCTGCCGGCATTTGGAAAGGTAACAAAGCGGAAGGCTCCTCTTTCCCTGCCATCATATCCAGAACCGTCTGGTGTTGCACATCAAACAAAAGGAACAATGCATCCGCATAAGGTTCAATTTCGCTCAGCACAGGAGGATTCAGCACATTAATGGCTACAACCACCGGTTTGTCCCCCATACTCCTTTTCGTTTGGATGACCAAATCCATATCCCCTTTGTTGACAGTCTTCACGCTTCTCCCCTGATAACTGCGGTTGGTGGATTCCTCGTATGGATCACCGCCCGATAAACTCTGCGCCCGGGCATACGTTGCCGTATAATCACTATATTGCAGACTGATCGGACGATAGCCCGTATCTTTTCCTTTCCGTGCAGCTTCTTTATCAAAACCGTAACCACTGTTAGGAGAATCTATGAACACAATAGCCACGTCAGCCTCTTGTGGAGTAGAAACCGGTTCGAAATATTTTTCCACCAGTTCCTTGCTTAGCGGGATGATATGCCGCTCCTCAATCTGCTCGCCCCAGAAACCGACGTATGCGGGTACATAACGCTCGGAAATATACACTTTCTTTCTCCCTTCCAATGGCAGCACACCGGCATGGTTCTTCAACATGACAACACTTTTCAGTTGCGCATTGTACCCCTCCTGCATAAATTCGGGGCAACCCACCACTTCACTTGTTCGTGCCGGATCGAGATAAGGATTCTCAAACAAGCCGGTGCGGAAGATATTAGTCAGCAAACGCCGTGCAGAAGTCCGCATACGATTCCGCATCCATTCTTCACCATGCTCTTTCACCCCTATGCGGTAAGCGTCCATCACAGGACCCCGATCGTTGTTTCCGCCAAACTGGTCTACTCCCGCCATCAACACTTTATAGTGACGTTCCGCCACACTCTTGGTTTCCATTCCCCAAGGTTTTCCGGCACAGGCATACACCCCTTCCTCATCATGTGTAATTATCCAGTCGGTACAAATCACTCCGTCATAGTTCTGTTGTTCACGCAACATTTCTTGGATGAACTTCTTGCTGAAGCCACTTCCTACCCCTTCCGGTTCGATTCCTACGCAAGCAGAATAGTCGGGCATCAAAGCAGCGGACATCTTGGTCTTGCCTTCCAATTTGAAAGCACCTTCCGTAAAGGGCAGCGTGTGCAGTTCAAAGTTACCATTGGGGAATACAGCATACTTTCCAAATCCCTGATGACCATCCCGGCCACCTTCGTTGCATGCCCCAGTGCCCGGCCAGTGCTTCACCATCGTGTTCACACTGTTCCACCCCCATCCGTCACAAATTTCCGCATCACCTTCTGATGTCTGAAAGCCATCACAATAGGCGCGTGCCATATCAGTGGCAAGTTTGGTACCTTCTCCCATCGTATAGCAAAAGCGCATCCATCGCGGATCAGTCCCCACGTCCACCATCGGGAAAAGAGAAGTGGCAAATCCCAATGCCCGATACTCTACGGAGCCTATCTCTGCAAAACGTTTCATTATTTCGGGCGAAAAAGTGGCACACATGCCCAAGCTGCCCGGCCACATAGAAATCTTGCCACCGCCACCGGCATTAAATTCTGCATCTGCACGTGATGAATGGCGAGGATCAGAAGAATTATTGCATGGAATGCCGAATCCCAATCCTTCCGCATAACTCTGTGCAGCATTGTTCCAACGAGCAGCCGTTTCCGGACTCTCCACTGCGGTAATCAGCACATGGCGCACACCATCTTTCTCAAGAAATACCTTTTGTTCATCAGTCAGTTCCCATGCGCGCACACCACTCTCTGTGTATGTTTTCCCGTTATAGACATTTCTGTTCACAGGGATAGTCTGATGGCTACTGTATAACATAAGCCCGGCAATATCTTCCATACTGAGTTGGGCTGTCAAGTCTGCCACACGCACATCTACCGACTGGCGCCAATCCTCATACACATCCAGCTTGCCGTTGCGGTTCAAGTCCTTGAACACATATCCATCTTGCTGTATGATAGAGATTCCCGACTTCGGACTGTATCCTAATGTAGCACCGCCTTTTTGGGTGATCAGATGATAGCCGTCTTCTACGGATTCCGTCCATCGCTGTCCGCCGCAACTGCAGAGCAAACCGGGCAATAAAACAAATAAATATAAGCTCTTACTCATTAGATGTTTTTACTTTTTATATCATGTACATCACTCTACACTTAGTTTTCCGGAGTTAGTCTGAGTAAAACAACACCGTGTACCGGAACATCAAATGACATCTTATCTGAGGCTGTTCCTAAATCTTTCTGTTTCCATAAGTCACGTACCTTATATTTCTTTTCGATAAGATTCACGCCGACCAAAGAAAAGTCTTCTTTCTGCCAGTCAATGTTCAAGTTCCAAGAAAAGTGATCATCCCGATTGAAAAGACAAACGGCAACCTCATCGCCAGATAATTGTTTTACCCAGATCTCGTTTTTGCCCAATACCTTATAGCGACGACCTTGCTTACCCAACCGATCTTGGTCAACGGCAATAACTTCTTTATTCATTAGTATTTTAGCAACTTCCTTGTCCATTTTACAAATGTCATTGCCGGCTATTAACGGTGCAGCAAGCATGCACCACATTGTAAAATGTGAACGATTTTCCTCCATAGACAGTCCGGGATTACCTACTTGAAGCATATCCGGATCGTTCCAATGTCCGGGACCGGAATAGTTATATAGTTCTGCATTTTGATCTATAATATCCACTATGCCCAAAGCTCCCCAGTGAACAGTACCACTGAAAACGCTAATTATATCATGGGTAGTCCGCCAAAGTTGCCCGATTCCATGTCCCCATGTCCAAGGTTTGCTATGCCCCCATTCGCAAATTGATAATATGATAGGGGACGCCCGGACTTTTTCAAAGCATCACCCATTATCTTATAAGCAGCTGGTGCGTTCCGCCCTTCATTGTTACACCAATCATATTTTAAGTAATCAACACCCCATGAAGCATACGTCCGCGCATCTTGAAACTCATATCCGAAACTTCCCGGCCGACCGGCACATGTCATCGTTCCGCCACATGAATAAATTCCAAACTTCAAGCCTTTAGAATGAACATAATCTGCCAAAGCTTTCATTCCTGAAGGGAATTTTTTATCATCTACAATAATATTTCCATTTTCATCACGTCCTGTTTGCCAACAGTCATCAATATTCAGATATTCATATCCGGCATCTTTCATTCCTGTAGACACCATGAAGTCAGCGATTTCACGTATTTTCTGTTCACTGATATCGCTATTAAAACAGTTCCAGCTACTCCATCCCATAGGGGGAGTCAATGCCAGGCTATCTGCACACTCTGCATGTATATCGTAAATACTTAGGGAAAATACTAACAAAAATAATACTAAAAACTTATTCATTTGATTCTTTTATTATTGTCCACTAAAAAGCGAACGAGTAAATATTCTTTTATCCTATTTCACCAACCGGCTATTGCAAAACTTTTACTTCAGACGGTGCATCAATCCTACTTCGCACCTTTGCATCCGCACCTTTCTCATGGCGAATAACAATCTGTCCGTAAGGCGTAGGGAATGTTCCTTCCACCCACTCCAAATCGCCCAAATGCGGTGTGATACGAACCACACGGCAGCCAGGTTCCACAACCTGCACACCCAGTACATGCTCACTCAACCAAGAGGTTGGACCTGAAGACCATCCATGGCAAAGACTATGACGAAAACCTTTATAACAATGATCTCCGTAATCCCTATGAATATCTTTCTTACCTGTAGCTACCAATTCATCAATACGAGAAGCATCAGGCAACCAATCCAAATTAAAATCTTCCCAGAAAGTTGTAGCCCCAAGGTCGATCATTGCTCCCCAATATTGGCGGATTACATCAATTGCTCCCTGATAGTTCCCTGCAGCAGCCATTGCCTGAAGCATATAATAGCCATAGAAAGTAGAGAATCCATGACCACCATTAACCGAAAGATATTTCTGATTGGCTTCTTTAGGAGAGATCAACCCGGTCAACGCCAATAATGAAGCCGCCTGTTTCTGTCCCGGAGCATCCGGAGCCATGCCTGATTTCAGAAATGGTTTTATTACTTTGGGAGCAGCATTAACCATCTTTCTTCGTACGGCTTCACATTTAGCTGCCAACATGTCTTCTCCCAACACGCTGCAAAGTTCATATCCGGCCTTCATTGCCTGTATCACCAGAGCTTGCACACCGGCATTGATAGCCAACGGATTCTCACATGAAGGCCAGTCAAGAAAACGACCTTCATCATCATTGAATTTTTCAAGCCCGTCTTCTCCAATTCTCGTCATTAAAAGTTGCAACAAGTCACACAGATAGTTTTTCTGTTCTTTCAAATAATCCAAATTGCCTTGATAAAGATACCAGTCTCTCTGAATCAATATCCACCAAAGAGAATACGTACACATTGTCATCCATCTGGGAAGTGGTGTAGATTCACGGATCAAGTCGATACTTTTGGGAATCACTTCATTATACCCAAAAACCGTATTGACAGTCATCACTTCGGGGTGCAAGTCTCCAATCCAAACCAAGCGATCACGTTTTATCCCATCCCAGATATATTCTTGCATATTCAAATGCACCGTATAAGCTCCGGTTTGCCAAATCCGGTTCAAGCGCTCGTCGTTGCATCGGAACGAACCTTTATAAGGGATATCTTGATAAACAGAAATAGCCCGTATCTCTTTAAGGTGCAATTCTGCGGAATCATCCAAAAGGTCAATCCGGGCAAACCGGAAACCGGAATTCCCTACCTCCAAGACCCCAAGCCAAGGCACACTAATAACAAAATCACGCATAGCATGATCGTTTGTCGCTCCATTCACCTCGTCTATGTCACACATAGCTTCGCTTACCGACTCTCCCAAGCGAACACGAATAGTAACAGGAGCATGTGAATCCGGCATACCGGTGACAATTTGCAAGCCACCTTGCAATTCCTTTCCGAAATCAAAAAGAATAGCAGGATGCTGCTGCTCGGTACTCGAAAGTTTGCAGAGTTCATTATTCACAAGATTTGCTTGTCCATGCCCTGGTCGAAGCAAATATTCTGCACCCTGTATCAGTTGACTCTCCTGCTGCCAAACAATACGTGTCGGAGAAAGATACTCACGCACACGACTATCACGTTGTTGAGCGAATGATGTGACAACATGGAATAGAAAAATAGAAATAAGTACTATTATGTATGATGTTTTTTTATACAGTGTCAAATTTTCCATTATTTAGTAATTCGCATTTTTAGGGCTTGTAATCATATTCACCATTCATTACCCGTTTTACGGCATTCAAGTAACCATAACCATGCTTCATATCGGGCAAGAGATAACTTCCTTCCACCCATTCGTTCCACGAGTTGATTGTAATCAGTTTGGGGCGGTCGGGGCGTTGGTCTACATATTCTTTCGTCTTCTGCAAGAAAGCTGCAAAACTTTCTGGCGAGTCATTGTAATGAACCACTTCTTTGGCTGTTTTATTCGGGAAACGCGGGGTGTCATCCCATCCTATTGATGCATTTGGGAAGAATGGCACACCCAATGAATCCAGTTTCGCTGTCCATTGATCGCGACGTTGCATGGCTTTTGTACCCCATGCCAGATAATCTTCTTCGTATGGCCATCCCCAATTGTATTTTGTCACACTGTTTACTTCTGCCTTTACAACAAGTTCTATAAACTTGTCGGTGGGAGACCCGTCACCGATGAGTTGCAAGTGCAAATCAGGGAATCCTGCCTTTTTCACTTCGCTACGGAAATAATCCATAGCCTTCTTCACACCGTCTGCATTACCGAAACTTTCCAACAGTTCATGAAAACCAAATATGGAAAATACCGGACAATTGTCTATCTTGTAATAGTTGGGCTTGTGAAAGTATTGGCGTATCACTCGTTCTACAATGATTTTAAAGTTGGCCCAGTCTACCACACCGGTCCACAGACGCGAGTTGTTGTCCTTGTAACGGTGTACATTCCAATAGTTGTGTGCCACGTTATGGTTGGCCCACATCAGGTAAAACTTCATTTTTTTATTATTCTTGGCTTTCAGAAATCCATTGTTTACGGTGCTTTCTAAAAAAGGCTGTCCGTTGAACCAGTACCAATCGAAGATAAACGTATTGATGCCGTGAGCGGTTGCCACGTCAATCCATTTCTCCATCACCTGCGTGTCATCGTCCATTTCGTATCCCCACAAAGGAACCTTTGGCTGATAGTGTCCTTCGAAACGGGGATTACCTTTTTTGATAATTTCCCATTCGCCTGTACCTTCACTCCACAGTGTGTCGCGTCCCATCGGATCATTGTGACACGACGGCCAAATATAAGCTGCCACATCATATTCATCTTGTTCTTTCAACTGTCCGCTTCTTTGGGGTGTAGAGACACAGGAGCAGATTGTTGTGATAGCAACCATTAAAAGAAGAGTAAGTAAACTCCATAAATAAGTCAGTGTTCTTAAATAATGCATATCTTTTTTTATTTTAAATAGTGAATAATTTAATCTGTTCATTAAAGTAGAAGGTACACCTTGATTTCATTTAAAGGTAACGTCGCGCTGATTTCTTCCGAGTTGCAGAACTTTCCTCATAACAAAATCATAGTGTCGGCAACAATATCTTCGGCTTGTACTATGTCATGAGTGCAAGCTCGTGCGATTATAATAAGTACTCCCTACAATACAACTTTTATCAGGTGTTACTTTATTCTGCTTGGAAACTTTTAGTTTGTACATCACGGGAGTTCGGCCCTACCATAACATCAAATTCTCCGGGTTCGTAAACATAGTGTAATTCGGAATTATAGAATTTCAAGTCATCTTTCGTAATAACAAACTTAACATCGCGACTTTCCCCGCTCTTCAGGAAGACGCGTTCAAAACCTTTCAGCTCCTTCACCGGACGGGCGATCTCCGCATAAATATCACGAAGATACAGTTGTACAGTTTCGTAACCATCGTAGTTCCCCTTGTTTGTTACAGTGACAGACACA
>OCHI01001886.1_pt1 | contig 13420 bp, 11 predicted proteins | sample 1538691 | NCBI WGS metagenome assembly OCHI01 (sample SAMN04571718, study PRJEB22368) | human gut metagenome | biome: human gut; material: stool | host: Homo sapiens | place: Luxembourg | collected 2012-09-21 | reverse complement strand
GCTCAAAGTATATTGTTTTCAGAAAAGTGTGCCATATGTTTGACTAACCTACATAGTTATATTATTTTTTTTATGTTTTATCTTGATTTTTTGTGTTTATCATAATAAAATATTTTATATAATAGGAAAGTTCTCCGAACTTCCTATTATATAAATTAACAATGCACAGAAATTTGCAAAGCAAATTTCGCGCGCGAACAAAGACGCGGACTTAAAAATGCTATAATTAGTGCAAATGTTATTAATGTCCGCTTTTGTTCTATTATAGTAAAGAGTGAAGAACATTTTATAATATAAAAATAGTGGTGTAAGGTTATAGAAGTTTATAGATTCTATAATTAGTATATTGTACATATACATTTTGTAAAAGAAAATTTTATTCTACAATTAATATAGGAGGAACAATATGAAGATACTTTTAGATGCAATGGGTGGCGATAACGCACCAGATGCTACAATAAAGGGAGCAGTTAAGGCTATTAATCAAATTAAAGCTACTGTTGTTCTTATTGGAAAAGAAGAGGTAATTAGAGCAAAATTTAAAGAATTTTATGGAAAAGAACCAGAGGAGATATCAGAAAGATTTGAAATAAGAAATGCTACTGAAACAATTGAAATGGAAGATACACCTACATTGGCCATAAAGCATAAAAAAGATTCTTCAATGGTTGTTGGATTTAAGATGTTAAAACAAGATGAAGGTGATGTTTTCATTTCGGCAGGAAATTCTGGAGCATTGCTCACAGGAGCTACTTTATTAGTGGGTAGAATAAAAGGAATTGATAGACCAGCTTTAGGTGGAATTTTACCAGCATATCATAGTCAATTATTATTAATGGACTGTGGTGCTAATACAAATTGTAAACCAGTTAATTTATTGCAGTTTGCGTTAATGTCTACAATTTATTTAAGAAATACTTTTGGTATTGAGAAACCCACTATTGGTTTATTAAATATTGGAACTGAAGAAACAAAAGGTAATGAATTGACCAAGGAGTCATATTTATTATTAAAAGAAAAATCAGAAGAAATGGGAATAACTTTTGTTGGAAATGTAGAGGGTAGAGATGCTTTTTCTGGCGAGATTGATGCGATTGTTACAGACGGATTTACAGGAAATATTTTTTTAAAAGCTGTTGAAGGTTTAGGTAAGTTTGTTAAGAAATCTTTATCAGAAAATATGAAAAAGAATATCTTTTCTAAGATTGCTGCAGTTCCTTCATTGCCTGCAATTAAAGGATTTGCCAAGTCAGTCGATTATAAATCTTATGGTGGAGCATTATTTTTAGGAGTAAAGAAACCAGTTGTAAAGGCTCATGGAAGTAGTGATGAAATTTTATTCGAATTTACAATAAAACAAGCTGAGAAATTTGTTGAAAATAAAGCTGTTCCAAAGCTTATTGAAGAATTTGATAAAATTAATAAAAACAAAAATGAAAATAATGCTTGACATTTTGCTATACATAGAATAATAATATTACAAAGCACATTTAATTATTAAGAGGAGGTGTACTGAAAGATATGAGTACAGAAGAAGTTTTTGAAAAGGTTAAAGGAATTATTGTTGAACAATTAGGTGTAGCCGAAGCTTCAGTAACAATGGAAGCATCATTTATAGATGATTTAGGAGCTGATTCTTTAGATATCGTTGAATTAGTTATGGCTTTAGAGGAAGAATTTGATATCGAGATACCAGATGCAGATGCAGAAAAAGTTACTACTGTTGGAGATGTAGTTGAATATATAAAAGAAAATGTTTAATAATAAATTAGTCAAATATTATATTTGAGAAGTGAATCGAACCATAGGTTCGATTTTTTTTTATATAATAGGAAAATTCTTTGAATTTTCTATTATATAAAATTAACAATTTACAGTTAATTTGAAGTGCTCATATACTTCATTTTGGAATTCCTTGCTGAAAGATTTTACGCCCACTAAATTTCATTTAGTCGGCTTTAGTAAAAACTTTCAAACTGCACGTCATTTCAAAATGAAGTATATGAGCACTGTTACTTTAAGTAAAACAGTTTACATAAGGAAGAAAAGGTGATATAATGATTCCCTAGTAACTAGTTAATTTGCCTTATTATGTAATAATTTATAGGAGGTATGAAAATGAATCAGTGCGCAAAAATGGAATGTTTGCCTGGAGCTGAAAATGATTGTTGCAAGCAGTTTAGTTGCAATTATTCTCCAAGTGATTTTCATAAAATCACATTTGACGTATTGGTTAAGGCTTATCGGCAGGAAAAGATAATGTTAAAGATTGTTGATCACAAATACTTTATTGTAAAAGCACCAATGAAGAATTGTACAAGACTTAATAGAGGTGAAGATGAGATTGGAGAATGTGTATTTCATGGCCGGAAGAAATGCAATCTTTCAATTGCTCACAGACCCTATGGAGGAAAAGCCTTAGAGTTATGCAAGATGAGGAAAAGGGATTTATTATATCACGAAGAACAGGCGGGAAGAGAGTGGAGTGCATATAGCTCTTTATTAGAGTCGGTTTTTATTTATTTGCTCTCGGAAGAGAATTTTGACGGAGTTTCTTATGATCACACACAGTGTAAAGTATGTGGAGGAGCTTGCTGTAAAAGTTCAGGATGCTATTTTGCTCCATCAGATTTTAAGAAATTGGATTTTGATGATATGAAAAAAGCCTTAAATAAAGGATATATCTCGATTGCAACTGCATATAAAGAATATACTGGATTAAAAAAAGACGTGTATGTTTTGAAGATGCGAGATGCTTATGATGAAGTTTGTGAAAAAGTACTGCATTATGCAGGAGGTTGTATGTTGCATGATATTGATACAGGATGTCCATTTTCAGATGAGGACAGGCCCTTTGGCGGAAAGGCATTGAAACCTGAATGGATTCTTGGTAAAGGTTGTTCTGTTGGATACAATTCACGAATGTGTGCTGAGGACTGGTTGCCATATCAGAAATTGCTGGTGAAACTCTATGCTGAGTTTGAAAACAGGCATATTGCGTATACGGGGGTATGACGATTATGGGTGGTTTGGTTTTTATCTACCACCCATGATTTACTTTTTTATAAATTAATGTTATAATTTATAACTGTGTAGGAGAGGATATTATGAATTTTGAGATATGTGAAAATAATATAGGATATTCTTTTAAAAATAAAAATTTGCTTAAAGAAGCTTTAACTCATACATCATATGCATATGAGAATAAAGTGAAAAGTAATGAAAGATTAGAATATTTAGGAGATAGTATTTTAGAGTTTGTTATTAGTGAATATTTATTTTTAAAATATAATAATTTATCTGAAGGAGAAATGACTAAAGTTAGGGCTAATGTTGTTTGCGAAGATAGCTTATATGAGATAGCTAAAAGACATAATTTTAGTGATTTCTTATTGTTGGGAAAAAGTGAAAAACATTCACAAAATAGTAAAAAGGCTATTATGGCAGATAGCGTTGAGGCTGTTATTGCGGCTATATTTTTAGATAGTGATGTTGAACATGCTAAAAAATTTATTATAGATAATTTAAAAGATTTTGTTGAAATTGCTAGTAAAAATGTTGGCATGAAAGATTATAAAACTGTTTTACAAGAGAAACTCCAAGTACATGGAGAGGTTAAAATAAAATATGTAGTACTAAAAGAAGAAGGTCCAGATCATGATAAAACATTTATTGTTGAAGTAAGTTGTGATGATAAGGTTTTAGCTATTGGAAAAGGAAAAAATAAAAAACATGCAGAAATGGAAGCTGCAAAGAATGCACTTCAAATTTTATAAAAGGAGTTGCCATGAAAAAACAGTATATTATTCCTATTTTTGTTCCACATTTGGGATGTCCAAATAATTGTACATTCTGTAATCAAAAAATTATTAGTGGACAAACAAAAGAAATAACGCCAGATGATGTTAGAGAAACAGTCGAATTTTATTTGAATAGTTTTAAAGAAAAAAATAAGTATACGGAAATTGCTTTTTTTGGTGGAAGTTTTACAGGAATTGAACTTGAAAAACAAGAGGCTTTATTGAAAGTAGCAAATGAGTTTATTAAGCAAAAAAAAGTAAATAGTATAAGAGTTTCTACTAGACCAGATTATATAGATAAAACTAGATTAAAACTTTTGAAAAAATATGGTGTAAAAACAATTGAATTAGGAGTTCAGTCTACGAATGATTATATATTGAATAGATGTCAAAGAAATCATACATATGCAGATGTTAAAAAGGCTTCTAAATTAATTAGATGGTATGGTTTTACATTAGGACATCAGATGATGGTTGGACTTCCAGAAAGTACTGTTCTGGATGAATTACGTACAGCAAAAGATTTGGCAAAATTGAAACCTAAAATTATGAGGATTTATCCGGTTTTAGTTTTGAAAGGAACAGAATTAGAGAAAGAGTATCTAGATGGCTCATATATTCCACTATCTGTTGAGCAAGCAGTGGAAAGAGTGAAGGAATTATGCTATTTCTTTGCAAAGAAGAAAATAAATGTTATAAGAATAGGATTACAATCTACAGACACTATTTCAGATATTTCTAAAAATGAAAATAGTGAGGTTGTTGCAGGACCATATCACGAAAATTTTAGACAGTTAGTACAATCAGCTATAAATTATGATAAGATAGTTAAAAAAATAAAATCATTCAATGTTAAAGTTAGAGAAGTAGAGATATTAACTAGTCCTGATAATGTTAATAATGTTGTAGGATATAAGAGAGAAAACATAAAAAAACTTAAAGATTTTTATGATGTTGAAGCTAAAGTTAAACAGGATAATAAAATTAAAAATGGAAAAATTATTATTCATGTAAAAAAGGTTTATAAAGATTTTCTAGATGATAATGAAAGCGTATAGTTTATAAAAAATTACTTATACTATTTGTATAGGTAATTTTTTATGGTGATCATAATATGAATAAATTTTTTAAAGAGATTTTATTAACTTTTTTAGGAACTGCAATTGCTGGACTAGGAATGGGAAGCTTTTTACTTCCTAATAAACTTTCTTCTGGGGGGTTTGCAGGAATTGCAACGATTTTTTATTATTTTTTTGGTTGGAATGTAGGTTTAACTGTTATAATTTTAAACATTCCATTTTTTATTTGGGCTGCAATGAGGCTTGGAAAAGAGTTTTTAGTTAAAGCTATTTTAGGTACAGTTTCTTTATCTTTTTTTATTGATATTTTTGAGAATATTGCTTTTATTTCTGATGATCGTTTACTTTCTTGTATATATGGCGGAATTCTTGTTGGAACAGGTACAGGTTTAATTTTTAAAGCGTATACTTCAACTGGTGGTACAGATCTAATAGTTCAAATTGCTAAGTCTTATGGTGCAAAAATTTCATCAAGTAGATTGCTTAATTCGATTGATATTTGTGTTGTTGTTTTGAATGTTATTTTTTTCAGAGAGATGGATATTGGTTTATATTCTGCAATTGCGATTTTTCTTGATGGTGTTATGATTGATATTATTTTTGAGGGAATTAATTTTTCTAAGTTAGTGTTTATTGTTTCTGATAAAAATGATGAGATTATGAAGTTGCTTCATGAAAAGATTAATTGTGGTGTTACGGAGTTTTATGGTAGAGGTGCGTATATGCAGAAGGATAAGATTGTTTTGATGTCTGTTGTGAATAGATCGGAGATTCCTGCTCTTAAGAAATGTGTGTATTTGATTGATGAAGGAGCATTTTTAGTGGTTGCAAATGCAAGAGAAGTCTATGGATTGGGTTTTAAATCTTTTTCAAAGTAAATAATATGAAAGTTGCTTTATTATAAATTTATGCATTTTTTAAATTTTTTGGTGTATAATGTTTTAAATAGTTTTTAAGTAGAGGGATGGTTTTATGAAACAGCAAAAATTAGTATTGAACAATGTAGATAGTTTTGAATTGCCCCACATATTTGATTGCGGACAGTGTTTTAGGTGGGATATTCAATCTGATGGTTCTTATATTGGCGTGATAAAGTCTGGTGTTATGAGAGTTTCAAAGGTTGGAAATTCTATTATTTTTGAGGGAATTCTTGATGGTGATATTAATTCAATTGTGTATGATTATTTTGATTTGGGTACGGATTATAATGTATTTAAGAAAAGATTAGCTGTGATTGATTCAAATATGAAAAAAAGTGTGGAGTTTGGTTCTGGAATTAGAATTTTGAAACAAGATTTATGGGAAATGATTATTTCATATATTATTTCTGCTAATAATAATATTCCTAGGATAAAGGGAATAATTAATCGTATTTCTAAGCGTGTTGGAAAAAAGGTTTCATGGAATGGTGTTGATTATTATTTGTTTCCAACAGTAGAGGAATTGGCTAAGTTATCTGTTTCTGATTTAAGAGAGCTTGGTACAGGTTTTAGGGATAAGAGAATTTATAAAACTACTCAAATGATTTTGAATAAAGATATTGATTTGGAGAGCTTGAGGAGTGCAGCTTTGAGAAATGAAAGTGATTTAGATTGTTTAAAGAGCGTGGCTTTGAAGAATGAGTGTTATATAGAGCGTTTAAAGGACAAATGTGCAAAGAGTACTGATGAGATTAGAGAGATCCTTTTGAGTTTGGAGGGTGTTGGTGAAAAGGTAGCTGATTGTATTTTACTTTTTGGGTTGCATAGATTTGATACATTTCCGGTTGATGTATGGGTTAGAAGAGTTATGAATACGCTATATATACATAATGAAGATGAAACAAAGGTTAATAAAAAGCAGATAAGGGATACAGCTTATGAGCTTTTTGGTGATATTGAAGGAATCGCTCAACAGTATTTATTTTATTGGGCTAGGGAAAATTTTTGATAAGTAAAAATTTAAATGTATGTTATAAGTGAAAAGATAAACTTAAATCAATATTTTCTAGGGAAAATTTTTGAATAATATTTATTAATAATAGAAAAATAAATAGTAATATGATATACTAAGTTCAGTTTACAAAGGAGGATATTATGGGAGAGAATTTAAAAGAAAAATTGTTTAAGAAAAAAGAATCTGGATGGAAAAGCTTAAACGATTCTCAAAAAGAAGAAGTTTTTGCTGTTTCAAAAAGATATATGGATTTCTTAAATGTTTCTAAAACAGAAAGAGAGTTTATAAAGAATGCAAGAAAGCTTGCAAATGAACATGGCTTCAAAGATATAATGGAATTTGAGTCTTTAAAACCAGGTGATAAAATCTATTTTGTTAATAGAGAAAAAAGTATGTATTTAGCTATTATAGGTGAAAATTCAATTGAAAATGGAATGAATATTATTGGTTCACATGTTGATTCACCAAGATTAGATTTAAAACCTAATCCTTTAACAGAAGAAGGTGGATTGGCTTATTTTAAAACTCATTATTATGGTGGAATTAAAAAATATCAATGGACAACAATTCCTTTGAGTTTACATGGTGTGATTGTTAAAGCTAATGGAGAAAAATTTGAAGTTAACATAGGTGAAGATGAAAATGATCCGATATTTACAATAACTGATTTATTACCACATTTAGCTCAAGCTCAAATGGATAAAAAGCTAAAAGATGGTGTAGAGGGCGAGAATTTAAGTTTATTAATAGGAAGTATTCCTTATGATGAAAGTGATTGTGCTGAGCAAGTTAAACTAAATATTCTTAATATATTAAATCAAAAATATGGAATTACGGAGGTTGATTTTACAAGTTCAGAATTAGAATTAGTTCCTCAATTTAAAGCGAGAAGCTTAGGATTTGATGAGAGTATGGTAGCTGCATATGGACAAGATGATAAAGTTTGTGCGTTTACATCTTTAGATGCAATGATGAGGTTGGAAAATGTTAAAACTACAGCAGTTTGTATTTTATCAGATAAAGAAGAAATAGGTAGTATGGGAAATACAGGCATGGAATCGCATATGTTTGATTTCTTTATTTCTGAAATATTAAATAAACTTGGAATTAATAGACCAAACTTATTAGATAGAGTATTTTGTTTTTCAAAAATGTTATCTTCTGATGTTGATGCAGGTTTTGATCCACTATATGCATCAGTTTCAGATAGAAATAATGCAGGCTTCTTAGGTAGAGGTATTAGCTTGAATAAATATACAGGTGCTAGAGGCAAGTCTGGTGCTTCTGATGCTAATGCTGAGTTTGTTGCTTGGGTTAGAAATGTTTTTGAGAATAATGGTATTTTATATCAAGTTGCTGAGCTGGGAAAAGTTGATGTTGGTGGCGGAGGCACTATTGCTTATATTTTGGCTAATAAGGGTGCTGATGTTATTGATTGTGGTGTGCCTGTGCTTTCTATGCATGCGCCTTATGAGGTTACTAGTAAGTTGGATGTTTGGATGGCGTGGGGTGCTTATCGTTCTTTCTGGCAACAATAATTTGAAAATTCAATAATAATGATATTCTAAAGTGCTACAAAATTCCTTAATGTATTGAGGTCTTCGTGGTACTTTTGTTTTACAATATGAACTTTTTTATTAAAGATAATGTTCAGGCGAATAAAAAAGAAATAAAAATGTAATAAAAGGTCGGAATGTGGAGAAATAAAGAACTTTAAGAAATAATGTTTGAAAATAGGAATTTTTTGGACTTTACTAAATTATTTTTAAAGATAAAATATTAGAAGATAGAAAAGGAGAAAAATAGGTCTGTGGAAAAAAATGGAAAAGAGTAAAAATACTAATTATTTCAGGAACAGTAGTATTGGTAACTACTACAGTTGGAATAGCATTTAGTGGGAAGATAAGAGAAAAAATAAATAAAAAAGGTTGGTTTGCGAATAAAAATCAGTTACAAGCGATTGTAGAGCAAGATAATTCTGGAACGGAAATTGCAGAGCAAAGTGACCAAGAAAATAATGATATGGCAGTCCAAGATAGTTCAGTATCAACACAAGCAGTTGATACAAGTAATTGGGATTTAACAAAAGTGGATATAGTGTATGATACGGCAAATGTAGCAGTACCAGTGCCAAAAGGATATGTAGCATCAGGAGCAGATGGAGAACATACGGTAAATACAGGATTTGTAATATATGAAGGAGACACAGCAGTAACAACAGCTAATGCATTGGACGAATCATGTAAAAGAAATCAATGGGTGTGGGTACCGGTGCCTGATGTAAGTAGAATATATGAAATAGATGCAAATGGAAAAAAGAAGAGTAAGTTGTATGAATATAGTTCAACTGGAAGAACGGAATACACAAATGATAATTATGAACCAGGGGTGGCATTTGGCCATAGTAAGTGGAATCCAGAAATTTCATTCGATACAGAGAATTTTTTTTCAGAATATCAATTACAAGGAATGACTAGGGAGAAATTTTTACATGAAATGCAGGAAGAATTTGATTTTACAATAGAATCAATAAAAAAATATGGCGGATTTTATATAGGAAGATATGAAATAGGAAATTTAAGTGAGAAAGTACTTGTAGTACAGAGATTGAATACGGATATAAATACGGAGTATCAATCATGGTATAGTGAATATAGCAAATTGCAAAGATTAGGTGCCAATGGAAATGTAAAAAGCAATATGATATTGGGATGTTTATGGGACGAAACATTACAGTGGTTAATAGATAGTGGAAATAAAACTAATGAAGATATGATAGATTCAACAAGTTGGGGAAATTATTCTAATAGTTCATTTGATTATATATATAGTATAAAAAATGGGAATGCTGAAAAAATATATAAACCAGAAAATAGATCTCAAATAATGGCAACGGGAGGGACAGAATATAGTAAAGCAAATAATATATATGATTTGGCAGGTAATGTTTGGGAGATGACTCTTGAAGTTAATGTTTCTGGTGCACGTGTGATTAGAAGTGGTGTTTATTGGCGAGGTGGAGCTTACAAAACAATGTCTTGTCGATACTGGGATGGTTATGAGAAGACTCCAGATTCTGGTTCGGAGTATATAGGAGCACGAGCATATTTATATATAAAGTAGTAAGATGATATAGTAAAAATGACTCAGAGCTGTTTTTGAAAAAATAATGAATAAAGATAAAAATATAAAGGACTTGTTTTAAAAGTATAAGCTTTTTGAATGAGTCTTTTAAAATACTTAAATAATAAATTTATGGCAATTATATAGATGAAAATAATAGATAGATAAAATGTTGTGTATACTATTTTGAGATAGTATATGTGTCTACTAAAAAAAATAGAAAGTTAATAAGAAGTTGGAAAGATTTATTTATAGAGAAAATATTTTTTCGTGTTCACCTTCTTGATATAGTACAAAAATAAAGGTAAATCTTTTGAAAATCGCGGAGCAAAAATGCAAAATATCACGGGATGAAATTGACAAATATCACGGGATGATATAAAATAAAATATATAGAATATAAGAGAGAAAATAAATTCATCTTGCGAAATATGATATAAAAGTTATGAGAAAGGAGAAATAATCCAATTATTTATATAATAATTAAAAAGTTGGATTATATGTAATTACCTATGAAAATAGAAAAATATAAAAAAAGAATAGTTGATAAGAAAATAGAACATTATTTAAAACTATTTGGCGCAATTAGTATAGAAGGTCCAAAATATTGTGGAAAAACTTGGGCTGGCCGTTATCATTCTAATAGTGAAATTCTTTTGCATAAAACAACAGGAGAAACATCTAACAATGTTGAGTTGGCCAAAATATCTCCATCAATTATTTTGGAAGGAACAAAACCAAGACTAATTGATGAATGGCAAGAAGCAACAAATTTATGGGATGAGATTCGAGTTGATGTTGATAGAACAGGTTTAAAAGGACAATATATTTTAACTGGTTCGTCTACACCAAACAGAAAGGGAATAGCTCATAGTGGTGCTGGCAGATATGGAAAAATATACTTAAGAACAATGAGTTTATATGAGTCAGGTGATTCTACTGGTGATATATCATTAGAGAAATTATGTAATAATGATTTTAAAGCAAAAGCAACTGGAGAAGTAGATTTAAGAAATCTAGCTAAATTAGTAATTAGAGGTGGATGGCCTGCAAATTTAGAATATTCAGCTAAAGATGCAGGAGAAGCAATAGAAGAATATATAAATATAATAATAGATGATGATTTAAATAGATTAGATGGTATAAATAGAGATAAGCATAAGGTTAGATTGCTGTTAAAATCATTGGCTAGAAATGAAAGTACTACGGTTTCAAATATGACTTTAAAAAAGGATATAAATGCTATAGATAATGAAGATATAGATATTGACACATTGGCAATATACTTAGATGCGCTAGATAGATTATTTCTATTAGATAATGATGAGCCATTTTCAACTAATATTCGTTCATCTGTAAGAGTAAAGCAATCAGAAAAAAGGCATTTTGCAGATCCATCAATAGCTTGTGCAATATTAAATATAAGAGAAGAAAATAAATTGATAAATGATTTAAATACATTTGGATTTTTATTTGAAGCACTTGTAGAAAGAGATTTAAAAATATATGCGGATAGTTTTAATGCAAAATACTACCATTATCAAGATTACCAAGATAGAGAAATTGATAGTGTTATAGAGTTAGAAAACGGAGAATGGTGTGCTTTTGAGATAAAACTTGGTGCACATCAAATTGAAAAGGCTGCGGGTGATTTGTTAAAATTAAAAGAACAAATTGAATGTGAAAATGGAAAGGTTCCATCGGTTCTTTGTGTAATCTGTGGATTAACAAATGCAGCATATCAAAGGCCTGATGGTGTATATGTGGTACCAATTACGGCATTAAAAAATTAATAGTTTTAGATAATATAATAAAAAGAAATAAAAATGTAATAAAAGGTCGAAAATTGGAGAAATAGAGAATTTTAGAGAATAAGGTTTGAAAATAGGAATTTTTTGGACTTTACTAAATTATTTTTAAAGATAAAATATTAGAAGATAGTAAAGGAGAAAAATAGGCTTATGGAAAAAAATGGAAAAGAGCGAAAATATTAATTATTTCAGGAGTAATTGTGATATTAATTACTACACTTGGAATAGTATTTAGTGGAAAGATAAGAGAAAAAATAAATAAAAAAGGTTGGTTTGCGAATAAAAATCAGCTACAGGCGATTGTAGAGCAAGATAATTCTGAAACGGAAATTGCAGAGCAAAGTGACCAAGAAAATAGAGACATAGCAGTTCAAGATAGTTCTGTATCAACACAAGTTGTCGATACAAGTAATTGGGATTTAACAAAAGTAAATATAGTGTATGATACAGCAAATGTTGCAGTACCAGTACCAAAAGGATATGTAGCATCAGGGGCAAATGGTGAGCATACGGTAAATACAGGATTTGTAATATATGAAGGAGACACAGCAGTAACAAATGATAATGCATATGACGAGTCATGTACAAGAAATCAATGGGTGTGGGTACCTGTACCGGATGTTAGTAGAATATATGAAACAGATGCAAATGGAAAAAAGAAAAGTAAATTATATACATATAGCTCAACAGGAAGAAAAAAATATAAAAATAACAATTATGAACCAGGAATATTATCGAATTATGACAATGAGAAATATTTTTCAGAATATAAATTGCAAGGAATGACAAGAGAGAAGTTCATGCACGAAATACAAGAAGAATTTGATTTTACAATAGAATCTGTAAAAAAGTATGGTGGATTTTACATAGGAAGATATGAAACAGGAAATTTAAGTTCAAAGATACCAGTAATTCAAAGCATGAATACAGATATAGCTGGTCAAACATGGTATACAGAATATAGCAGATTACAAAGACTTGGTGCAGGTGGGAATGTAAAAAGCAATATGATATGGGGATGCTTATGGGATGAAACATTACAATGGTTAGTAGATAGTGGAAATAAAATGTATGCAGAAATGAAAGATTCAACAAGTTGGGGAAATTATTCTAATAGTACATTTGAATATAAAACAAATACAAGTGAAAGTACAGCAACGAAATCCAAAAATAGCAAAGAAATAATTCCATCAGGAAGTACAGAATATAGTAAAGCAAACAATATATATGATATGGCAGGTAACGTCTGGGAGTGGACACTAGAGGGCAACAACTATGCTGACCGCAGTTATCGTGGAGGATGCTACTACTTCAGCGGTTCTGATTTCCCGACATCTTATCATAACAATTATGTTCCATCGGTCAGTGATACTCAAGTTGGATTTCGTGCGTATTTATATATAAAGTAGCAAGACTATTGCTGATAATACAATAAAAAGAAATTAGAGTTGTTTTAAAAGAATAATGAATAAATTAAAAAGGTTTATTCTAATAATATTTTTAGCTAGTTAAAAAATGGATATAATTTTATAAAAGAAAATACATATTAATTTTTTCACACCTTGCTGTCGCAATCTTGAGGAGCCTCTGTTCTTTCAGAACAGAGGCTCTTTTTTGTGTATAGATTGCTTCAATCGCAGTCACTTCACTTACGTTTCGTTCCTTTGGTCGC
>OCHI01001868.1_pt1 | contig 13527 bp, 13 predicted proteins | sample 1538691 | NCBI WGS metagenome assembly OCHI01 (sample SAMN04571718, study PRJEB22368) | human gut metagenome | biome: human gut; material: stool | host: Homo sapiens | place: Luxembourg | collected 2012-09-21 | reverse complement strand
GCCGCTGACGGTGGAGAACGTCCGCATCCAGCCCCGGCACCATCCCCGCTGCGGCACCAGCTTCCTGTTCGTGGTGGTCATCGTGTCCATCATCGTGTCCAGTCTGGTGTTTCCCTACATCAACTGGCAGAGCATCTGGGTGCGCGTGGGCGTGAAGCTGCTGCTGCTGGTTCCCGTGGTGGGCGTGACCTACGAGTTCAACCGGCTGGTGGGCGCCCATGACAACGTGGTGACGCGTATTCTGTCCGCCCCCGGCATGTGGCTGCAAAACTTTACCACCCATGAGCCGGACGACTCCATGATCGAGGTGGCCATCGAAGCCATGAAGCTGGTCATTCCGGAGCAGCAGGGCAAAGACAACTGGTGACAGCCGCGGCAGGGCACTGTCCGCCCGCCGGCAGAGCGTATTTTCCCGAAAAAACTGGAAGAAAGCGAATACGGGACGTATTATGGCAATTACATATAACAACTTGTATTTGGATATCCGGCAGCAATTCCTGCGTGCCGGACTGCCCGACCCCACGCTGGAGTCGCGGGAGCTGGTGTGCTGTGCCTCCGGAAAGAGCCGGGAGGAGCTGAGCCGCGACGGGCGGCTGTACGTGCCCGACTCGGTGGAGCAGCAGGTGCGGCGGCTGGCGCAGCGCCATCTGGACGGTGAGCCGGTGGCCTACCTGATCGGCGAGTGGGAGTTTTACGGCCTGCCGCTGGACATCTCCGAGAGCGTGCTGATCCCCCGGCCGGACACGGAGGTGCTGGTGGATCGGGCACTGGCCTGTATAAAGACGCTGGACGAGCCGCGGGTGCTGGATCTGTGCGCCGGCTCCGGCTGCATCGGTCTGGCAATAGCCAAAAATGCGCCGAACTGCCATGCGGTGCTGGGCGAGCTGGACGAGGGCGCGCTGCGCGTCTGCCGCCAGAACATCCGCCGCAACGACCTGACGGGGCGCGTGGTATCCCTGCAGCTGGACGCGCGGGAGAAGCCCCCGGCGCATCTGGGCGAGTTCGACTGCATCGTGTCCAACCCGCCCTACATCCCCGACGGGGACATCGCCGGGCTGGACGTGTCGGTGCGGGACTACGAGCCCCATCTGGCGCTGAAGGGCGGCGCGGACGGACTGGACTTCTACCGGGACATCACCCGGCTGTGGACGGCGGCGCTCCGCGTGGGCGGCAGGCTGCTTTTCGAGGTGGGCATCGGTCAGGCCGATCAGGTGCTGCGCATCATGCGGAGCGTGGGCTTCGGCGATCTGGAGATCACCCCCGACCTGAACGGCATTCCCCGGGTGGTGGAAGGCGTACTGCATAAGGAGCTGTGAGCACTGTCCTGAAAACGGGACAGCAAGGGGCGCAGAATAGACATATATTCAACTGAGGAGGACGGAATTATGGCGGCGAAGAAGGAAACGGTTGCCGCGGCACCGGTGGTGTCGGACAAGAAAAAGGCGCTGGAGACAGCCATGCAGCAGATCGAGAAGATGTACGGCAAGGGCTCCATCATGCGCTACGGCGCGGAGAGCACGATGAACGTGGAGTCCATCCCCACCGGCTCCCTGTCGCTGGATCTGGCGCTGGGTATCGGCGGTCTGCCCCGCGGCCGTATCGTGGAGATCTACGGGCCGGAGTCCTCCGGCAAGACCACGCTGGCGCTGCATGTGCTGGCGGAGGCACAGAAAATGGGCGGCGAGGTGGCCTTTGTGGACGCCGAGCACGCGCTGGATCCCACCTATGCCAAGGCGCTGGGCGTCAACGTGGAGGATATGCTCATCTCCCAGCCGGACACCGGCGAACAGGCGCTGGAGATCACCGAGGCGCTGGTGCGCAGCGGCGCCATCGACGTGGTGGTGGTGGACTCCGTGGCGGCGCTGGTGCCCCGCGCCGAGATCGAGGGCGAAATGGGCGACAGCTTCGTGGGTCTGCACGCCCGGCTCATGAGTCAGGCGCTGCGCAAGCTGACGGGCATCATCAACAAGACCAATTCCATCGTCATTTTCATCAACCAGCTGCGCGAGAAGGTGGGCGTCATGTACGGCAATCCGGAGGTCACCACCGGCGGCCGCGCCCTGAAGTTTTACGCCAGCGTCCGCATCGACGTGCGCCGCATCGAGACGCTGAAGTCCGGCGGCGAGGTGGTGGGCAACCGCACCCGCGCCAAGGTGGTGAAGAACAAGGTGGCGCCTCCCTTCCGTGAGGCAGAGTTCGACATCATGTACGGCGAGGGCATCAGCAAGCTGGGCGACCTGCTGGATCTGGCGGTGAAGCTGGATCTGGTGCAGAAGAGCGGCTCCTGGTTCAACATGGGCGAGCTGCGGCTGGGACAGGGACGCGACGCGGCCAAGCAGTACTTCCGCGACCATCCCGACGAGGCGGCCAGGCTGGAGGCAGCGGTGCGCGAGAACTTCCACAAGCTGATGGGCAGCCAGTCCCGCGTGGCGGCCAAGGCCGCGGGCCGGGCGGTGGACGTGTCCGCCGACGACTTCGACGACGAAGACTGATGCGCATCGACCGGATCGAAAAATCCAAGCATAAGCAGGAGCGCGTGCTGGTGTTTCTGGAGGGGGGCGACCTCCTCCGGATCACCGGCGCGGAGCTTCTGCGCTTTGGCTTATATAAGGGTATGGACTTACCGCCGGCGCTTGTGGTAGAATTACAGGCGGCGGCGCAAAAGTCGGAGCTGAAGCAGACGGCGGCGCGGATGGCCTCCGGCCAGATGCTGTCGAAAAAAGAGGTGCAGCGGCGCCTGACGAAGAAGGGCGCCACCGAGCAGGAGGCCGAGGAGACGGCCGACTGGCTGGAATCGCTGGGCGCGGTGGACGATGCCGGATACGCCGGGGTCATCGTCCGGCACTACGGGGCCATGGGCTACGGCGCGGGTCGGGTGCGGCAGGAGCTGCACCGCCGGGGCGTGCCGAAGGAGCTGTGGGACGCGGCGCTGGAGCAGCTGCCGCCGCCGGAGGAGGCCATACGGAAATTTCTGGCGGGGAAGCTGCGGGGACGCGGCATGACCCCGGAGGACAGCCGACGGCTGGCCGCCGCCCTGCAGCGGCGGGGCTTTGCCTGGCAGGATATACGCCCTGTGCTCAACGAGTGGGGGCAGGAGATCGAGGAGACGTGAGGTACACAACGTGAAGGTTGCATTTATTTCCCTTGGCTGTGCCAAGAATCTGGTGAATACCGAGCAGATGATGGCGCTGTGCCGCGATGCGGGGCACACGCTGCTGGAGGAGCCGGCAGGCGCGGACGCCGTGGTCATCAACACCTGCGGGTTTATCGACAGCGCCAAGGAGGAGGCTATCGACACCATTCTCTCCGTGGCGGAGCTGAAGAGCGCCGGTCAGGTGGGCAAAATTCTGGTGACGGGCTGTCTCACCCAGCGCTACCAGCAGGAGATACTGGACGAGCTGCCGGAGGTGGACGGCATCATGGGCACCGGCAGCTACGGCGAGATCGTGCCGGCGCTTGCGGAGATGATGGCCGGCGGCACGCCCCGCCGCTTTGCCGACATCCACGGCATGATCGACGAATTCGACCGGGTGCTGACCACGCCGGGGCACTACGCCTACCTGCGCATTGCCGAGGGCTGCGATAACCGCTGCGCCTACTGCGTGATCCCGTCCCTGCGGGGCCGATACCGCAGCCGCCGCATGGAGGACGTGCTGGCGGAGGCAAAAAAGCTGGCTGACGCAGGTGTGAAGGAGTGCATCGTCATCGCCCAGGACATCACCCGCTACGGCATCGACCTGTACGGCGAGCGAAAGCTGGCGGCGCTGCTGCGGGAGCTGTGTAAGCTGGACTTCCACTGGATCCGGCTGCACTATCTCTATCCCGACGAGTTCACCGACGAGCTGATCGACACCATCGCCGCCGAGGACAAGGTGCTGCCCTATCTGGACATCCCCATCCAGCACTGCAACGACAAGGTGCTGCGCGCCATGAACCGCCGGGGCGACAAGGCGGAGCTGCTGGCGCTGTTTCGTAAGCTGCGGGCGCGTATCCCCGGTCTGGTGCTGCGCACCAGCCTCATCACCGGCCTGCCCTTCGAGGACGAGGCCGCCTTCGAGGAGCTGTGCGAGTTCCTGCGGGAGGTGCGCATCGAGCGGGCGGGCGTGTTCCCCTACTCCCCGGAGGAGGGCACGCCGGCGGCGCGGATGCTGAACCGGGTGGACACCGCCGAGGCGGAGCGCCGGGCGGAGCTGGTGGTGGACGTGCAGTCCCGCATCATGGACGATTTCAACGACAGCCGCATGGGCACGGTGGTCGAGGTGCTGTGCGACGGCTTCGACCAGCAGGCCATGCAGTTCGTGGGGCGCAGCTACGCCGAAAGCCCCGATATCGACGGGCGCATCTATTTCACCGCCGATCACGAGGTAGAGGCGGGCGAGTTCGTGCCGGTGCGCATCACCGGCGCCATGGACGGCGAGCTGACCGGCCAGCTGGCGGAATAAAAAGCAGTTTTCTTTCCCGGCGGAATGTGGTATACTGTGCGGGATACGATCAAGAAAGGCGGATACATATATGACTACGGCGAATAAACTGACGATCCTGCGGGTGCTGATGATCCCTGCGTTTCTGGTGGTGCTGTACTGGGGCTTCCCCGGCAGCCGCTATGTGGCGCTGGGCATTTACATCGTGGCCTGCCTGACCGACCTGCTGGACGGCTATATCGCCCGGCACTATAACCAGGTTTCCGATTTCGGCAAATTCATGGACCCGCTGGCGGACAAGTGCCTTGTGATGGCGGCGCTGTGCTGGTTCGTGGAGGAGGGCACCTTCGCCGCGTGGGTGCTGGCCATCGTGCTGCTGCGGGAGTTTGCCGTGTCCGGCATGCGCCTTGTGGCCGTGGAGAAGGGGCGCGTCATCGCTGCCGGCTGGTCGGGCAAGATCAAGACCGCCAGCACCATGGTGTGCATCTGCCTGATCCTGCTGGGCATTCCCCAGTGGCTGAACTATGTGTGTCAGGGCGTCATCCTGGTGACAACCGTGTACTCCGGCATCGAATACTTCGCCAAAAACGCCGACGTGTTCAAAGAGGTCAAATGACTTGACAGGCGGGGGAATAATTCGAAAAAGGGAAAATTGTGAATAAGTACTTGCATTTTTCGATATAGCGTGCTAAACTAAAGAAGTAACCTGCCTTCGGCAGAAAAGCCCATGGGCTTTGTCTTTTCATATGAAAAGACAAAGCCCATGGGCTTTGTCTTTTCATATGAAAAGACAAAGCATCCTGTTGTATGTCTCAAAAAGACAGCATGGACAATGCGGTCGAAGCGGGGGTAAAAAGAAATAAGACACAGAAAGAGAGGAGCAATGACATGAGACAGGAAAAGAAGGTCGGGGGAACGAAACGGGCGCTGCTGACCAGTGTGCTGGCCCTTGTGCTGAGCTTGGCGATGTTGGCGGGCAGTACATTTGCATGGTTTACAGATACGGCCTCCACCGGCGTCAACAGGATTGTGTCCGGTAATCTGGATGTGGGTCTGGAGTATTGGGACAAGGAAAGCGGTTGGCTTGGCGCAGAGGACTCCAAGGATCTGTTCGACGAGAACGCCCTGTGGGAGCCGGGCTACACCCAGATTGTCTATTTGAAGGTGAAGAACGGCGGCAATCTGGCATTGACCTACGCCATGCAGATCACACCGGTGCATGAGACAGTGGGCGTCAATGTGGACGGCGAGGAGTTCAAGCTGTCCGACTATATCAAGTTCGGCTGGACGCCGTTTACGGTCGATGGGGATGGCACACCCGTTGCCCTTGACCGTGAAGCGGCACAGACCGGCGTCGGTGACGGCGCGCAGCTGGGGACGACCCTGCACCGTAAGGCGGCTGAGCCGATGAAGGCCAGTGCGGAAGAGCTGGTGGCGCTGGTGGCTTGGATGCCCGAGAACGTAGGCAACGAGGCCAACTACAGCACGGTACAGCCCACCATCGAGCTGAGCCTGAAGGTACTGGCGACCCAGGCCGCGGTAGAGAGCGACAGCTTCGACAACTCCTATGACGAAGATGCGGCGACTAATGAGGACTTAGACAACAAGCCGGAGTATAATTATGAATCGCTCTACGATTATAACAACCCTGAGGGTTACGGCGTTACGTTGGAAAGAAATGAAGCCGGTAAAGTGGTCAAAGCCACTGTGAGCGGTGTCAACGGCAAGGTGGTAGATGGATTTTTCTATAACAATACACCGGGTACAGAAGCAACTCCGACAGATAGGTGGCGCGAACTGAAAGAGGTCGTGATTGAAGAGGGCGTAACAGAGATTGGAGTGGACGCTTTTTCGGTATGCACCAGTTTGGAAACTGTAACTCTTCCGGAAAGCTTGCAGAAAATCGGAGAGAAAGCTTTTTCATATTGCACCAGCCTTAAGACAATCAATATACCGGACAGTGTCAATGTAATTGGCCCGAAAGCCTTCTTTTTCTGCAAATCACTTACATCAATTGATATTCCCGAGGGCATTACGGAGATCGGCTATGCGACATTTGGTTACGCCGAGAACTTGGCCACGGTAAATATCCCGACGTCTGTGACAAGAATAGGGGACTTTGCTTTTCAGAATTGCGGGTTTACCAGTACGAATGTGCCTGCAACGGTGAAGGAACTCGGCGAGAGTGCCTTTAGCACCTGCAGATCTCTGGAAAATGTGACAGTTCCTGCAGAGACGGTGAGTAAAAAGGCATTCTATTTTTGTGACTCTTTGAAGAACGTTACACTTACCAGTGATGTAAAGACGATTGGCGAAGAGGCATTTAGACAGTGTACGAGCCTCGAAAACATCGAGATTCCCAGCAGCGTGACTGAACTCGGGACATGTGCCTTTAAAAACTGCTTCGCGTTGAAGACCGCCGTTATCAAGGGTGGAACCGTTAAAGGAAGTTCCGTGACAGAAGCAACGTTCTACAACTGCAAGGCATTGGAGACGCTGGTCATCAGTGACAACGCAACATTGGACGCCTCCTTTAATGCACAATACTCAAAACCAACACTTAAGACCGTCAAAATCGGAAAAGGCGAGATCGGGATTAGCGCATTCAACGGTTGCCCGAACCTTGCCACAGTGGAATTGGGCGATGGTGTGACATCGATTGGAAAGAATGCATTCCTCAGATGCACGGCACTTACATCCATTACTATTGGCGATCGTGTGACCTCTATTGGAGACAGTGCGTTTAATGGCTGTACGGCACTGGAAGCTGCGAATATCGGGAGCGGCTCCATCGGTGCCAGCGCATTCCAAGATTGCTCGCGCCTTGCCGACGTGACGCTGGGTGATGGCGTGACATCGATTGGAAAGAATGCATTCTTCAAATGTACGGCACTGACCTCTATCAGCATTGGCAACAGCGTGAAGACAATTGAAAGTTACGCATTTTCCGCTTGTTCCTCACTGAGCGAAGTGACGATTTCTGCCGCTCAGATAGGTAATCAGGCGTTCAAAAGTGCGAATGCTTTGAAGAAGGTAACCCTTGGTGATGGCGTGGAAAATATTCCGGCAGGAGCCTTTAGCAGCTGCGGGATGGGGGATAGAAATAATCCCGGTCAGCTTTTCCTGAAGGCTGGCGACTGGACGTGCGGCGATAAAACAACCACCGTGGCGAAGGATGAGTCGATCACTCGTGGCAATCCTGTTTTCAACGGGATCGTATCCAACAAAAACGATGCCACTTGGTCTGCGCCTGCCAATCCCTAATTCGCTATTTTCCCTCCCCATGAGAAGTCCCGCGTCTTCGGACGCGGGGCTTCGCCTTTTGACCAAATGACTTGACAGGCGGGGAAATTCCTGCTACTATTAACTGAACCGAATAGCGCGTTGATCGGAAAGAGTACGCACCAGAGCTTTGCCAAGAGAGGGACGGCCACCGGCTGAAAGCCGTCCTGCCGAGCGGTGCGGAAAGTGCGTCCGGGAGCGCGGGGGATGTGGATGCCCTCCGGCTGGCCAACGTCATCAGGCCGTACTTGAGTGATAAACGAGAGTGGAACCGCGAAGTTCATTTCGCCTCTCAGACTATTTTGTCTGAGAGGCGTTTTTTATCGTTCAAACAAATTCATCATATAAAAGGAGAAGCACCATGTATCTGTATAATTCCGCTACTCATAAGAAAGAGGAGTTCAAGACCCACACGCCGGGGCATGTGGAGATGTACACCTGCGGCCCCACCGTGTACCATTTCGCCCACATCGGCAACCTGCGCTCCTACATCATGGAGGACGTGCTGGAGAAGTACCTGCGCTACGCCGGGTACGACGTGAACCGCGTCATGAACATCACCGACGTGGGACACCTGACCTCCGACGCCGACGAGGGCGAGGACAAGATGCTCAAGGGCGCCAAGCGGGAGCACAAGTCCGTCATGGAGATCGCCCAGTACTACACCGACGCCTTCTTCTCCGACTGCCAGAAGCTGAACATCAAGCGTCCCGACGTGGTGCAGCCCGCCACCGGCCTGATCGACGACTATATCAGGATCATCACCAAGCTCATCGACACCGGCTACGCGTATCTGGCCGGCGGCAACGTGTATTTCGACACCAGCAAGCTGAAGCGGTACTACATCTTCAACGACCACAACGAGGAGGATCTGGCCGTGGGCGTCCGCGAGGGCGTGGAGGAGGACACCAACAAGCGCAACAAGAACGACTTTGTGCTGTGGTTTACCAAGTCCAAGTTCGAGGATCAGGCGCTGAAATGGGACTCCCCCTGGGGCGTGGGCTATCCCGGCTGGCACATTGAGTGCTCCGGCATCTCCATGAAGTACAACGGCGAGTACCTGGATCTGCACTGCGGCGGCGTGGACAACGCCTTCCCCCACCACACCAACGAGATCGCCCAGTCGGAGAGCTATTTGGGTCACCCCTGGTGCCCCCACTGGTGCCATGTGGCGCACCTGAACACCGACCACGGCAAGATGTCCAAGTCCAAGGGCGAGTTCCTGACCGTCAGCCTGCTGGAGGAGAAGGGCTACGACCCGCTGGCCTACCGGTTCTTCTGCCTGCAGAGCCACTACCGCAAGAGCCTTGTGTTCACATGGGAGAATCTGGACAACGCCACCGTCGCCTACAACAAGCTGCTGGCGCGCATCGCAGCGCTGAAGGACGAGGGCGACGTGGAGCAGGCTGCCTTTGACGAGTACAAGGCCAAGTTCATGGCGGCCATGGACAACGACCTGAACACCTCCATGGCGGTGACGGTGCTGTATGACGTGCTGAAGGCCAAGACCAACGACAAGACGAAGCTGGCGCTGCTGGACAGCTTCGACACGGTGCTGGGGCTGAAGCTGCTGGAGAAGGCGGCGGAGCTGCGCGCCAAGCAGACAGCCGCCGCGCCCGCTGCCGGCGGGTTTGCCGTGGTCAGCGAGGACGGCGAGGAGAACGCCGAGGTGGAGGCGCTGATCTGCGCCCGCGCCGACGCGAAGAAGGCCAAGAACTTTGCGGAGGCCGACCGCATCCGCGACGAGCTGAAGGCGCAGGGCATCGAGATCACCGATGTACCCGGCGGCGCCAAGTGGAAGCGGATTTAAGTTGACATAAAAAAGAGCGCCCGTGTGGGCGCTCTTTTTTAGTCATACGGGGCGGGCAGAGTCCATTACCGCTTTCAACGGTCGTACATTTCGATGGTGTCGTTTGTGCGGTTCCGGTCGGGTTCATACCGGTCGCAGGGCTTCTCCGTGGCGGTGACGCTGTATCCGTTGCGGGAGCACTTGAAATGCGTCACATAGCAGGAGGTATAGCTGTCACCCAACTCGCAGTAGCGGCAAGAGCCGCACAGACCGTAGTAGTTTTTGGTAGACATAACGTGTTACCTCAATTCTTTTGGTTCGGAATAGTTTTGTCAATGGAGAGAGATACGTTGGGGATGGATTTGGCCGCTTTTTCAACAGCGTCAAAGATATAGGGGATGCAGAAGCCGTCATACTTTCCCGCGTCTATGTAAAGGCCGCCTACAAAAATCCATGTATATGTGGCGATCGTGTTTCTTGCGAGGTCTACTTTGACGTCCTGTATGTCGGAAAACCTATCGACAATGGCCCTTGCATCGACTTCGGAGGAAAAACGTGTAAGGAACAACTTTTTCAATTCTTGCTGAAGTTCCTTTCCACGTTCATCCATTTGAGAAGCAAGCGCGTGATCACCGTTGACCTGTGCAGTTACCAACGTTCGCATTGCCTGCCGGTATTCTTTCTCTAATTCCTCGTAACGTGGAGCTAATTCAGGGGATTTTAATACCATATCCACTTGAATGACTTCCGAAACGCCCTTATAACCGGCACGATGGACAGAAAGGCGACAGGTCGCGTTGTCAACTCGGGCGGCGGATACGCTTTTCAGAATAGCAACGATTTCGTGCTTTGCCTTACAGTTTTCTGCCGATTTTTGCACTTTACGCACTCGTTTAGCATCGGAAATGCTGCCCCACACAAAAAAGACAACAATGGCGATTATGATCAACTCAATCAAGCGTGGTCACCTCCATTATGCTGCGCCTTTGTGTAGCGCTGTCGTATGATTGCCTGCGATTTGACACTTCTATAAACTCTCCTTTCCTTCGTTTCTCACCCATCACCCGGCGGGGCGCAAGCCCCGCCGGGGTCGAGCGAAAAACAAAAACGCTGTGCAGGGCATGAGCCTACACAGCGTAAGAAGATACTATCTTCCTGATGCAACACAACACTTGGGAAAAACGACAAAGCACCCCCTTGCGTAAAGGGGCATTTTAGCGTATAATATCCCATGCGGTGCGACCTTTTGGTCATTGTGTAGGTGGTGGCTCACCTGCATAGGCTTACGGGTGTTCCCGCACCCGTAAGCCGCCGCATCTTTGTTTTTCGGGTAAATTATAGCAAAACAGTTGACGGTTTGCAAGCTGTTTCGGCGAAAATGCGAAAAAATGTTTGTGCGACTAAAAAAGAACGCCCACGCGGGCGTTCTTTTTCAGTTAATATGGAGGACGCCGTCCCCTACACATGTTATCAACAAAACTGTGCGTCATAATTGCGTCAAACGCGTAATTTACTATACTCCTTCGCTATTATTTTGTCAATACTTCGTCATGGAGGCGGCAAAATGAAGGATAATCTCAGTCGATACACGCTGCGGGTAGAGCAGGTACTGCTGGACAAGCTGGGCTATATCGCGGAATATGAGGGACGCACAAAGAACCGGGAGCTGGAGCAGATGATCAAAAAGCGCATCAGCGACTTTGAAAAAGAGCACGGAGAGATCCCACAGGCATAAAAAAGAGACGGCGTGGCCGTCTCTTTTTTATGTCAACCAACTCCCGATCCCCACGAACAGGCCGCCCAGCGCGAAGAAAAACGCCAGAATACCGATGACGTACAGCCAGAAGCGTTTTGCGCCCAGCCGGGGATAGTCCAGAAACGGGTAGGGGTACAGCTTGTCACTGTGGCCGATGGGCACGCCGGTGCGCGCCCGCAGCATGGCAAAGGCGAAGTACGCCAGCGGCAGCACCAGCCACCACGCGGCGTGACCCACGGTCAGGCCGGATTTGTCCTGCCACAGCAGCCATTGCAGCACCACAAGGCCGGGGGTGACGTAGTGGACACACAGATTCCCGAAGGAAAAGCGCCCTCTCAGCCAGCTCTCGTCGCCCCGGCGCCGGGCGGAGGGGATGAGCACAAAGGCGTAGATCAAATGGGTGACGTAGATGCACAGCGTTACGCTCACCGCCACGCCGGGGGAGCTGAGCCACCGGTATACGCCGCCGTCCGGGTCGTGGCCGCTGGCGCCCAGCACCAGCTCGTACACCAGAATGAAGAGATTGCTCAGGTGGGTGTAGTACACGAAAAACCCGGCGCGGAAGCATTTTTTCTCCGGCAGCCACGCCTTTTTCCACAGGCCGACGGCGGTGACGACCGCGATGAACAGAGCCGATATCCGCAGCATCATAGACCGTGCAGCTCCTTCAGCAGGGCGATCTCACGGGCATAGCCCGGCAGCTCGTTGGGCGTCTCCAGCACGAAGGGCAGCCCCTGCAGCGCCGGATGGCGCACCACGCGCCCCAGCGCCTCCGCGCCCAGACAGCCCTCGCCGATGCGGGCGTGGCGATCCTTGTGGGAGCCGACCGGGTTTAGGCTGTCGTTGACGTGGACGGCTCTCAGCCGGTCAAGACCGATGACCCGGTCAAACTCCGTCAGCACGCCGTCCGGGTCGTCCGCGATGTCGTACCCCGCGTCGGACACATGGCAGGTGTCCAGACACACGCCCAGCTTGTCCGACAGCTCCACCCGGTCGATGATCTCCCGCAGCTCCTCGAAGCGGCTGCCCACCTCGCTGCCCTTGCCGGACATGGTCTCCAGCAGCACCGTGGTGCGGATATCCGGCGTCAGGATGGCGTTCAGCGTCTCCGCGATCTGGCAGATGCCCGTCTCGATGCCCTGCCCGGTATGGCTGCCGGGGTGGAAGTTGTACACGTTGCCGGGAATATGCTCCATGCGCTTCAGGTCGTCCGCCAGCGTCATGCGGGCGAACTCCCGGGTGTGCTCGTCCTTGGAGCAGGGGTTGATGGTGTACGGCGCGTGGGCTACCAGCGTGCCGAAGCCGTTCTCCGCCGCCAGCGCCAGAAACGCGGCCACATCCGCCGGGTCGATGGCCTTGGCCTTGCTGCCCCTGGGATTGCGGGTGAAGAACTGAAAGGTGTTGGCGCCGATGGACAGCGCCGTTTTGCCCATAGCCAAAAAGCCGTCGGAGGCGGAGAGATGGCAGCCGATATAGAACATGGTGTGTCTCCTTTCACAGCGCCAGCGTCCGGACGTCCGCGTGGCCGTTGTCGATGGTGAGTATGCCGCAGGTGGGATGCAGCCGGTCGCCCGCCGCGCCGGGATTCAGCGTCAGCAGCGTGCCGTCGTTGTCCACCAGCGGCACATGGGTGTGGCCGAACAGCAGCACCTGCGCGCCGTACTCCTTCGCCGCGTACAGGGCGGACATGGGGGAGCTTTTCACGTTCCGGGTGTGGCCGTGGAGCATGAAGATGCGCACGCCGCCCATCTCCAGCAGCCGCTCCGGCTGGTCGCAGCTGCCCCAGTCGCAGTTGCCGGGCACGCCCTCCATGGGCAGGGCGGGGAATTCCCCCTCCAGCGCCGTCAGATCCCGCTGACAGTCGCCCAGATGCAGCACCCGATCCGGCTGCACCAGCTCCACGGCGCGTATCATATTGCCCACGTTCCCGTGGGAATCGGAGAGTACAAGAATGGTCATGAGAGCACCTCGCAGGGGATATGATCGATATGACAGGTATTATACCACTCCCGCCTTGCAAACTCAACGCTTTTGCGTTATGATAATACCATCGCTTGACAAGGGCAGACACGGTTTTGACGGGCAGAAATGCGCCCATACTGCGTCAAGCCCCTTGACAATACGGCAAGTATTCTCTGCGGGTCTTTTCTTGTCTGGACACATTTCTGCTCCGGCAAAACTGCTCCGCACCTGCCAGCGATGTATTTTCGAGTGATTTTTGGTCTTTGAGACGCAGGCTTGCTGAGTCGGCATATTCTCGCCGATGCTGCCGAGCGACG